>Ga0155580_169_pt2 | contig 9128 bp, 7 predicted proteins | sample RifCSPhighO2_12_FD_107237 | JGI IMG/M metagenome (GOLD analysis project Ga0155580, IMG submission 107237) | Chlamydiae bacterium RIFCSPHIGHO2_12_FULL_49_11 | reverse complement strand
CACAAAGAATTCCGTCATCCGTGACTATTTACGCAACAACGCCGTTTGTATTCAATAACTAGCGTAATACCAACCCTTTCATAATAGACATTAATTATATTATTTGTTATAATAATAATTAATATTTATTATGGAACAGGCTAATTTAGTATCCTACGGTGTGCATCATGCCCGGAAAGTTACCGCACAGGCTTCCTCTCAGTACAGGTCCAGAGCCCGTATTTTGGCGGTGCCTCTTCCCGTTCTTCAGAGACTGACTGATAAGTCCCATTCTGCCAGTCCATTGCAGGCCCCCTTGCCGGCTCTCCGGTCTCCGCGCCGAGATGCGCTCGCGAAACTCACCGTCCTTGGAAACCATGACCGTTTGCAATCCATTCCCCTAGAGCTATTTGCATCCATAAACGAAGCTGACATTCTTGGCATTCTACAGGGACTTGAGTCTTCTCCGTGGATTCATAAAGTATATAATGCCAGGATGGAAGGGGATGTCTCAAGCCCCTTTTTAAATTGGGCTCTTGCCAAGGGGTTCAAAGTCCTTGCCGGATATTTGATTGAAAAAGGTTCCGACGTAAATCTCACCGATTCTATCGGTACAACGGCACTAATGATAGCGGCAGAAAAGGGGGAGGTCACCTGTCTTGAGAAACTGATCGGGAAGGCGGCAGACCTCGATGCTACAACCTGTGATTCTAAAAGTGCGCTCTACTTCGCAGTGAATATCTATCAAAGGGGCAATAACCCGGTCCTGAGAAGCATGAAGATGCTGATCGATGCAGGTGCAACAACCGGGGATATTTTGTTAAAATTGAGCGATAACGACAGGTCTTCTTTGATTCGGCTGTACTTACCTAGAGGAGAGGAGCTTACAAGGAAAAATAAAATCCGGCTCGGCCTCATTCATGCCTATTTATTTCTGGACCCGACCTATATTTCTCCCAGGGATGTCTGCCATGCCGCAAGAGAAGAGATTGAGCCCATATTGCAGGAAATTGCCTGTCTATATCCGAAATGGAATGTAGATTTGTGGCAGCTTAAAGAAGTGGTAGCGGAGCCTTGGGAAAAGGAAATTGATGCTCTGGATGAGAGCCTTTTTGCGCTGCCCGAATCGGGAAGGAATGCATTGAAAGTGGCATTGAAGATACTTGCAATCAAATCACGCGGATTTGAGGCGGCCGGTGCTTATCTGTTTTTGAACGAAGAAGATTTTCGAGTACTGGGAGATTCTGTCGAAATTAGCCTTCTCCCTCCATTCCTAGTGACAAAAGAGGGGACCCGGGTGACTTTGACCTTGATAGCGCGCGACAAGTTTGCCGAAGGGGCTTATAAATCTGTCCGGCGCGGGATTCAAATAGATTTGAAAGGGGATCGCACCACATGGAACAAAGTAGTCGTCAAGTTTTCCCCCCTTTTGCCGAAAGACCGGCATTCGAAAACTCCTGTTGTCCCCCACTGGTCTATCGTATACGGGTATAGGGTTCAGCTCATGATGATGGAGGCGCGCAAGAAAGGAGGGGTGTGCAAGCTATGTTCTCCCATTGTCGTAGATCTGAAAAAAGCTCAAGCGGTCTTTGTGGAAGAAGATGCGGGAGAAGAAATTATTCTTGTCAATTTCTCTAAAGATGCACTTATTTCTACGATGGCAAAAGTCAAAACGATACTGAAAAATTTAGCGGTCATGCACTCTCTTGGCTATGTGCACCGGGATGTCAAGCCGGCGAATTTTTTCCATAGGCCGGAAGGAAAACCTTTGTTGGGCGATTTTGATTTGGCTCACACAATTCTTCGCCAACCGGAGGCAGACAGGGAATATTCTGATGGATTTGCTCAATGCGGTTATATGACACCTGCTGCCATACACGGAGATTGCCTTCCTGAATGCGATGAAGTTCAACTCTTGTATGCTCTGGTCGGTCGTAAAGAAAAAAATTGGGCTCCACATTTTCTAGCAGACGCAGCGCGTGAAGATACACTTACACCCAGGGAACGCCGGGTATATGCCGTTTTATCGCTCCTTGCCCGGAAAATTATTATGAATTCCAACCGTTGGGAGCGACAGGATTTTGCCTGTTACAAGGCAGAAGACATAAGGAAAGTGATAAAACGTTGCTATGCCTTTTTGAAAGATCAAAATGCTACACTACCCCTTAGCAGGTCCGACCAATACAATTTTGCAGTAATGGTAAAAGATTATGATGACGCACAAAAAACACGTTCCAAATCCACTCAGCCCCGGTTTACTGTGAAAGAAATACTTAAATATTTTGACCCATTTCTCGGAAACGCTTCGGAAGAAACGTTTCCCGAGCTCAGTACTCTTACTCCCTCGCTCACAACTCAGAATTTTCCGAGGTCGAAACCGCTTCCTAAAGCGGTAATACTCCATACATGGCAACCTCATCATTAAAGAAATAATTATATATTCTTTTAATCGTAATTATGTTATAATTATAGGATTAATTGGGGTAAATAATCATGGACTGCGTAGATCGATATGTGATTCAACCTAGTTCTTCTCCTACTGAAAATGTGGGATTTAAAATACCCGTCACTCTTGAGCGGAGAAGCAGTCAAGAAAGGGTAATCAGCAATATCGCCCATGAAGTGCTGCGGGTAGATACGACCGATAGAGGGGCATTGCAAGAGGCTCTGCGAGCGGCCGTTGCCGGTTTTCTCCGGGGAAATATGGCTTATGCGTCTACAATTAAGTGGCTTATAGATAAAGGGGCGCATCCGGAAAACATATCGGTATTGGATCAAAACAAAAGAGCGGTTTTGATGAAGCTTTTTGATTCGGGGGATCACGATCTAACCTACCTTGGGCTCATTTATGCGTATCTTTTCGAAAACACCCGTCTTATTCCTCGGCAGTATCTCGGCATGCCGACCCATGCCAAAGTTAATGAGGCAATTTGCCGCCTTTACAAAGAATATCCGGGCTGGGGCCTCTTTTCCTGGAGAATAGAAGGGATGGTGCCTTTTGATGAGGCTGTAGCATCGCTTCCGAAAGCGCTTTTCCCGTTGCAGAAGCGGCAAAAAGAGTCGCTTTTGAATGCTCTTGAAATCCTGGAACAGAGAACGCAAAAGGGGACATATCTGTTTTTGGATGCATCGGAGATGCAGAAATTGGGAGGGAAATCGAGATTCATACCGCCCTTGCCGTTTATCCTGATCAAGAATGGGTGCCGGGTCGTGTTGATTGTCATACAAGGGTTTCCGACTGCCGTGGAATCGAGTCACGAGACCTTTCTCGGCGCTGCAATCGATTTGATAGGACCGAGAGGGTCCTGGAGGATGGTTGCACTTAAACGGGTCAGGTTTGAAAGCGGCAACCTCCCGGCCGAATTTGTCCATGTATCACCGCTGACGACCTGTCCGGAGAAAATGGAGGCAATTTTCCTCGAAGAGAAGGAGACGGGGTAAAATGGACCGTATAGATCAGAATGTGTTTCAACCCGATCCTTTACCACCGAAAGAGCCGGATGAAAGTGTAGTGTTTAAGAGGCCGGTAACACATCAGCGTAAAAGCAGCCAAGAAATGGTGATCAGTAATGCAGCTCAAAGCTTGTTGCTTGTCGTGAATGGAGCGCTACCCAATCATTTGTCCCGCCTCAGTGACCCGCAAAGGGCACTTCTCATGCAGCATTTTGCTTCCAAGAACCCGGATCCGGTCCGTTTAGGACTTATCTATACCAAACTCTTTGAAGATCCGCGCCGCATTTCACTGCAGATTCTCGGCATGCCGAATCATTCGGAGGTGGAGCGTTCCATCTCGAGACTTCACAAAGAATATCCTCACTGGGAAGCGCTATCTTGGAAAGTGGAAGGGATGTTGCCGTTTGAAGCAGCGCTGAAAATCCTTTCCTTTTTGCCAAATTCCCAGAAAAAGTCTTTGCTTAACGCACTTAAAATCTTGGAAGAGAAAACGCACGGTTTTGAAAAGGGTGTTTACGTGCATTTGGATGCAGATCCGCCGTTTCTTGTGATAAGCGAGGGCGATCGGGTTATACTGACCGTAATGGAGAAGGCGATGCTTTCCGAGGGATCGTACAAGGAAGTGTATCGCGGGGCTTCTATTGATTTGATAGGGCCGAAATGTACGTGGAAACAAGTGGTAGTCAAAAAGGTCCTGCTCAGGAAAGGCAATATTCCCAAGAAGGTTGTCTTTGGGTTTGCAATGCAGCAGTATTTGATGAACCTGAGGCCAAAAAATGTACCTCAGATCCTATCGCCGCTGATTCATCTTCAAAATGAGGCGGTTTTTATTGAGGAGTTTGCCGGCCATGAAATGAATTTCCTGAATTTTAAAATGACAGCGCTTGAAAAGCTCCGTGCATTGAAAACCGTGTTCAAAATTTTGGATTGTATCCATAATATCGGATACATTCACGGCGATCTGAAAATGCCGAACATCTTGATGCATCCCGACGGAAAAATCCGGCTCGGGGATTTTGATTGCGCCACACCCCAAAAGCGCGTCCCTCCGGAAGAACGTAAACAGAAAGAAGTCTATGTAGAATGTGGATATTTCTCGGACGAGAGATGCTATGGGGATGCCACCGTTAGTAGTGATATGGTTTCCCTTTTCTGGACTCTCAGTGGAGATGTCGATCTGAATCCCGCACGTATGCTCAACCGGATGGGAAAAGGACATGAACTGATTGCCGCGTTATGTAACAAAGTGTTCCGGAATGCCAAAAATTGGGAATGCTCCGACTTTGCTTCCTTTCGAGCCAAAGACCTGCGCTCTTGGATAAAAGAAGCAATAGCCCATTTGGAAGGCAAGGGGCCGAATCCAATTCTACACCTTTTACGGATACAACCTACCCTACCTTGTAATGTTCCGCTTTCCCCTATACATATTCCTCCGGCTCATATTATCAGTCTATTGCCAAGAAAAGCAAGTTAGGGCATCATACCTCTCCATGACGGCGCTACAAACAAAACCGAGTACAAACATTTCCAATTTTGGTCTTGACGGTGCCTATCCGATCAATTGGGACCTTTTCGAAATCGATGCCGATTTTCTCCGTGCCGATGGGCCTCTACCGATGGAGCCGATCGATAGTCGCATTTTCGGAACAAATCTTCTCAAGTTTAACGGTCAGTTGGGGAATCCTACGTTTGCTCCGTTTTTCCGCCCCCCCGCCTATTCGGCCAAAGCATTTCAAAGCGGAAGAATCGAAGAGTGTATTGCTGTCATGAAAGCGGTTATAACGACGATGGAAAATAATCCCGCCACTCCCACATCACGGGTGGAATCAATGCTCGAGTTGGAGTCCGTTCTCGGTGTGATTCATACCGAGCTCCTTTTTATCGGCGCCTGCCGCGTCAGCGTCACTAAAAGTTGATTTCTTGACGATATGAGGTCTCACAAAGATCAGAATGTTTTTCTTCGAATCGATTTTCCCTTTTTTGCCGAAGAGCGAGCCGAGGAAGGGGATTCCTCCCAGGCAAGGCAAGCCGCTTTCCGAAGAGGAGTGCGACTCTTTTGTCATGCCGCTGAGGAGGAGAAAGTGGTTGTCGGGCACGTGGACTGAAGTGTGTATGTTGGTTTTTGAGGTGGAAAGACCCCCCGACTGTGCCGTTTCGAGTTGTCGCGAAATCTCCTGGGTGATGTCGAGTGAGATGACGTCTTCATCGCCGAGGACGGGGATGATGACCAGATTCACCCCGATATCTTTATATTCGATATTCGAAGTGGTCTGTTGGGAAGAGCCGACCGTTTCCACTTTTGATCCTGCAAAAGGGAGGGTATCACCCGAGAAGATGGCAGAAGCCTTGTTTTCCTGGGTCATAATTTTTTGATTCAGCAAAATAGTGGCGTCGTGGTCGGCTTCAAGGGCGGAAATGAGAGAAGAAAGGGTCGAAAAAATCCGCCCTTTGTAGAGGAGGATATTGCCGAAAACACCCAAATTAAAACAGTTCGACCCGCTTTTCGGATTCAGATTCACGGCTCCGGGCGTACTCGTTGCAATTTCCGCCCCTTTGCCGAGAGCGGAAGAAAAAGACCAGTCGACGCCGAATTCGAGAGAGTGATGCACGCTTGTTTCAATCACGAGCACTTCGATGAACACTTGTTTGAGCGGCACATCCAGACTCCGAACCAGTTCTGACACGCGAGCAGCAGCTTCCGGTATTCCTTTGAAAAGGAGGGTTTGTGTGGTTTTTATCCACTGGATAGACTGGATGGCTGCTAAAAAGGGAGATTTCGAGATGTCGGAAGAGAGCCTGCGAATGGCTTCAAGGATTTCGGCACCGTTTTGGTATTGCAATTTGTAGGTGAAAAATTCCTCTTTTTCCCCCTTCGCGGGAGCAAGGTCCCAATCTCCGTCGAGAGGAATTCGCTTAATGAGATAGCAGTTATTCATTTTTTCCGCATAGAGTCCGTGGTCTTTCAAGTTCTCGAGGGCAGCTTCCAGAAGGTCGCTCGCTTTTGTCGGATTCGATGCGACAAAATGGACGGTGAAATTAAAAAGGTCATCACTTCCGAGAAAATTCACGCCGCACACTTTGCTCACATAACGGTAAAATTCCCCGGCAGGGACGCCGGGAAAAGAGGCAGTGTACTGCTCACTCCACCCGAACATCATGAAAAAGAAACATAAAATCGAAAGTGTTTGCATTTTTGAAGCACAATCATACGGGTACCGTCTCTTTTCATGCTATACCGAACTTGCTAATTATCATTCAGTTATGTAAAGGAATAATTTTAATCTTCTTGTTTAAGAAACTTACGTATAACAAGCTTAATTAAAAATTCACGAAGCTTTCCGGATCGGATCCTCTTTCAGCAAAAGTTCCGACGCTTCTTTATCGACGATCCATAATGCAGGATGCATCAATGTTCCAATTTTGGATGCGGGATACGAATCGGATTTATCATAGAGAACATCGTGGAGGCGCTCTTTTTTCTTTGTGCCGATCACGTAGAGGACAGTGTTTTCCGCCTGATTGATCCAGGGAATGGTAAAGGTGATGCGCCATGTTTGGAGCTTTTCTACCCAATTTGCCACGACACGTCTGTCTTTTTCGCCCAGCGCGGTGGTATCGGGAAATAGGGAGGCGGTATGGCCATCCTCGCCCATTCCAAGCATGATGAGGTCAAACGGGCGTTTTCCGAGCTTTTGATAGAGGAGTTTTTCATATTCGTCGGCGCCGTGGAGGGCATTTTTTTCGCCCTCCATGCGGAAGATTTGGTGGGATGGAATGCTGAGATTTCCCAGTCCCGAGTCGATCGCCATTTTGTAATTGCTATCGGGATGATCGATCCCGACACTACGCTCATCGCTCCAGAAAAGAACCACTTTTTTCCAGTCGATTGCATTCCGATAGTCGGAGGAAAGTTTTCGGTAAATCAGTTTTGGGGTTGAACCGCCGGAAAGGGCTACAAAAAAAGAGCCGTATTTTTTGATGGCGTGTTTTGCGCATGCGATAAAGTGGTTTACGGCAAAGTCGACCATGACCGATTCGTTATTGCCGATAAAGATTTTTCTTCTGGGGTCGAAAAGTTGCTCTTTCATCCTGTCCTCTTTTTTTCATACTGTCCAAACAAGTTGAGCGTTCTTGCTTGACTTGCGCTGGTTTGCTTTGCATAAATTTCATGGGCCATCGAAAGGCCCCATTGTTCCTGATCAAACCGGTGATAGGTGGGAATTTTGCATTCGAGTTGGGAAGAGGACTGTTTGGAAACGATAGAAGGGTTTTTATGGTCCCGTTCGAACACGACGTATTCTTTATCCAAAAAGCCGAGTTCGATTTTGATGATGCGCCCCGGCGGAATTGCTTCCATGTCGTGAGGAGTAAGGGTGACATGAATCATATTGTCCCCGGTTTGGTAAATGAAGGCCGATTCGCCGTTATTTGTGAAAAGGGATTGGATTGTCCAGCCCAGTCCCGATGCCAGCCACCCCTGAAAATAGAGGGCCTGGATTTTGTTGTGGGAAAAATGCTCATTTGCGCGGCTATTGTAAGTAATCGCGATGCTTTTGAGATGGCCGAGGTGGCGAATGTCTTGAGAAGTAGAAAATGTCGATGCAAAAAGCTCGCGCCAGGGGTATACGCGCGCCCAGTTCAAGTCGCCGTATTCCATGTACGTATCGGCAGCAAGGTCAGTGAAAAGTTTTGAAAATCGGGTTAAATCGACCATATTCTCCGAATCGAAAATGATGCGTGATGCGCCCCGACTGAGCTCATGAAAAATGAAATCGCGATTGCACGGGTCTCCGTCATAAAAGAGGTTCACGGGCAAGTCGGCAAGGAGGTGAGGAAGGACAAGGAAAGGGATCATATTGCGGCTCTTTTCATCCACTTCGAAGAAAATCTGGTCGCAATAGATCGGATTTTCGGAAATGTCGGGGATATCGGTCCGGATGGTTGTTTTCGCCGGTTCTGCAATGTCCTTCTTCTCGATGACGAAAATGATACGGCACGGGAATTTTTTGATCAGGTTCCGGACAATTTCGAGCAAGTACGGGCGGCGCGATTCATTTTTCGTATAAATGACCAAGTTGAAGAGAGCGCTGCGGATGGCATTTTCGCCATGCCTCTCTACGAAGAGTTCTTCCAGTTTTGTCTCGAGGTCTTTTGTCGGAACCTCTAGATATTTTTCCATATCCTGTTTTCCCGTTTCAGAAGAAAGTCTGCGTTAGAAGGTCCCCAACTCCCTGCGGGGTAAAATTCCTCATCGGGATGGAGCGATGCCGATTCCCAATGTTCTAGGATTGGGGTAAAAAATTTCCAGGAATTGAGCGACTCGTCGACGCGGGCAAAGAGGGTCGAATCTCCCAGCATTGCATCGTAAATGAGTCTTTCATACGCTTCGGGAATATCTTTCCCGAAATATTTTTCATAGCCGAAGTCCATTTTTACCGGCTGGATGATGCCTGAGGTGCCGGGGACTTTACTGTTAAAACGGATGCTGATCCCTTCATCAGGCTGGATGCGAAAGATAAGGCAGTTTGGGATATTATGGTGGTCTTCTTTGTGGAACAGAATATTCGGTGTCTTTTTGAAAACGATGACAATCTCGGTTGCCCTTTTTGCAAGTCGTTTTCCTGCGCGCACGTAGATCGGAACGCCCGACCAGCGCCAGTTTTCCACCTGCATCCGGAACGCCGCAAACGTTTCTC
>Ga0155580_109_pt1 | contig 9208 bp, 11 predicted proteins | sample RifCSPhighO2_12_FD_107237 | JGI IMG/M metagenome (GOLD analysis project Ga0155580, IMG submission 107237) | Chlamydiae bacterium RIFCSPHIGHO2_12_FULL_49_11 | reverse complement strand
TCGGAAGCTTTGCAATGATTTCGAGTGCCTGCTCACGGTAGTCGAGACGCTCTTTACCGGCCGAAAGCATCAAGAGAGCAGAGGAAAATTGTTTCATCGGATGGACGTTTTTGGGAAATTTTTCGATAAGGGCAAGAACGTGCCCGTCCGGTTCGGAAAGGTCGGCAAGAGAGGCAGCAAAAGAGGCCACTTTCGACTTGTCGTCGAGGCTTCCTTCGAAGAGAAAATGCATCACCTCTTCGGGTGAAAGGCGCGTGAGTTTTTCCACCTTCACTCCCCGGTAGAATAGCCCCTCGTGGGGATCGACGTGGGAAGTGGTGCAATAACCTACCGGAATGCCCCTCAGTCCCGTTTCCAGATTGTCTTCAGTGACCTCGAATAATATTTCGTTCATGACAGGGTATTTTTTACCATCTCCTTTTCGGTTTCAAGTTCTTTTTCCGTGATTCGTATTTTCTCTGCGATAAAAGGATCGAATGTGAGCCCCGTTACGATTTCTTGCTTCTGCAATAAAAAAGAAAAAAAGAGCCCTTCTTTGATGCCGTACGGGTTATTTTTTTTGGTATAGACCGCAGCACTAAAAAATCGATCATCCGCCGCATTCCAGTCGATAATGGCATCGATTATCGCATTTGCCGCAGAAGCTGCCGACGAAGCGCCGCGCGCTTCGATGATTTTCGCTCCGCGCGTCTGCAGGGCGGGCATCAGAGTATTTTGGAGCCATTCCATGTCGGAAAATGTTTCAAAGAGCGGCTTTTTCCTCACGCGGATATTGTGATAGTCGACCACCATCGTCGATGAGTGGTTGCCCCAAATACCGACCCGGTCTACCTCATCGACATGCAGGGCGATTTTACTCGAAATCATTTGCACCGCCCTATTTTGGTCGAGACGTGTCATGGCGCGGATATTTTCGGGCGGCAATTTCGGAGCATTGTGGCAAAGTACAAGGGCATTTGTATTGCACGGGTTTCCGACGACAAGCACTCGCACCCCCGTACGATTGAGAGCCCGGGCGGCATCTTTGAAAATATGGGCGTTTTCCAGGAGGAGGTCTTTCCTTTCCATCCCTTGCGTGCGGGGCTTTGCCCCAACCATCAGAGCGTAATCGACTCGATCGAACACTTTCTCGATATCGGAACCGACCACCACTTCTTCCAAAAGAGGAAACGCGCAGTCTTCGAGCTCCATTTTTACGCCGACGAGTTTATGTAGCTGGGATTCGAGCTCGAGAAGATGGAGTGCCATCTTTCTTTTTTTGCCGAACATTTCCCCTGAGGCAATGCGAAAGAGGAGCGCATAGCCAATCTGACCGGCCCCCCCCGTTATGCCAACTCGAACTGTCTCATCCATGTTTAAAATATCGCGTATGAATCATTTCGGAGCAATCATTTTTTCCTTGCCTCATTTCCCGACCCGTGTTTAATGAGGCTTATGGAAGGACACCCTCCCGGCTATTCCGGTGTAAGCGACTATGTATATAAGATTTTTCCCAATGACTTGAATTCCCAGGACACCGTCTTCGGCGGCACAATCCTGTCGCTTCTTGACCGGATCGCTCTTGTTGTGGCCGAGCGCCATAGCGGCAAAGTGTGCGTTACCGTTTCGATCGACGCGGTCCATTTCCTTGCTCCCGCCAAAAAGGGGGAGAACCTCATCATCAAAGCTTCGATCAACAATGCCTGGAACAGTTCGATGGAAATAGGCCTCAAAGTCATCTCGGAAAACGGCTTTACCAAAGAACAAAAACATATCGTCTCCGCCTACTTTACATTTGTTGCCGTTGATGTAGAAGGCAAACCGACCCGAGTCCCCCGCGTATTGCCCGAATCGCCCCCCGAGATGCAACGCTTTGAAGAAGCAAACCACCGTCGGAGCCATCGCATCCGGGGAAATAAGGAAAGGGCCGAATTGAGAAAGACCTTCTCAAAAGAAGTTCCTTGAGTTATACTTTTTGCCATGTTCGGCAACGAGTTCCAGTTTATTCTCCACATCGGGCTTGTCCTTCTTTCCCTCTATTTTGCTTTTCGGACGGGGGCAGAGGCACTGCTTGTCCTCACATCGGTCTTCTTTTTGCTCTCTAATTTATTCATAATCAAGCAAATCACCCTCTTTTCCCTCCCGACCACCGCCGTCGACCCTTTTACCGTCGGCTCCTTTTTTGCCGCCGGCCTGATTCAGGAATATTTCGGCAAAGACAAAGCCGACCGGCTGATCCGCCTTTTTCTGATGGTAGCGCTGACTTTCACCACCTTTGCCCAAATCCATCTAAAATACCTTCCGAGCTCCTCGGACTACTCCCAATTCGGATTTCTGACCATTCTTTCCACTTCCCCCCGGATTTTTATCGTTTCCATCATTTCTATGACGTTATCGCAAAAGCTCCAAATCGAAGCCCTGCAACGCCTCCGCTATCGACTCCCTCTCATGCGCGCCTTTTTCACGGCCCTTGTCATCGCAAGCGTCTTCGATACCGTTTTCTTCTCCCTCTTTGCCCTCACGGGGGTGGTTTCCTCCCTCATTTCCATCATGCTATTCAGTCTCCTCGTCAAACTCGTCACTATCTTTACGATGACACCCTTCCTAACTTTTTTCCGAAAGGTTGAAGGCAATGCCCCTCGATTTTAAAGTTGTGCACCGGTCCAAACTCTCTCGTGCACGCGCGGGAGAAATTCACACCGATCACGGAATCATCCGTACTCCCTCCTTCATTGCCGTCGGTACGAACGGCACGGTGAAAGCCCTCGACAACAAAACGGTCGAAGAGATCGGCGTCGAACTCATGTTTTGCAACACTTACCATCTCATGTTGCAACCGGGACCCGATGTCGTAGCCCGTGCGGGAGGACTCCACTCCTTTGTCCGGAGACGCCTTCCCATCATCACCGACTCGGGCGGATTCCAGGTGTTCAGCCTTGCCTACGGCTCGGTTGAGGGAGAGCTCAAAGGAAAGGGCACCAAGAAACAGGCAAATCAAGTTATAGAAATTTCAGAAGAAGGGGTCACCTTCCGCTCGTACCGCGACGGCCGCAAAGTGGTCCTCACCCCTGAAATTTCGGTAGAGGCGCAAAAGAAATTCGGCGCCGACATTATCATTCCGTTCGATGAGCTTCCGCCCTACCACATTCGTGACAAGGCTCTTCAAGAATCTTTGGAACGTACTCACCGCTGGCAGCTCCGCTCCCTTGAAACCCACAGGAGCGCTCCCCTGCACCAGTCGATGTACGGAGTTGTCCATGGGGGCATCAATCTCGCACTCCGCGAGCAGAGCCTCCGATTTTTGCTGGGCCATCCGTTTGAAGGGATTGCGATCGGCGGCAGCATGGGTAAAACAAAAGACGAGATGCGCTCCATTTTACGAGCGCTTTCGGAAAACCTTCCCAATGACAAGCCGGTCCACCTTCTCGGTATCGGCGATCTCGAATCGCTCCCCTTTGGAGTGGCAAGCGGCGTTGATACTTTTGACAGCTCCTACCCCACAAAAGCGGCACGGCACGGCCTTGTTCTCACCCGCTCCGGTCCCCTCAAAATCGGCCGCAGCATATACGCAAACGACCTCAACCCCATCGACGAAACTTGCCGCTGCGCCACGTGCAAGCACTACTCGCGTGCTTACCTGCACCACCTTTTCAAAGCGGCCGAACCGGTGAAAGACACTCTTCTCACAATCCACAATTTGACCTACATGGTCGATTTCATGCACGAATTGCGCGAGTCCATTCTAGAAGATTTAATTTAATAATTATTGAAAAAAACAATTAATTATAGTAAAATTAATAAACATATGGATTATTGCAGCTCTATTATTAGACCTTCCTCTCCGACATCGGGAGTCACTGACGAGACAGACAGCGTAATACAGAGGGTCAGAGACTTAGAACGGAAATTTGCCGCTTTTAGCGCCCCCTGCCCTATGCCCCTCTCCCTTGCCGTAAGTAAAGATGATCAAGGAGAGGTAAAAGAAATTTTGAATCGGGCTCCCTTTTTGATCGATCAAAAGATAACAGAGCGTTATACGGCACTAGCGGTCTTTGCAAGGCGCAAAAACAGGGAAATGGTCGCCTTTATTTTGGAAAAAGGACCCTCGGAGCAAACGATCGATAACGCCCTTTCAGAATCGGGAAGCGACGAAATCGCCGAGATGCTTAGGCGGTATGTCTTTTCAAAGAGCTCCTCTCCTGAACCGATTGAGGGCCATGAAATCGTCATGGATGCCGGCGAATCGGACGCAGCATTCGAAAACAAAACCATTCAGCTTTTTCAACAGCTTTTATCCCAGTCACCTGATAAACAGGCAATTGCAAAAGATTATTGGAACTGTGCAAAAATCCGTTCTTTGGCCGCCGGTTACCTTTCATTCCCCTCCAAAACGGAGAGGTCCCTCCTCGCAAATATGTTTTTCTCTTGGTTAGGCAGATAGCAGGTTTGTGAAAAAACCCTCGCCATGGTAGCATCTTGTCCATGGCCGCGTCTCTCCTGTTTTTGCTCTATTTCCTCTGGACGGTTTCTTTCCCCCTCGGAAAACTCGCCGTCAGCCTTGCCGACCCCATATTTTTCACCGGCATCCGGATGGGGGGGGCGGGATTGATCCTTCTCCTGTATGCCATGATGACGCGCCGGCCTTTCCCTACCGACCGGAAAAGCCTCATCGGTATTTTTCTTATCGCGCTTGGCCCCATTTACTTAACAAATATCCTGGAGTTTTGGAGCCTCAGCCGGATCGAGAGCGGGAAGGTATGCTTTATCTATAGTTTATGCCCATTTCTCACTTCCTTTTTGTCTTTTCTCCATTTCAAAGAAAAATTGACCCCAAAAAAGTGTTTGGGGATGGGAATCGGATTCTTAGGCATTCTCCCCGCTTTTTTTCAGGGACCCGGGCCAAGCTTTTCCGACCTCTTTACCGTGAGAGGGCCGGAACTCTCTATCATCATTGCCTCGATATCTTCGGTCTATGGACTCGTGCTAATGCGTAAACTGGTTCGGAGTCAAATTTCCATCTCGGTCATCAACGGAACTACCATGGCCGTCGGCAGCCTCTTGTGTTTTCTCCATTCTGCCGTTACCTATCACGGCATTTCCCCTGTCCTTCCCGGGAAAATGGCGGAAGTCCTCAGCCTTGCCGGCATTCTCATTTTACTTTCCAATGTGGTGTGCTATAACCTGTATGGTTATTTACTAAAGAGGTTTACCGCTACCCTGGTTTCATTTGCCGGACTCTTATCCCCTTTTTTTGCCGCACTCCACGGCTATTTTCTTCTCGGCGAAAAACCGTCATGGCTGCTTCTCTCTTCGATGCTTTTTATCGGAACGGGGTTATGGATGGTGTATCAGGAAGAGCTCCGTCAAGGCTATATTTTACGACGTGATGACGGCAAGCCGGTTCAAACTATCGATAAATAAAGTGATGCTTTTCACGGTCCCCTCATGGACCGGTATGGCCGGATCGTACGGAAAGACGGTAAATTGCAACTCTTTCATTTCGGAATTATATTTGGGATAGCCAAGCTGGACCGGAATTCCTATAAATTCTCCCTGCTCATTGGAAAATCCCATCACAGCAAGCGCTTTGTCTTGAGAATCTTGGAAGGCGAAAATCTTATCCCAATTGTCGATGAGCTGTGGAAGGGCTTTCCTGCCAACGTGTTTGTGTGTAGGTTCCGTAAAGTAGGTCACGTACCGGGAGACCGAAATCATCGTAAGAGTATAGGTATTATCCCCCGTTTTTTTGATCATTCCCGAACGGGCATGTATAAGGGTAAGAATTTCGTGGGTTTCCATTTCAGTCGTGTATTCTTTCGACACAAGGTCCGGCTCGGCGCTCGGGTTATTTCCGGAGGGGGCGGAATTGCCCTTGAACAGGTTGCACGATGAAAGTACTAGAGCTGCAAAAATCACCCCTTTTTTCATAAAACGCCCTTCGGTGGGGCATTTTTTATGCAGGAAGGACACCATGAAGAAAGCCCGCTCACGATGAGTATTGATTCCCCCACATTTCCAACTGCAGGAAGGCTTTCCCCTACCGTAGTAATCCCGCTAATCACCACCCTGCTTGTCTTCGGATCGTAATCGATACTCATAATCCGCATCGGCACGTCCACATCGGGAGCATCTCCGTTTTGTGCATGTAAAGCTGCTGTGATATCAAGCTTGAAATTTTTTGTTTCGGTATTGGCAGCCGCTATGGCAATAAACTGATCCATCGTCATGGTTCCCCCCGTATCAATCGGGCGATCGATAAAATAACTCACCTTGGAATTCACACCATACATCGTAAACGAAATCTCTCTCGTTTTAGGATCGGACTGGTCCACGCGGGTGTCACTCGATTTGATTACAAACAAAATCCGTTCGGGAACATTTGTCTCCCCCGAAAGAGTCCGGAGAAAAAATAAGGCTACAGTCAAAACCCATTTCATATCTCTTAGGAGTAAAACATTTCTTTTTTTAGGGCAAACGAAAAAAGAAGTGCGGTTACCAAGACTTGAACTTGGGACCTCAACATTATCAGTGTTGCGCTCTAACCAACTGAGCTATAACCGCATAAAAAGACTGGAGGTTAGGAGGGTCGAACTCCTGACCTTCTGAATGCAAATCAGACGCTCTACCAACTGAGCTAAACCCCCAATCAAATGCGGAATTAAGAATACAGTATCACCCTTTTTTTTACAATACTTTACTCAAAAATCATCATCGGATATACTGTCATTCTAAACACCTGACGGAAGGTTTTCTTTACAAAATCTCCTATCTTACTGTACACAAAAAATAAACCAAGTTGCATGAACTCATCTTCACAGACCACAGGACTAAAAACGCTTTGGAGGGTTTCTTACCCGATGATGCTCACTTACCTCTCGACAATGTTCATGATTTTTGTCGACCGGCTCTTTCTGTCGTGGTATTCGACACAAACATTCAATGCTGCCGTACAAGCGGGAACGATGGGGTGGGGATTTCTGGTCGGCGTTGCCACTCTCGTAGCCATGTCGGAGGTATTTGTTGCACAGTACAACGGATCGGGGCAGTTCGACAAGATCAGCAAACCGGTCTGGCAGATGGCATGGGTGGGACTTTTTTCGACTGTTTTCTTTGTCCTTGCGGGCATTTGGGTCTCGCCCCTTATTTATCCGCCTGAAGTAGCGCCGCACGCGTACGATTATTTCCGTTACATTCTCTATTTTGGACCCGCCATCATATTGATTCACGCCTTTAACGGCTTTTATGTGGGAAGGGCTACCACCAAAGTGATCCAGTGGCTGACGATTCTCGGCAACGTTGTCAACGTCATCCTCGATCCGATCTTCATTTTTGGATGGGGCCCGATCCCTACCATGGGAGCAAAAGGGGCGGCTATTGCAACCGGCATTGGTTCTCTAGTGCAGCTATTTGTCCTGATCTCCCTGTTTTTATCGAAAAAAAACCATGAACGATATGCGACGCGTGCGCTCAGCTTTGATTTCCCCCTGATTGTGCGTCTGTGCAAAATCGGCCTACCTCCCGCCGTTTTCGTTTCCCTGGAACTGCTTGGATGGGGGATTTTTTATAACCTGATGGCCCGCATTGGCCCCACCCACATCTTTGTCGCCAGCGTGTGCCAGAGCATACTGCTCCTCTTCCTTGCCTTCGGCATGGGGCTGGAAAAGGGAGTGATAGCCCTTTCCGGCAACTTCATTGGTGCGGGTACGATCAACAAAATCAAGGGGATCGTGCGGGCATCGATGATCATGATTTGGAGTTTCACGGCGCTGACAGTACTCTTTCTTATTCTCTTCCCGGATTTTATCATCCGCTTTTTCATCAACGACCCGGCTGCCTTTGACCTCTTCACTACCGGCGCCGATTTTTCAACAATGATCGGCGAGGTAACCCCTCTCATTAAGCTCTGCCTTGTTTTCGTCACCTTTTACATCCTTTTCGAAAATATCCGTTACGTCATCAGCGGCATTTTGACAGCCGCCGGCGACACCCTCTTTCTACTCCTCTCGGGCTCTCTCTCCCTCTGGTTTTTCCTCCTTGTCCCCGCCTACGTCATCTCATATTTTCCCGAATTGTCAGTATCATACTCCTTTTTCATCTGGCTTGTTTACTCCCTCGTCTCGCTCCTCATCGTAGTCGTGCGCTATTCCATGAACAAATGGAAATCAAAAACAGTCATCGCCGAGAGCACCCCCATCCCCACCTCCGAAACCCAAACCTAATCGCGATGCTTTTAATGGACCCCAAAAGACATTTAAATGTTGATAAAATAAATTCTTAGGTATACTATGCGACTAAATTTAAAATAAGGAAGTGTTTTATGTATGCAATCATTGTTTCAATATTCTGCATTTTTTCAAGTATTTATGGAAACTGGGATCCAACAGATCTTATTCAAGAAGCCGATATTTCAAAAATTCAAAATGAAACGTTTGTCAGTGCAAAAAACCAGATTTTCCATGCTGCTAAAGGATCGTGGTGCAGTGAGGAAAAAGTAAATCTTATTATGGATCTTATTGCACTAACTCAACCAACCGTTTGCGTTGAAATCGGCGTTTGGGATGGCGGTTCTCTGATACCAATCGCTCAAGCATTGAAGTACAATAACAATGGAAAGGTTTATGCAATTGATGCTTGGGCTAATGATTGGGCTACAAAATATTTGGAAGATAAAGATCCCAATAAGCCATGGTGGTCAACTGTGGATATGCAGCAAATCTATCAAATATACAAAAATAGAATGAAGTCTCTTCAACTCGAACCATTTTGCGTAGAAATTCGAAAACCATCTCTAGAAGCTGTTAATGAATTGCCTGAAATTGATTTTCTTCATATCGACGGCGATTTTTCTTCCAAAGGAACGTTGCTTGATATCCAAGCTTATATTCCCAAAGTAAAAACGGGTGGTTACATCTTGTTCTCAAATGTATTTCTCATGGCAAACTCATTACAATATAAGGCTGATGGCTTCATGGAACTAATTGAAAACTGTGAGATTATCTCATCAATTGATAATGATAACGCTGTGTTATTTCAGAAAATTTAAGTACGAAAATATTAATAAATATTGGATCTTAGATACGCAGCTGCTGCTCTGGAACCATTATTATTTATGAAATTGCATAAACAAACTAAGGAACAGGTCCCCTTGTCATACAAAAATTTTACCACCTTGCAAGAAACGAAGATTGAGGAGATCGATGTCGATTTTGTGCACCTCAGGCACAAAGGG
>Ga0155580_126_pt1 | contig 9594 bp, 10 predicted proteins | sample RifCSPhighO2_12_FD_107237 | JGI IMG/M metagenome (GOLD analysis project Ga0155580, IMG submission 107237) | Chlamydiae bacterium RIFCSPHIGHO2_12_FULL_49_11 | reverse complement strand
GAAAAGCTCGATGCGCTCTTTTATAATTTAGAAATGCCCCTCATTCCGATCCTTGTCGACATGGAACACACCGGAATCTACCTCGATCCGGAAAAATTGCAAAAGATCGGCAAAGAGCTCCATGCAAAACTTGCCGAACAGGAAAAGCGGATTTACAAAGAAGCGGGCCATAAATTCAATATCAACTCGACAAAACAGCTCTCAACCGTGTTATACCAAACGCTCAACATTGCTCCCCTCGGCAAGAAAACCACTCACGGCTTCTCGACGGACCAAGATGCGCTGCAAAAGATACGAGATAAGCATCCGATTGTCGAGTTTATCCTTACCTATCGCCAACTGGAAAAACTCCGTTCCACTTATGTCGACACCCTCATTGAACAAATCAATCCGAAAACTCATCGGATTCACACTTCATACAACCAGTCCGTTACCGCCACGGGCCGCCTTTCTTCCAACAATCCCAATTTGCAAAATATCCCGATCCGTTCCGAGGAGGGGAAAAAAATCCGCAGTTGTTTCATGCCGGATAAACGGGGATGGAGCTTTGCCGCGTTTGATTATTCTCAAATTGAACTGCGCATTCTCGCCCACCTCTCTCAAGATCCCCATTTGATTGCCGCTTTCGTACATGATGAAGACATCCACGCTTCGGTCGCTTCTAAAATTTTCGAAGTACCTCTCGAAAAAGTGACGCATGACATGCGCGCAAAAGCAAAAGCGGTCAATTTCGGCCTCATGTACGGCCAGGGTGCCTTTGGACTTTCCAATATGCTCGGCATCACAACACACGAAGCCAAAAATTTCATCGACACCTATTTCAAAAAATATGAGAAAGTGAAAGTGTATCTCGAGAAATTGAAAGACGAGGCCAGGCAGCACGGATATGCCATCTCCATGTTCGGGCGGAAAAGGTACATCCCCGATATCCTTTCCAAAAACGGGCCGCTTCGGGCTGCCGCCGAACGCCTTGCCATCAATAGCCCAATGCAGGGAGCCCAATCCGACCTGATCAAAATTGCCATGGTGGGTGTCAGTAAAAAATTGAAGCCGGAAGAAGCTGTGCTGCTCCTCCAAATCCATGACGAACTCGTTTTTTGTATAAAAGACTCAGAATTAGATCGTTATAAGAAAATGATCCAACATGAGATGCAAGAGGTCGCTTCCGTTTCCGTTCCTTTGAAAGTTGACGTTTCAGTTGGAAAAAATTGGGGAGAATGTTAACATTGGGGACGCAATGACTAAGGGTTCGTGCCCTTTGAGGAAAATTGCAATTACTGGCAATATTGGCGCCGGTAAAAGTACTTTCCTCCATTCCCTAGAAAATCTCGGATGTTATGCTGTTTCATCAGATGATTTGGTTCATCAGGCGTTGAACGAAAATAGGCTCATCCAAAAGAAAATCGGGGAAACTTTCGGAAAGGATGTATTGAATCCGGATAACACAATGAACAAGTTAGCTTTAGCGGAGAAGGTTTTTCAGGATATCCGCAAAATTAAAGTATTGGAAGGCCTCCTCCATCCACATGTTATGAAAGAACTCCAAAAGATTTATAAACACCTTTCACCGGCCGAGCATAAAGCTTTTGTCGTTGAGATTCCTCTCCTTTTCGAAGGGGGATTTGAGGATTGGTTCGATACCGTAATTCTTCTCACTGCGCCTTTATCCATACGTCGCCGGCGCTGTATTGCCCGCGGTTTTTCCGAAAGTGACTTTGCCCTGCGGGAAAAACGTTTTATCCCCGATCATGCCAAAATCGACAAATGCGAATTTGTGATAGAAAACGGTTCTAATCCCCAACAATTGCAAAAGCAAGCCCTGCGCGTAGCAAAGGAATTATCATTATGACAGAAAATCATTCAAATAAACACAACAACAAAGAGAAATTTATGCCCCCCGAAACATCAGAAGAGGCTTTCGAAACGGAAGTGGAAATGCCGGAAACGGCACCCAAACCTGCAAAAAATCATTTGACTCCCCCTCCTCTCGTCAATGTAGCGGCGACCGCACCACGCAATCGCCATGTGACAAAAATTGGCGAATTGCAACGGATGAACATCGAAGGCCTCGTCAAGTATGCCCACAACATGGGTCTCAAAAACATCGGCACCATGACAAAATCGCAAATCGTCTTTGAAGTCGTGAAAAGCAAATCGGAATCTCCCGACGAAGTGCTTGTCGGAGAAGGCACCCTCGAAATCCTCCCCGACGGCTTCGGCTTCTTGCGCTCTCCCAACTACAACTATCTCCCGTCCGCCGAGGACATTTATGTCTCTCCCGCCCAGATCCGCCGTTTCGGGCTAAAACGGGGCGACGACGTGTACGGAGAAATCCGCTCCCCCAAGGAGAAGGAAAAATATTTTGCTCTCTTTAAAGTAGAAAAAGTGAATGGGCTTCCTTCTGATGCGCTTGCAGAACGTATTTCTTTTGAAAACCTCACTCCCATCCACCCCGATAAACGATTCCTCATGGAAACCACGAAAGAAAATTACTCTTCGCGCACCCTTGACCTGATTGCGCCAATCGGGAAAGGGCAACGGGCTCTCATCGTCGCTCCCCCGAAAACGGGAAAAACGATGCTCCTTCAAAACATCGCAAATTCCATCGCAACCAACAATAAAAAAGTTCACCTCATGATGCTTCTTATCGACGAGCGACCCGAAGAGGTGACCGAAATGCAAAAAATCATCAAAGGGGAAGTGCTCTCTTCCACGTTTGATGAACCTCCGGAAAGGCATTGCCAGGTAGCTGAAATGGCGATTGAAAAAGCAAAACGGATCGTGGAACTTGGAGAAGATGTGGTCATCATCCTCGACTCGCTTACGCGCCTTGCCCGTGCGTATAACACAGTTCAACCCCACTCCGGACGCATCTTGACCGGTGGTGTCGATGCGAACTCTTTGCACAAGCCCAAACGGTTTTTCGGTGCGGCCCGCAACATCGAAAACGGCGGCTCGTTGACGATCATCGCATCAGCCCTGATCGAAACCGGATCCAAGATGGACGAGGTGATTTTCGAAGAATTCAAAGGCACAGGCAACAGTGAAATCGTGCTCGATCGCAGGCTTGCCAACCGGCGCGTTTTCCCCGCTATCGACCTCATGGCCAGCGGAACGCGTAAGGAAGAGCTTCTCTACGATCCGCAGGAACTTGAGATCATTTATCGCTTCAGGCAAGCCATTGCCGATCTTTCGCCGATCGATGCGATGAACCTTTTATTGACAAGGCTCAAGAAAACCAATAACAACACCGAGTTTTTGCTGAGCTTAAAAGATTAAAGGTTTCGTCGTTGAAAAAGAAACGGGCCGCTCCCACCTTCGTTATTCTCACGTTGCATGCGGGGAGTGGCCACCTACAAGCGGCAGCGGCGTACCGGCAAAAAATCCTCGAAACCTTTCCCTCCGCCACCATTGTGGAATGCGACCCCCTTAAGGAGTGGCTAGGCTGGATCGGCAACGGCTTCACCCAATCTTGGAACTCGGCGCAGCGCTGCGCCAAGCCGCTATGGCTAGCCATTTGCGTTCTTTGCCGGCCCGTGCTCGAAAGGGTCACCCTCCCCTTCTTTTTTGTCCACGCCGCTTTTCTTATTTACCGACATCGGCCAGAGGCCATTTACGACACACAAATCCTTGCAACCCGATCGATCATTTGGGCGCTCAAACTCTTTCATACGACGCATGGGCGTAAAATTGCCTATTACAAAATTCTGACCGACTTCCCGACCCCCGTTTCGACCCACTTTTTGAGTCCGATCCGGAGTTTATCCAAGGGACAAAAAAATTATCTCACTCTGATCACGACGAAACCTTTCACGGTACTGAGTGAAACAGAGCAAGATTTTTGGGAAAAAAGGTGGAAGCTTCCCCTTTCGCACATCTCATATCTAGAACTTCCGATCCGGAGCGTCTTTCAAAAGCAAGGCATCCCCGTGCAGGACCGGATCTCTCTGGAAATGCCCCCGGGTCATGAAGAAACTCTTCCCATTCTGAAAAAGCAGCACATCCCCTTTACCCTTTCGGAACGAGAAATCATCATCCCCGCGCCGCAGGGCGCCAAGATAATCACTCTGACGCTCGGCACGCATGCCAACGTTCCCATTTTAAAGGGGTACATCGACCTTTTCATAAAGCACTACCTTGATAAGCCTCTCTATTTGCTTCTTCTCTATGGGCATGCCAAAAACTGCCGCTACCTATTTCCTTTTCTTCACGACACGATTGACAAGTCTCCGGGAGCTTCGATCAAGCTGATTCCCGTTCCCTTTCAAAATGCGGCAAGTCTCAGTCTTCTTTATGCGCAATCGCATGCGATCATCACGCGAGCGAGTGGTATCACCTCGATGGAACTTTTCATGCAAACCAGCGGCAACATCTGGATTCATTTCGACGAAAGCCCCATCATGAAGACTTCTCTCATGCGCCGCCTCCTCCCGAAGGGCATGCCCGTCTGGGAAAGGGGTAACGCCCTTTACCTCCGCAAGCACAAAAAAGCTCGCATGCTCTCCTTCCGCCTCTTTTCCCACCTCAACATTTAGATATTGCCTCATTGACCCGACTTTATGACAGGCCCATTTAATAGGGAAGCGCGACAAATAGATTAAAATTTATAGACGCCATCTTTGGCAAGAGCATAAAGGAACAGTTGTGTCGATGTGCTCTAGAGAAGCTTACAAAAGAGTGCTTAAAAGGGAAGCTGTTTTTCTTGGGATTGGTATTACTTAATACGCTTTATTGCAAACTGCCCCCCAGCTCGCCCTACATAGGATTCTACGAGAAACCGACAATCTTTTTTATGAGCTTTAAGAAAGTCTTGCACTGCGGGCTTAATCCCAGTCCAGCCGTAGTCGTCTCCAATTAAATGTCCCCCAACTTTCACCTTAGGTAAATAGTTTGCTAAATCACGTGTGACTGCAGCATATGAGTGTACCCCGTCAATGTATACATAATCGAAATAATCATCTGGAAACATGGTGACTGCATCTTCTGATTTAAGCCTTACGATTTCAACATTTTCATAAGGCATAAAATAGCCACAAACTTGTTCATACATTTTATCCATTTCCAGTTGCGTTTTCCCTGATTGACTATATTTTTCCCATGGATCAACAAGATACAGTTTTGAGGGTTCTTTTTGTAAAAGGACATGGTAGGCAAATGCACCTTGCCATACACCAATTTCCACTCCAATATCCCCGGGACTTATAAGAGATGAAACATATTTAGCTCTTTCAACCCTCCCATCATTAAGAGGAATATCGGCAAAGCAAAAGATACTCATTGCAATAGCACAGCCGCACAGTAAAAAATTCATAACAACCCCTCCAAGCACATTGCGTATCATCATCTATTCAATATAATCACAAAGATTAAAATTTAGCGGGACGAAATACCATCACCGTATTTTTAAACCAATGTACAGATGCCGATTCCCTTAAGTGATTTTCTGCCTCAAGATCATTATACCAGCCCATGTCAGCAAAAATTTTTTTGATGTAATCATTGTTTTGTTCATTAAAATGACCGGTACCGCCTTGCCCTTTTACTGCCCAGCTAAGGATCAACCCATCTTTCACATGACGTACAAGATTTGCGATAAAGATTGCCTCATATTGTTTTGGAAGATGTTCTCCCACTTCAAGGCTCATCACCCAGTCATAACATTTATTAAAATTCACTGGATTGCTGAGATCTAAAGTAAAACAGGTACCGCCGCTAGCATCTTGTGTCACTGGATTGCCATCATAGCCTACAGCACGAATGCCATTTTTGATAAAATGATTTACATAATCCCCATCACCACATCCAAAATCTACTAAAGTTTCTGCTTTTTCTTTTCTTAGGAAATCAACAATACCATCCGCAAGTTTCCAATCGGTGACATGTTCAGAATCACCTATAAAATAGCCATGAGGGGATACATAATAAGATTCCGATGCGCTCAAAGGCATAATTAAGGACAATAAAATGCCCCTTAAAAATCTAAATTTTGTGTAATTGTTCATAAACTCTCCTAAAGTTCTTTACTTCGAAAAACGGCACTTACATATTTGCTTTTCACATAAAGAGCGTCCCCAATGACATTGTCATAAATATAATGTGAAAGGAGTTCATATCCTTGTTTTGTCATAAATTCATGAACCTGCGGAAATTGATTTATTCCTTCGCGGATTTCTTGATGGTATGTCTTTAAAAGCACAACAACCGCGTCTCTTAAATATTTCTGAATGCTTTTTAATATTCTTAATTCATTACCGCCGCAATCAAGACGAATCACATGAATTTTACTAAGCTTCTGCTGCTTGCAAAAAGCCAAAAAATTAAATGTAGGAATCTGATAAGACGGGCCAAATAAAAAAGGCCTTCTTACATCCTTTGGCTTTAACAAAGATCCAGAAAAGTGGTAATAAAATTCTTCGGGAATGTCATGCGCTAATGTGGAATAAAAAAGTTGAGATCCATCTCTAATGTTATTTAACTGGCCGAACCGTGGTTTAATATTAGGGAATTGACGTCCAAAATCATCTAATCTTTTAAAATCGTGATCGCCAGCTGTAAATCCATATACGTTTGCGCATTCTTTCTTACGGGCAAATGCAGAAGCAAAATCCGCTATGCGATCACCAACAATTATAACAGTAGTATTATAGGGAACAAAACATAATATGATCTTCAATTTATCAGGCCTATAACTGGGAATAAGTCCCTCTTTCCTAATTTTAACAGCATAAGCGGAATGAATCCAAATGCACGAAATCGCAATCCATTTCACAAATTTCATTGTTTACTCACAATTATTTATATACCACCATTCGTACTACCTAAATCAGACTGAGCATTGAGCTTGTTGGTTACCACATCTTCCATTACGGAATAAATGTGGATATCTGGAATTAAGACAATATCAATATCATAAGGCATAAAAATTTTGTAATTTTCATAATAACGCAGTATTTTTTCCATGCCTCGTTTTGTCCATATCATTGACTGAGTACCAAATCGCGAGCCTACTTGCCTTAAATCTGAAGATATCGGTCTATTAATGATAAATTTTTCTTGGCAACGAGTTTCAACATTGGGGCGGTAATTCACTCCATATGACATACAATATTGTCCTCCGGCATCACGGTAATCACGAAATGTAAAAAGCAGGTCCCAATTTTCTCGACCTTCCAATTGATCTAATTGATCGATATAATCAGACAAAATATGGGGATTTTTTACCACTTCAACGTCATCCTCACAAATCCAAACAACTTCATAACCTGAGTTCAAGGCATCTTTAATCACTGTTAAATGGCTCAAAATGCATCCAATCATCCCACGCGATGAACAATGGGTTAGGTAAGGGGTTCCTTCTACTCCCACGATTTCATGACTTACATATTCTTTACCATTCACTGGATCTATACGGTAAACAGTTCCCATTCCTCCAGAACGCATCCCTTTTTGAAATTTAAGAGTTACATCCCAAAGCGTTTCTATAGGCAATTTCCAGCCATTGACAGCCGAAAATCTATAAGGGAGGATGCCATATGGAGCAAATTGCTCTAAGGTAAGTTGGTATTTTTCCTCTCGATGATCAAGATTAATGACATACATATAGTCAATATTGCGGATTGTCCTGACTTCTGTTTTATCATTAAGGAGACGTAAATGATCGTGGAATTCGCCAAAACAAAAGGAACTGATTAAAACAAAGAGCAGACTATAAAGCAGATTCATTAAGTAGGTCCTTTTTAATAAATATGGCATCGCCGTGAATGTTTGGTAAAAAAAAGTGAGATAGCAAAACAAACCCATTTTTTTCCATGAACTTTTTCAGGTCTCGAAAGTGTGTCATGGATAATCGAGATTGGAAAAGCTGGGTACGGACATAAACTAAAGAAATATTACTCAGTAAATGACGGGCCCCTACTAGGATTTGTTTCTCATTGCCTTCGGTTGATAGCCAAAGCAAATCGATCCTCTGAATTTTTTCTTTTTCACAAATGTCTGAAAGAGAAACACAAGATACTTTTTCTATGGGGCCAAGAAGATGAACTTCCATCCCTTTAGTTGGAGGCAAAAGCGAACTGTGAAATTCAAAGACAGGAGATTGACCATAGGTTCCATGGCAGATATAAAATTTTTTCATCCCAGAAGTATTATCTAAAGCTTGGTTCAAACAGATAACGTTTTCATGCTGTGTGACAGCTTCGCATAATTTTGGAAAAGCTGTTTGAAGAGGCTCAAAGGCATAAATTGTTCCTGAAGTAAACTTTTGAGCTATTTTAAGAGTATCACGGCCTTGATATGCACCCGCCTCAATAATTACAGGATTTTGAGGAAGAAATTTTGCCAATACTCTTAAATTGCGAATGTTATAAATCTCTGAAAGCCCTTCAAATTTATGAGGCTGTTGATCACAAAAACAGAAATTAGTGATCAAAATACAAAATAGGACAAACACAACTCGCATTTCAGAACTCCTTTTAGATTTACTCAAGCTTTTTTTTCTGTTATTTCTTTGTCTAAAATTTGGCTTCAAAGTTTGTTTTAGAAACAAAGCAATATTTTGCCAAAAAAAATAATTTTTACAAACATAATTTTCATCTAACCTCATAGAGTTGGACCTAAAAAAGGGGCAAGGTCAATAACATGGTTAATTTTTCTGAAATAAGATGGCATTATCATGATCGATAGCGGCAATCATTTCGCAACTACGAAGTAAATCATTGAAAGCTTCTGATTTGGGAAACTGGCCTTCAATACACATTTGTACATTAGATATCAAAATGTATCCTCCTTGTTTGACTTTAGGCAAGAAAAGCTCTATATCATGCTTTGATCCTGTTTCGGAAAAATCACCGTCGAGATGCAGAAAATCAATTTCAGTTAAGAGATCCGCCGCTTCGACCGAAGGCTTGTGTATTTCAATACAGAACTTAGATAAGTCAAGATGAGAAATCCTCGAAGAAAATAAGTCATGTACGGCTTTCATATTGACCGTTTTCCACCAATTTTTATTGGGCTCATCTTGAACTAAATATTTAACAGCCCATTCATTTGACCACGCATCAACTGCAAATACTTTACCTGATCCCAAATATTTTAATGTTTGCGCTATGGGAATCACTGACCCTCCTTCCCACGCACCGATTTCAACACAGACGTTTGGCCTGAAAATGGCCACAAGATCCATCAAAAGATTCGTCTTTTCCTCACTACACCACGAACCCTTAAGGAAATCGACTGTTTTGGTTTTTAATTCACTATAATTACTGTCATTGAGAACAGTTACATTTTCGTCGAGGAACGTTTCTATCGGATCCCAATATCCGTAACACTTAATTTGTACAAGTGCGCAGAATGTGCACAGCAAAAATATGTTTTTGTATTTGTTGATTTTAGGTTTTGTATTCATAAATTTTTCCATTTCTAAACGTTTTATTTTCTTTTGCATACTAATGCAAGTACTTTTTTTATGCCAGAAAAAATTTTGTGAGACTGTTAAAGTCATTTTCTAACAGATGACCTTGCCCCTTTTTCAGGATCTTTATTAAAACCCATAGATGAAAGTAGGTCTTTTTTATTTGGACGTTCATATCAAATTCC
>Ga0155580_163_pt1 | contig 9788 bp, 15 predicted proteins | sample RifCSPhighO2_12_FD_107237 | JGI IMG/M metagenome (GOLD analysis project Ga0155580, IMG submission 107237) | Chlamydiae bacterium RIFCSPHIGHO2_12_FULL_49_11 | reverse complement strand
ATATGATCGAGAAGGAGAAAACGCCTTTTGTCGAGCCTTCCTCATTGCTCCCGATCAACATATCGTTGATTCTTACGATAAGAAAATGCTCGTTCCCATTGCCGAATACATCCCATTCTCATTTTTGAAAAGAATTGCCGGCTGGTACGATATCGGAGGCGCCTGTACTGCAGGAGAAAGGCCGACCGTGTTCGATTTCAAAACACCGTTCGGTGTTTCCATCTGCTATGAGGAAGGGTTTGGATATTGGCTTCAGAAGATGCGCCGCGGCGGAGCCAAACTCTTCATCAATCTTTCCAATGACGGATGGTTTCCGGACTCGAATTTGCCGTATGAGCACGAGCTTCTCGGAAAGTTGAGAAGTATAGAAAACGGGATATGTTCCCTTCGCGTGACCAATCACGGCAGCTCTGTACTGCTCGATGAAAGAGGACAAGCATTGTTTCGTCTTCCCTATTCGGATGCTTCCTTTACGAAGGCTTCCGGAGTTGTAACGTTCACCCCGCGGATACGAAACACGTTATATGGTAGGTGGGGAGAGATGCCGTTTTTTCTGACGGCAATTTTAACACTAGCCACACTCGCTTTTTTCAAAAAACCAAAATTCCGATTGATTTTTCGTAAAGATTAAATGTACAATACATTTTTGTCAAAGAGGAGGTTTTTGTGCGTATTTTAGGAATATTGGCTGCGGTAGTGGCGTTTCATTTGGATGCCATGACTGATTTTGAGCGGGTGTATCCTCCTGTTATCCAAACTATTGCCGCTTCAGAAACATTTAAAGGGGATCGGCACGGGGCTTTTTATGGTGACGCAGTTGCTGTTTTGTCCGACGGCTCCAAATGGAAAATCCATCCCCTCTGTAAAGAGGCTTATCAGAAATGGACGCCGGGAGATAGGGTAAATGTTGCTCTCCGAAAAGACTGGTACTGGTTTAAACGGGAACACAAGTTTGTGATGTATAATTTGACGCGTGCCGAGTCGGCCAATGTCATGATTGTCGGTCATCGGGAAGATGGCCTACGCATCGCCACAACCGAAGTATATCATAAGCGGACCATTTCCTTGTATGATACGGAACGGTATATGAGAGTGACTCCCGACGGCCGGTCGGAATTGGTGGAACACCAGGTGTATTGCGGTGAAAAACCGGTAGAAATGCGAAAAGTTCTCGTTTTAAGTGACGGGAGCGTTTGGGTAATCCGCGACCATTTGAACGATTTTAATTTAGGCTTGCGTGTTTATATCGGCGCTCAAGGTCATCCGAAGAAGTTTTATGATTTCGTGCTCATTACCGGAGACGAACGTGAAGCGATTTATACGATGGCACGGCCGCAGAAATAGATAATGCCGCTTGCGAAAAAAAATGGCAATGGGGTAGATTATCGCATTGATAGCTGATGTTGCATAAGGAGTTTTTTGTTGTTTTCTTATGATGTCTTGAAAGATGAAAAACTTGCCTTAGCGAAGAGAAAACAGAGATCCGTTTCGAAAGCTGTGGAGTTTTGCGGACGGGGGGTGTTTACCGGAATTGATACCGTAATTCGCATCAAGCCGTGTGAAGAAGATGCAGGAATTACTTTTGTCCGTACCGATCTTCCCACGCAGGAGAGAATCGCTGCTACATTAGATAACGTAAAAAGCACGCCCCGTTGTACGATTTTGGGGAACGTAGCTACCTCCATCCAGACCGTGGAGCACCTTCTCTCCGTCTTGGGAGCGTTGCAAATCGATAACGTCGTCGTTGAAGTGAATGGTCCCGAATTGCCCATCATGGACGGAAGCGCAAAACCGTTCTTTGACAAGATCGCTGGATGTAGATGTGAACAATCAAAAGACATTCCGATTTTCATGCTCGATAAACCGATTTCTTTTTCGTGTGACCAGACGTTTCTTCTTGCGCTGCCGTCGCACGAACTGCGTTTCTCTTACCTTCTTTCCTATCCAAACCATCCGGTGTTAAATTCCCAGTTTTATTCGCTCGTCCTCAACGAAGAAACGTATGAGACAGAAATTGCCCCGTCTCGCACTTTTTCCTTGTACGAAGAGGTGGCGTATCTCGTCGATAAAGGACTCCTCAAGGGGGCGTCCCTTGACCACGGCGTTGTTTTCCAGGCAGATAAAGTGCTCAATCCCGAGGGGCTTCGTTTTAAGAATGAACCTGTGCGGCATAAGATTTTGGATCTCATCGGAGATTTAAAATTGATCGGATTTTCCATTCAGGCACATTTTATTTCGGTCCGTTCGGGGCATTTTGCCAATGTGGCTTTCGCAAGACAACTCAAAGAACACTTGATCGGGAACGGCTTGTCATGAGTGGGCCGAAAGAAGAGCAAACCGAAAAAATTGACATCGTCCAAATTCTGGAAAAATTGCCCCATCGCTATCCGTTCATCCTTGTCGATCGGGTTCTCGAAGTGGATGTGGTGCAAAACCGTATTTTGGCCATTAAAAACGTCACGATCAACGAACCGTTTTTTCAAGGCCATTTTCCCAATTTGCCGATCATGCCCGGTGTATTGATCGTCGAAGCACTTGCGCAGACCGGCGGTATTTTGATGTACCAGAAAGGATACCGTGGAATCAAAGTGCTCGCGTCGCTTCGTGAAGTGAAATTTCGTAAAATTGTCGTGCCCGGTGATACGATCCGTCTTGAATGCGTAGCTGTCCACCTGTCATCACGCGGGGGGAAAATAAAAGGGTGCGCCATGGTGGACGGCAAAGTGGCAACTGAGGGAGAAATCGTGTTCGGCGTCCTGCCGGCATAATGCAAGGAAAATTCTATGTCAATCCATCATACGGCATCCATACATCCTAAAGCAAAAATCGGTAAAAAAGTAGTTATTGGCCCTTTTGTGGTGATCGATTCGCCTGATGTAGTACTCGGCGATGGAGTTTGCCTCAAAGCGCAAGTCTACATTTCAGGGGCTGTGACGATTGGCGAAGGAACGATAATATGGCCGTTTGCCAGCATTGGTGCTGAGACGCAAGATTTGAAATACCGCGGCGAACAGACCCGTGTCATTATCGGAAAGCATTGCCGGATTCGAGAATCGGTTACGATCAATTCTTCCTGCGGAGAAGGGTCCACCGTATCAGTGGGTGATTATACCTTGATCATGGCTTATTGCCATGTGGCGCATAACTGCTCTGTGGGCTCGCACGTGGTGATGGCAAACGGCGCTACCCTGGCCGGCCATGTTTCGATCGGCAATTGGGTTGTGCTCGGCGGCCTTTCAGCAGTACATCAGTTTGTGCGCATTGGCGATTATGCCATGATTGGCGGAGGAGCCATGCTGGGCCGAGACTTGCCCCCTTATACCATCGGAAGCGGCTACCCGTTTCGCATCGCAGGACTCAACATTGTTGGATTGAAAAGGAATAACATCGGCCTCGAAACTCGCAAGAAGTTGACCGGCATATATAGGATCACGTTCGACCAAGGCCTGGATTGGGAAAATGCCAGGGAGAAGATTCTTTCCGAGTTTTCCGACATGCCCGAGGCACAAAACTGGGTCCGTTTCTGTGACGAATCCAACCGTGGACTGGTGGTGGCAATGAATAAGAAGCGTCTCAAAAAAAATCTTCTTGAAGTTGTAGAAGTGTGATGAAAATTGTCTTGTTCGGGAGCGATTTTTTTTCTATCGCTCTTTTCGAAAAAATTTTTGAAGACCATTTCGAGATTGTGGGTGTGGTCACTTCTCCGGACGGGCTACGGGGGAGAAATCAAAAATTTGAAATGGCACCCGTCAAAAAATGGCTCCTCGACCGGAAATTTCAAAAACCGATTTTACAACCGGAAAAAGCGTCCGCACCCCCCTTTTTGACCGAACTTGCTTCTCTTGGGGCTGACCTATACGTGGTAGTATCGTACGGACAAATTTTGAAACAGGCGCTCCTGGATATCCCGCCCCTGGGAGTAATCAACGTTCATCCCAGCCTGCTTCCCCTGTTTAGGGGCCCATCTCCGGTAGAATCGGCGATCCTGTCCGGGGTGAAGGAGACGGGAGTTACGATCATGCAAATGGCGCTTCTCATGGATGCAGGCGATATTCTTGCCCGGAAGGCGTTTCCTATCGAGGCGGAGGATGATCGCGAAACGATGTATAAAAAGGCTGCTTCGTACGGCTACGTTCTCCTCAAAGATATTCTTGATGCGCTCCTTCGGGATTTGACGGTGCCTAAATGGCCGCAGGAGCACGAGAGAGCGACCTATACACGAAAATTTACTACAAGTGATTTTAAATTAGATTTGGATCGCCCCTATGAGGAAATAGAGAGGCGTGTCCGCGCTTTTAAGCCGAAACCCGGCGCATATCTCGAAGTGGAAATTGGCGGCGATCTCAAGAAATGGAAAATTTTGGCCGTTGAAAAGGCCGCTCCGCAAGGGTCTGTCCCGCCCGGAACAATTCTTGAATTTACGAAGGGCCGCTTTGCCATTTCCTGTAAGGACGGGGCTTTTTGTGTGGTCGTCTTGCAACCCGAAGGAAAAAAGGTCATGGACGCCCTCGCCTTTTACAACGGTTTTCGAGAGAAAACGTTTCATATAAAAAAATCGAATAATTAGTACTATTTAATACAACTTCGCATTATTCATAAATTACGCTATAATTATTGCATATAAGAATCAGGTTTCATATGGCAGTAGCTACAACAAATGGTTTTTCAGGATTGCCCCGCGCCTTTCTCAAAACCGCGGCCAATCAATCGGTCGAAATTGCCACTTACCTGGAGGCTCTGCTCGGGTCTCTTCCCGATAGGACTGCACAAGAGGCAAGCCGCGTTTTGCTGCTTGGTCTGCAAGGGTACGGTGTCATGAGCCTTCCCAAAAATCTATGGGAACTGTTTGGGGAAGCCATACCCCGAAATATGAACAAACTCATGGGCGGCAACCTGACTGCAGAAAAGATTGTCCGGTTTACGAAAAACATTTTTCATAAGACCTTGCCCATATTGAGAGGAGTGCGGGCGGCATCAAGAATCGGCATGAATTTTTTGACAAAAGAAGCCTCCAGCATTTTTTCTTATGTGATTTCTTCCGTTCAAATTGCCGTTAATGCAGTCGATGTATCGTTGAAGTGCAAGCGGCTCATTTCCGGTGTAAAACGGAATGTAACCAAGACCGCTCTTAAACTTATAAACAGCTTGGCATCGCTTGTCCTGAATGTGTATTTACTCGTGATGCAACTTCTCGGTATCGTGATCAATCCCATTGCCGTTGCTGTAATCGGCGGAGTTAAGGTCCTCATTGGCTTCGGAAAAGATTTCTTCTCGATCGTTCACCCCGGTCCCGATGGTTAATATTCAGTAAAAAAAGTGTGTACTAAAAATAACTTTTCTCTACAATGGTTTGCATTTAAAACCTAAACTAAAGAGGGAAAAGATATGTTACCCGTACAAGGCCCAGGTGGCCCACCAAGTGTTCAAGGGGTGATTGCACTGCCTGCAGAACCATCGCCCATAAAAAAAACAACAGTCATGGCATTCACTATTGCTGTTGCTGCCTGTCATCCCGAAACCATGAAGGGGATCGGCAAGTTTGTCGTAGTCCTGATGGAAGAAGGGCCGAAACGAGATGCTGCTTCAAAATTTTTTGATACGATCACTTTCGCGGTGATTTTCGGAAAGATCGCCGACGACATCAAAAATCTCGGGAAAGCCGGCGGTAAATTTTTTGCTGCTACCACAAAAACCGCGGCCCGGCAAACGCTCAACCTGACCCTCAAAGTGATGAAGTTTGCAAAAGATGCTTTCAGTTTTCTTTTGGCCTTCAACAAGCAAATCCTCAAATTCCTTTCGGAAGAGTCGCAGCGGGTACTCAGCCGAAACGCGGTGGTTCTCGGCTTTGCAACGGGAGTTTTGTCCTCCTATAAAAAAATAGTAGTGATCGACGAACTTCGGTCAAAAGCCTCCGGATTCTGGCGAAACCATAAAATTGCGCAAAAAACGGTCTCTTTGGTCACCAACGTATATGACATGGGTGTGGATCTTGCGCTCCTCGGCGCCGAATATTTGGGTGTTACGGTCGATCCGATTGCGTTTCTCATCGCCAGCGTAGCACGCCTCTTCTTCCATGAAACCAAGGCAATTTATGGTGCATGGCTGACGGTGTTGCAGGCCGACGGGTAATAGTTTTTTTAAATCGATTTTTGGCTCAAGTGCATTTTTGTCTTGAGCCAAAAGAAAGGTTTTGCTATTCTTTGCGGCGATTGCAAAATCTTGGACCAAGATTTGGAATCGGTGCGCTCCTCCAATGGTTAGAGCCCTTCGGGCTGGACTACGAGGGATTTTTAGAGATTGAAAAAACAAGGACAAAGCGACATGTCATTAAGATTGATTGGCAAAAAGCGGGGAATGACTCAGTTTTTTGATGAGGCGGGTAAAATTGTTGCTTGCACGGTAATTGAGCTCGAGCCCAACGTGGTGATTAGCCTCAAAACCGAAGCGACCGATGGTTACAATGCCGTGATTCTCGGGGCAGTTGGAGTCAAAGCAAATAAGCTCACGAAACCGGAGCGCGGAGTATTTCAAAAAAAACAGTTGGATCCAAAAAGATTTCTCAAGGAATCCCGTGTGGGCAATCCTCAAGAGTTTCAGGTGGGGCAAGAAATCGGAGCCGATTACTTTGCCGACATTAAATTTGTCGATATCACAGGACGTAGTAAAGGTAAAGGGTACCAGGGTGCGATGAAGCGCCACGGTGCGCACGGAATGAATGCGTCGCACGGTGCTGGACCGGTACACCGCCACGTCGGTTCTATCGGTTGGGTTCGAGGCCACGGAAGAACCCCGAAAAACAAAATCATGGCCGGACATATGGGCGATGAAGTGGTGACCACACAAAATATCCGCGTTCGAAAGATCCAGGGAAATGCCTTGATTGTCGAAGGGGCGGTTCCGGGTGCGAGCGGACGTATCGTGTTTTTGAGAAAAGCGGTCAAGAAGTACAGCCCAGGAGCGCAAGGTGGATAAGAATTTTAAATGTAAACGAATCCGGTTTGCCGGAGATGTGATTGGCGATGCGGAATTTTCCTATGACGAAAATGCCCTTGCCAATGACCAGTTGATCAAGGACTATATTGTCGCACTGCGTGCCAATGCCCGTCAATGGTCGGCTAATACCAAGACACGCGCGGAAGTAAAACACGCGAATTTCAAGCCGCACGCCCAAAAGGGAACGGGAAATGCTAGGCAAGGATGTATCGTTGCTCCGCAATATAAAGGGGGCGGAAGGGTGCATGCACCTAAGCCTAAGTTTGACCAACATGTGAAGGTGAACCGGAAAGAAAAGCGGGCAGCTGTTCGCAGCCTATTTGTCCAGCGCGGGATGGAAGAAGATCTATTCATCCTTGATGAAGCCGGTATTGCGCTTGACGCTCCAAAAACCAAGGAAATGAGCCGATTTATCCGGACTTTGGGGAAAGGAAATAAAAGAGTATTGATTTGCCTTCCGGAGCAGAGAGAAGATAAATTGTTCGATAATTTCATTCTGTCGACGAGAAATCTCAAAAACGTCAGTGTCATGACAATTTCTAATGTGAACGGGTACGACCTCTTGGTCAATCGTGCGATTGTTCTTCTTGATTCGGCTACGGAAACGTTTCAAACCATGATGAGGGGGGAATAATGGGATTTGTGATTAAAGGTTTGCATGTTACTGAGAAAGCGACGATGTTGCAAACGTTGAAAGAGAGCGAAGCAAACCGCTCTATCAAGAAATTTGATTTACAAAAAGTCGTATTTGAAGTTGAGCTTTCGGCAAATAAAGCCGAAATTCGCAAGGCGGTGGAAGATTTGTACGCCGGCCAAAAGGTAGCCGTACATAAAATCAATACTATCACCATTCCGTCAAAAAATAAACGTGTGCGAGGCACGCAACGCTTCGGAAAAACAAGCAAACGAAAGAAAGCCATCGTTACACTCGCGCGTGGCTCTGAAATTGATGTGGAATTGAGTTAAGGGAGAAATAGATAATGCCAAGAGCACATAAACCAACTACTCCGGGACGAAGAGGCTTTATTCAAGCATCGATGCAAGAACTTGCTCCGCAAAAAGATAAGCGTGTCAAGTCGCTTTTCCAAAAAAAGAAGCGGATTTCCGGCCGCAATAATAAAGGCCACGTGACAATGCGTGCGCGCGGGGGCGGACATAAAAGATTTTATCGTGTTGTAGATTTTCGTCGTGCCAAAGACGGGATTCCGGCAAAAGTGGTTTCTATCGAATACGACCCCAACCGTAGTGCTTTCATAGCCCTTCTCCACTATGCCGACGGTGATAAGCGGTATATCCTGGCCCCGAAAGGCCTTAGTGTCGGCGCAACGGTTCTTTCTGGACCCGAAGCACCGCTAAAAACCGGCAACTGCCTTCCTCTTTCGGCGATGCCTGAAGGAAGTACCATTCATAATATCGAAATGTATCCGGGACGCGGGGGGCAGATTGTTCGCTCGGCCGGACTTTCAGCCCAACTTGTAGGGCGCGCTGACGAATATGCCATCATCAAGCTTCCCTCTAACGAAACACGCATGGTGCCTGTCACTTGCCGTGCGACCCTTGGTTCGCTCGCCAATGCGGAACATTCTCTCCGTGCCCTCGGAAAAGCGGGAAGAATGCGCTGGCTCGGAAGACGACCTCTATCGAGGGGAACGGTTACGAACCCTGTCGACGGACCGCTCGGAGGCGGAGAAGGAAAGGGGAAAGGGAACCATCCGCAATCTCCCTGGGGAGTGCTTGCAAAAGGATTTAAAACCCGTTCTCGCAAGAAGAAATCGAACCTAATTATTAAGGACAGAAGGAAATAACTATGCCAAGATCGTTACGTAAGGGACCCTATGTGCAACCGAGCCTCATGAAAAAAGTGAGCAAGGCCGTGATCGCGCAATCAAAGCAGCCGATTAAAACATGGTCGCGCCGGTCTACCATTGTTCCCGAAATGGTGGGGATGACCTTCGAAGTCCATAACGGCAAAAAGTTTTTAAGTGTCTTTGTCAGTGAAAATATGGTGGGGCATAAACTCGGGGAGTTTTCTCCGACGCGCATTTATCGAAAACCCGGAACCAAGAAGACCTAAGGAGAGAGTGTAGTATGCCGAAAGCAGTAGCAATCAGTAAATATGTAAAAGTGAATCCGCGGAAAACGCGAGAAATTGCAGGTTTGATACGGAATAAACTTGTTGCCGACGCGATTTTTCAGCTGACCAACTGCCCTAAAAAGGGAGCCAGATATTTAAAAAAGACTCTTATTTCCGCCATTGCCAATGCGGAAAACAACCTTGGACTCCGTCGAGAAGATCTTGTCGTTTCCGAAGTCAGAGTTGACGCAGGGCCGTTTTTGAAACGGGCCTGGTCTCGAAGCCGAGGACGCAGAAGCGCGATACAACATAAAACAAGCCATCTCTATATTGCATTGAACGGATAAGGAAAGGATAAATATGGGTCAAAAAACACATCCGAAGGGATTTCGACTAATTGTTAACAAGAAGTGGCTATCGACATGGATCGGTACGAACAAGAATTTTGGGAATACTCTTCTCGAAGATTTGCGAGTACGGGAGTTCCTTAAAAAGAAACCGATTTGCCAAGGAACGGCAGACATCCTGATCAAACGCATGGGAGACCGCCTTGAGATAACGATTGTGACCGCGCGGCCCGGCCTTGTAATTGGCAAGAAAGGTTCTGAAATCGAAACGTTGAAAAAACAATTGAAAGACTTTACCGGACGTGACGTGTGGGTAGAAGTGGAAGAAATCAAGCGGCCCGACCTGTGTGCGCAACTGGTTGCTGATAATATTG
>Ga0155580_107_pt1 | contig 9974 bp, 9 predicted proteins | sample RifCSPhighO2_12_FD_107237 | JGI IMG/M metagenome (GOLD analysis project Ga0155580, IMG submission 107237) | Chlamydiae bacterium RIFCSPHIGHO2_12_FULL_49_11 | reverse complement strand
CGTCCGCCGATCACTTGAAACCGGGCGCTATAGAGGGCGTCGAAGATGTGACGAAGCTGGGTTTCGGAAAGGGGGATGTACGACATTTCAACATGGGGGCGGGGGCCGTGGTGGAGCGCATGGTCATAGTCAAGGTCGATTTGCCGGATAGAGGGATGGTGCGTGAGTTCCAGGAAATATTCGGCGCCGGCTTTACGGTAGAACGGGTCGGAAACCATTTCCTTGGGCACGATGCGGCTTGTGGCAAAATTTTCCATCCCGTACAGCTCATACAAATCTTCCACTTTCTGTTTGCTGATGAGGGAGCCCTTGAAGTGGCCGAACACCTCTTCTGTGATTTTGGCGATGGGAGAATTCATCTGGTAAATATACGAGGTTCCGTAATAACTGTTTGTTTGCCGGTTGGACCGGATGTTGCCTTCGAGGTAAATGAAAGGAATATGCTCGTTCGGGGTGAGGATTTCATGCAGTTTTGTATCCTGTCCCTCTTTGTCGATCCCGTAAATTTTCCCTCCGTAAAAGTACAGGGAGTCTCCGGGAAGGCCGATGAGGCGCTTGACATACTGTTTATAGCCGGGAAAAAGGTAGAAATAGTTAGTACGGTTGTTTTCTATGTTCATCCCGTTTCCGGTAAAGACGACGATCGAACCCCGTTTCGGCAACTTTTCATCGAAGAAGAGGTGTTTCGGTTTCATGGGGATATTGAGGCCAAAGGTAGTTTTTGAGACGGCCAGGCGGTCATTTTCCTTTAGGGTGGGGCGCATCGAACCCGACGGGATTTCATATAATTCGAACCAGGTTTGCCTGATGATAAGGGCAACCACAATAGTGACGGCAAGGCCGACGGTATAGAGCCCAAAGCGGAGGACCAGAGGGAGGGAGAGGTACCGGTGGCACGCCTCGTTAAGTTTTTCGAAGGAGGTAATTGCTCCCGCCGCATCTTTACGTGAAATGCGCGAAAAGGTTTCGTTGATCAGGGCATCGATCTGAATTCTGTCTTGATTGGCAAGACGATGGCGATGCTGAATAAACGTTTTTTCAATTTTTTTTGTTTTGCGCCGGAGTTTCCAAAGACGCACCGTCTGAAAAATCATAGTACTCATCATATTCGAAAACGGGCTTTAAATCAATTCTTAAAACGGCGCCGCCCGAAAGATGGATTCTGAGTTCTTTTGTCTTCACTGAATTTGTGTCGGTTTGGAAGAGGGTGAAAGGTTTTTCTGCGGAAGAGAAAGAATATTCTTTAGGAGAGATGGGAGTATCATTGTTGTCGGTCACTCTAACAATTTTTTGAAAAGGGGGAATAAAGAGAGAGACAGAAAGGCGGTTATGGTTTCGTTGAGGAGCTTTGACCACAAATGGCGGCGGGTCTTCGTAAAGGGGCAGGTTTTCTTTAAAATTTTTTCCTGCGTCGATGCCGGTGAGGCGGAGCCATTCACGCGAGGGGCTTTCGATGGAAAGCCAGTACGGAAAGGCGATATTGTCAAAGAGGTAAAAAGTAATTTGTTTGTCTCCGAGGGGAGGGGTGATGCGAAACATCGCGTAGGAGGGGGATTCAACCTTTTCCCCGTCGAGGTAAAAGGTGGGGATAAATGTTTTTCTGTTATCGGGGCCGACTTTCGGGCGAGGACCGATCTTCCGGTAGTCTTTGACGGGCAGTTTGACCATGCGGCGCGAGAAGAGTTCGAGGAGGGGGGAACTTTTTTCTTCAAACTGTACATGGCTTTTGTCTTTGATGGAATAGGCGCCGTATTTGGCAGGATTTGCCACATCGACTTTGAGGACGATGTGGTCGAGAGCCTTTTCCCTGATTCGGGGATAGTATTCCCGAAAATGTCGATTGTAAGCGGAATCGTAGGGAAATGTGAGCTCTTCGAGAGAAAGGTAGGCAGGAGTATTCTCCACGATGCGCACAAAATGGCACAGTTTCCCTTGCCGGAGCACTACAAAGTCGCCGACCTCGTTTTGTTTGAGGAGCGACAGAAACATGGGAACTTTCGGCGTGGCCCAGGCAACGCTAAGAAAACAAAGGAAAAGGAAACAAAATCGCATCATGCGCCCTCCATTTTTGATCAAGAATACTACTCTGTCAAGGCTATTTCAATGAGCTTGGTGGAGCTGCGGTGGCCGAACTTGATTTTGATTTGGGACTGTCTCACATTAAAATGCCGTGCGAGGGTTTGGATCAGCTCTTTATTGGCCGCCCCTTTTTCGCGGTGCGCTTTCAATCTGACACGGAACGCATTCGGCCCTTCTTTTTCAATGGAGGTTAATTTTGAGCCGGCTACGACTTTAACTTGAACGATCATTTTCAATATTATATACAGGGAATTGGTTTTTGAAAAGAGGGGGAGGGGTACGTGATTTCGGTAATCTATCTTGCAAAAAAGCGGACCGTGGCGTGGGAAAAAGAGATTCAATCCAAAGCGGAAAACAAGCTCGAATTTATTTGTCTAGATCCTTCTTCGTTTGCAAAGAGTTACAATGAAGCCCTGAAAATTGCCAAACACGATATCGCCCTTTTCCTCAGAAAAGATGTGACTATCCTCTCTTCCCAATTTGATCTCAAGCTCATGAGCCATTTTGAAAATAGTCCTTACGTTGCTTTGGGTACCCTCGGCTCGTTAACGGTGCCGAAGACTGCTTTTATTTGGGAAGTTTCCGACCAGCTTGTCGGCAAAATCAGCTACAAAACGAAAAAAGAAGAATCGGTCCATCAATTTTCGGCCCTCTTCGAAGAGCGGATCATTCCTGTCTTGGCGCTCCACGATTCGTTTTTTGCCGTCAACCGGAAGAAAATCAAGACCCGTTTTGATGAAAATTACGTGTCGGACAGTTTTTATGACATCGATTTTTTCCTGGCCAATCGCGCCGCAGGAGTAGTGTTTGATATTGAGATCTTGCGAGCGGCCGAGGAGAGGCAAGACAAGTTTTTCGAGCCGAGCCGAGCCTATTTCATTTCCCAGCACCCCGATTTGCCGCTTCGTGAAAAGCCGTCTCTCATCCATTCCGAGAAAGGGATTTCGATCAAGATGCCCCCTCATGTTACCGTGGTGGTTACGGCGGAAAACGATCCGACCGAGGTGATGTCGACGATCGATTCGATCGAGAAACATACCAAGTATGAACGTTATGACGTGATTGTCGCGACGTCCGCTCTTGCTGAGGAAGAAATTCACGAGATAAAAGCTCATGTTGCACACTATGCGAACGTATGCATCGTTTCTTATCCGCATACACACATTCCGTCTCTTTTGGGAGATGTGGTGGAGCATCACGTTCCCGGAACGGTGCAGCTTATCTTGTTCATGAAGCAAGGGGTCCTCTTTGTCAATGACGTGCTCTCGCGTATGGTGAAAGCGTACCAGCATTTCAAAACGGGGTGCGGAGTCGTCGGTGCGCGCATCCACGGCTTCAACCACATGGTCCGTCATATGGGTCTCCAGCTCGTCACGACCGAAAAAGGGGGGGAATACGAGCTGGGACTCGGCTATTCGGGTTTCAATTCCGCCTACAATTATACGACCGATATCAAAGAAAATGTGGTCGGAGTATCGCGCGAATGTTTAATGATCAGCCGCAAGCTTTTCCGCCATCTCGGCGGCTTTCAGGGAAAGTACCTCCATTCCCTCGAAGATTTCGATCTCGGAATCCGGGCAATTTTGGAAGGGAAAGTCAATGTGGTAGCGGGGGATGCGGTTTGCATGCACCTCGGGATCGACCAGCCCAAATTCCACCCCGACGACTTCATGCACCTCCTGGAACTCATCAATGCCCATATCGAAACGGTGACACCCTTTGTCGATCTTTACGCTTGATTTGCTAACGGTAACATATTAAAATTACTGTCGTTGTGGGAATTTGTTTTTCAAAATCGAGGATTACTTCCACCGTTTCCTTTCTTGAGTTGGACGGAGATGTCCTTACGAATATATGCAACTATCTTAATCTAAGCGATGTATCAGCTTTACAACGTACGTGTCATAAGCTCCGTGCTATGGACATTTTCTATGCTATTGAAAAAGTTTCCCTACCTCGGAGAGAGGAAAACCCGATGGTCGATTATTGGGACAAGTCGAATCAGCAGCTTCGTGCATTTAGTGTTTTTGTGTCTTCAGGGAAAATTTGCTTCCGAATACGGGAGCTCGATCTATCTCAATTTGTCTGTGGTAGAATTTTTTCAAGTACAAAAGAGGATGTGGAAAACCGGGCCCTTTTATCGAAAGCACTTTTGTACCTACATGTAAAACGGATGTCGGTACCCTATCTACTTCTTGATAATGTTAACATGCATGAGCGGAACGATGTGCGATACTTAGATTGCCAGGATGTTCCTTACAATAAACAATTTGTATTGTGGCTCAAAGATGTTTTTCCCGCTCTCCGCGGTTTAAGATTGTCTTGTCTCTCATCTGGGGAGTGGGGATCTGAATCGGAAAGGGAATTTATCGAGAGTTTGAAAGATTTCTTTCCGCGATTGACAAAGCTTTCCCTTTGTGATCAGAGCGATAGCGCGGTGAAAAATCTCGTTTCCGGATTTTCCGATTGGAGAGAGCTCGAGTTAATAAAAACCGAAATCCTATCGAAGGAGACGTTCGAGGCTTTAGGGGAAAGGGCGCCATCTCTGAAAGCTCTCTCGTTGATAGGTTGTACCGCGAAGTCTGATGGGCATTGGAGAAAAGTTTTCCATACCGATTACTATATGGATGTTTTCCTGGAAGGGCAAGGCCTTTCTTCTCTTACTCATCTCTCTTTGCGGAATATATGCATGCAGGGGGCAACTTTTCAAAGGATACTCCAAAATTTGCCTTCCCTCCGTTATTTAGATCGAGCATTTACCTTGTGCTCTGATGAAGATGTACGAGTCATTGCAGCATACGGGACGAATCTTCTGGGATTGCAGCTTGCGCGATGTTATAGGAGCTGTGAAGAACTCAGACCGATCTGGGAAAAGTGTCGAAACTTGCAGAGAGTTATTGTACCCCATGCACGAAAGGATGAGGGTGCGATGAATGTGCTCAAGCTTTGTAGTTTCATGCAGAGCGTTTCCATTTCGGGAGGAAGGGATTTCTTGGCTTCTAAGCATGGCTTGACCGATGCATTGCTCAAATCACTCCGAAAAAACTATTCTTCGGTTCCGTATGAGATTCACATTGACGGAAGATGCCATGGAGGGATGTGCTTTTCCGAAAAAGAAGTTAAGGAAACGGCGGCATTCTTTGCGAAAAGAGGCGGCCGGTTTGACATTGAAGATATGTCACATACAGATTTAAGTCTGGATATGCCAAGAAGTAAATAATTACATAATTAGAAGCCCCAAGAGACGCGGATGGCGATATAGTCGGTGCGATTGGTAAAGAATTGTCCTTCGCTGTAGCCGTTGTGATATTCGAAGAAGAGGCGCACCTTGCGGCCGGCGTTGAGGAGTTTGGACCATTCGTACCCGGCCATGATGGTGAGAGACGGTGTCCAGCCGGCAACTTGCCACTGCTGCATGTCGATGGCGAGGAATGGGGCGCCGTAGAGGCTGTGGTAGTGGTGGCGGAGCACCATGAAGCGCCATTCGAAGCCGTATTCGACATAGAATTGTTTCATTGGGTAGCTTGGATCGCTATTGATAATGAAGCCGGGGCCGCCGTAGAGGCGGAATGCGAGGGTTGCCTGGTAGGAGCCGAGGATTTCGATCGCTTCGAAGCTGGGGTTGAGTCTGAGGATGTTTGGGTTATTGACCATGAACTCGTCGCCGAGGTGGGAAGAGATGTGGTAGATGCGGAACCGGAAGGCCCAAGCGTCGACGGCATAGCTGAAGGGGATGGAGAGGAGGTAATCGGTATTGACGAGTTCGGCCCATTCGTCATTGGGGTGGATTTTCGGGTGCATGTTGAAATCGGCCCACATGCAGGCAGCGATGTCGATTTGCAAGTCGCCTTTCCAGCGTCCCACTTCGAACCAGCGGAAGAGGGGGAAGACGTCGCCGAGGGAGACGGCGATCTGGTTATTAGCGATGACGGCATCGCCCCATCTGTAAGCGACCGAGTAGACGGGTTCATGGGGGCTAGCGATAATGGGGGGGAAGAGGACGGTTGTTTCGGGAAACCACACCCCTTTGATATGAGGGCGGACCTCTTTCAGCTGCTCTGTTTTTGCCACCACATCGGGTGGGGGCTCATCGACGACGTGGACCTCGGTAATTCCGGGCAGATCCTGGACAAACGCGATGATACTTTTTCGAATCCGGTCGTCTTTGGGGAGGTTATAGATGTAAACGACTCCCGGCTTAGGGACGTAGACCCGCACCAGAAGTTCGAAATAATTTTCGTCGATGAGGGCCTGGATGTAGCCTTCCTGGTAGGATGCGGTTTCGTCATCGAGCCGGTTGTCAGGCACCTGGTCGGGGCGGGTCATACGGAGCGATGAGGTGCGCCGATCGGCGATGAGGAGGATATCTTCGTCGAAGGTTACATCGCTATTGACCTCATTCTCAATCCCATGAAAGAGAGGAAGAGGGGAAGCGCTTTCCTTAGAGCCCTGCTGCGCATGGCATGAAGCAAAGAAGATAAATAAAATGAGGGCTTTCATTGCATCTTACATTGTCTAATGAACCTATTCATATACTAGATAGGTTCATAATCACTGCTATACGGATAATTTGGTTTTCAAGGCAATGAATTTTTTCAGATTCCGACGGCAAGATGAAAACGGTACCTTCCAACATGAAAATGCTATAGCTGTTTACGGGTTTCGGGAAAGAGACGCTGATCCATGCCCCAAGTTTTGAGGGCGCGGTATAACCTGCTTTCCAGGCGGCTGGGACCGGGGAGGCGGAGCCGATAAAATGATTCCAGCTTGTGGAGATCACAATCGAGAAGCTCGATTGAGGCCTGGGCATCTTCCTCTAGGAGACAGTCAGAAAGAAGCACGTAATCCAGCATGACCGAATAATACAAATTATCCTTCTCATCACTCTCGGCGAGAATCGGTCGCATGAGTTCTGCAAGGCTCCGATAATCTTCAAATTCGCAGGCAAATGCCCCTATGGAAAAAAGGAGAAATATCATGAAACGCATAACTGATGCTAACTCGAGCCAAACAAAAAATCCAACAAAAATAAATTAAAATTTGTGTATACTGGTTCTAACCAAAGGGGGCCGTGTGGGTCAATTCTTTCAAAATGCCGCTGCAAGTTTCGTTCTTTTCTCTCATCTTTTGTGTGCAGATACGGTAGTGCTGCAGATTGATGCCGGAGGATATACTTTATTTGCTCCGCCCAAAGCTTCCTTTAATCCGCAGGTAGAAGAATATATATTGAGCTGGAGTAGCGGCGCCGGTATTTCAGCGACACTTGTAAATAAGGACGGGGTGAGGATAAAAGGGCCGAATGTAATTGTCGCAAGCGGAATTCCGAATTCACCTCCTGCCGTTTGCTACAACAGTAAAGATAACGCATTTCTGGTTTCGTATGGGGGAAATTCTGGAGGCGGATGCGCTGCATTCAATATTCTTGACGGGACGGGAACTAGCATCATCGGTCCCTTGTTTTTGCCAAATGCAGGAGGAGATGTGGCATGCGGCCCTGTTGCATGTTGCTACAATGCGTGCGATAACACCTATGTTTTGGCATGGGGATCGGCGAAAATGAACGGCTATTTTGCCGTCGTCGATGCTGCGGGCCATCTTGTGATTCCTCCTACGGCGGAGGCAAATTGCATCATTGATGTGATTGCAGGATTCACTATGGACGTGTCGTACAATTCCACCGAGAATCGGTATCTTTTTAGCTGGCAGGATAAGGGAGACGGCCTACCGCACTTTGCCGTTTACAATGCGGACGGGACTGTGCATATAGGGTCCACTGCCATTTCCAGTAAAAATACACCGAACGCAATGGTGGTGCCAGGTTGTTACAACTCTCGCGATAATCAATACTTTTTTGCCTGGAATGACGACGCCACAAACGGGTATTTTGCCTCCTATGATGCAGGAGGTAGCGTCGTGCTGTCCTCTCGGCAGTTTGCCGATACGGTGAGCGGCGTAAACTTCGGGAGCATTAATAGCTCCTATAACCCTGTAATGAATGCCTATTTTCTCTCTTGGGAGGATATCAACGGGAATGTCCAGTTTGCCGGTTTTGGTGCCGCCGGAAACGTGGTGAAGAGCACCACCGAAGTGCGCAACATCAACGGGAACATGACCTACGGCTCCGTGCCAAATAGTATCGACACGGTTGCAAATTCGCTTCTGATGAGCTGGTTTTCTTTGACCGGGCTCGGATTTTACGTGATCTCTACTTTGTAATGATTCTCTTGCCTAAGACAGGTGTCTTTCCCAGCAACATGATGACAGTAATATCGCTATTTCGTATTATGTTTTAGTAAGATTTGACAAAATTATGAAATTTATTTTTATTTTTCTTTTTTCCGTTTTATCCTGCGAAATTTATGATGTGACGGTCGTAGGGGGAGGTCCTGCCGGACTGACGGCGGGGCTGTATGCGGCAAGGCTCGGGTTAAAAACGCTGGTTGTTGCGGGAGAAATACCGGGAGGACAGCTCACGGGGACCTCGCTCGTTGAAAACTTTCCCGGGTTCGTGGAAGGGATTGACGGCGCTCTTTTGATCGGCAACATGCGGCGTCAAGCGGAAAAGTACGGGGCACTCATCAAAGAGGAAAACGCCGAGAGCGTCAGTTTTACACAATTTCCTTATATATTGACTTTGGGAACGAAAGAAAAGGTCCGGTCTAGAACGATTATCATTGCGACCGGAGCTTTTCCGCGCCGATTGGGTCTACTTTCTGAAGGAGCACTGTTCGGAAAAGGGGTAAGCACCTGTGCCGTTTGTGATGCCAGTTTGTACAAAGGGAAAAAGGTCGTGGTGATCGGCGGGGGAGATAGCGCATTTGAAGAGGCGCTCCTTTTATCCCGTTTTGCGAGTAAAGTGACGATGGTGCATCGAAGCGGAAGTTTCAAGGCGCAAGCCGTGCTGCGGGAGCGCGTGATGAAAACCGAAAATATTGAAATCAAAACGCACCGTACCGTCAAAGAAATTTGCGATCCCGAAAAAGGTTTTGTGACCGGCATTATTATGCTGTCGGGCGGCGTAGAAGAGAAATTGGCTTGTGACGGAGTATTTTTGGCGATCGGGCATGAGGCCGGAACCGGCTGGCTGCTCGGGAGCGGGATTCTGGACGGCAAGGGTCGGATTGCCGCTTTGCCCCGGGGTGTTTTCTCTGCCGGCGATGTTGCCGACGAGCATTACCGCCAGGCGATCACCGCCGCAGGGTCGGGCTGCAAGGCAGCACTGGATGCTTACTATTATTTACAAAATCAGGAGAACGTGCAATGAAGACAATATTTATTTCCTCTCTAATAGGGATGAGCATATTTTGCATGGCAGGAGAAATTGCCGAAACCGATGAAAAACGATTTCCGGATCTGAGCAAATCGGAAAAAAATCTTGTCGTCGAAGTGTATGCGCCGTGGTGCGGTCCGTGCAAGATGCTTGCGCCCATAATGGAAGCTATTGCCGTCCAGTTCGATGGTAAATGTACCTTTGTCAAACTCAATGGGGACGTAAATGATAAATTGATCGAGGCTTGGCATATCCGCGGATATCCCACCCTTCTCTTTTTCAAAAACGGGAAAGAGGTGGGGCGCGAGGTCGGCTTTACGAGGAAGGAAAAGCTTGTTGAAGTGATCGGCAAATATTTTCTAACCGATTAATACCAATCCCGAGAAATAAATTCATAAATTTGAGATGATTTTTTGCCGAGGACTGAAGGCTGGAGCGAGGGATCAAACTTGAATAAAGTTGGCCCGAGCAAAGCCAATGGCGCAGGTAAAAAGTGCTCAAATTGTGAATTTATTTCTTGGGATTGGGGCATTGTTGCGTAAATCGTCGAATATGTTGTGAGTAACCGAACTGAGGAAATTTTGTTTCAATTTACCAAAGAACTCTCTTTCTTTTGGGCATTCCC
>Ga0155580_106_pt1 | contig 10330 bp, 13 predicted proteins | sample RifCSPhighO2_12_FD_107237 | JGI IMG/M metagenome (GOLD analysis project Ga0155580, IMG submission 107237) | Chlamydiae bacterium RIFCSPHIGHO2_12_FULL_49_11 | reverse complement strand
GAGATTCGTGAAAGCCGGCCCGGTTGGACTATTTTTACGGGCGACCCGCCCGGAGGTGAAACGAGGGCTCAAATTCGCGCTCGTGCAGACCGCTTGCTCGAAAAGTTAGAACAGCTCGAGGGGCCGATTGCCCTTTTTTCCAGCGGGCATATTTCGCGCGCCATTGGAGCGCGCTGGATTGAGCAAGAGGTGGAATTTGGGAAGCATCTTGTCCTTTCGACCGCATCGGTTTCCATTTTGGGTTTTGAGCACCATGTTAAAACACTCGTAGCTTGGAATGAGGTAATGGTATGAAATTTTACGGCTGGGTAGTAGGGTGCATTTTTGCTTCCCTTTTCCGCAAAGCGCCGCTCGACGTGCAAGCGGCCGATCGGGTTTTAAAACCCCTTGAGCGCAGCATCATGCAAGAATTCGTACTTCTCTCATATGGTGTCGGGCCGGTATACCAAGGCAAAGTAGTCGGTTTTTACGGAGACTTTGCCGCTTCGCTGCCCTTAACGCGTGCAAAAGCAGAGGAAACACTCCTTCAATTGAAGGATCGAATGCTAAACGTCCTGAAACAGGATGCCTTTCTCGCGGAGCACCTCGATTTTCCCATTGAAGCTGCAGCTCTCAGCCTCTCCCTCACATATTCCGGTGAGGAAGGGAAAGCGCACGAATGTTTATTCGAACGCGGAAATATCATACGTTAACTACAGAGAAAGAAGCTCACCTTCTAAACCACAGGGGAAATACGCTTATCTTCTTCCGCCGGCAAAAGGAGGCGGCCTTTTCTGTGCATCCGGCACTCCTCCACGGGCAGGTTCACTTGCAAACGGGGGCGGCGCTACCTGACGGGACGATGCCTGTTGTCCTCCGCGAGCTGACTGACTTGAAGATGGAGGTGGTGCCGGTTGCCCCCCACGGGCAGACTGACTTGCAGAAGGAGGCGGTGCCGGTTGTCCCCCACGGGCGGGTTCGCTAGCAAAGGGGGGCAGTATGACATGAGGGTGAGGTACAGGTTCGCTGGCAAAGGGAGGGGGAGATGACGGCTCTCCGCCACGAGTGGAAGTGTTTGCTGATGCAGGCCGATTTCCGCCTCGGTGATGAGGCTGAGGGAAAAGTACATGTTGGGTTGCGGCGGCGACGCGCTGCTGTGCGGCAAGTTGAGCCATTGCATCGGAGTGCGGCCATGGGTCCTGACGGCGGTCTACCGGAGTCCGTTCGTAACCGTAACAGGATTGTGTGCTTGAACCGTTTCCCATATTTATTCCTTTATGTTTGATTAAAGCGTTGCGTCAGGGTGGAGGAGCTTTGTCATGATGCCGGAGCGCTCCTGGGAGAACTCGGAGCGGAATTATCGCTGGTGCTTTCTTCATCGGAAGAATCGGACGATTCGGATCTCGGAGGGGCAGTGGCAGGTGCGGGAGGTGGCGCTGCTTGTTTTGGCCAATAGCTTAAGATGCGTGCAATCAATTTTTGAATTGAGGAGATCAACTGCTTTATGTCTAAAAAGCCCCACTGCTTGGTAAAGCTGCGCGCGGCTCCGACAAGAAGCAGCGAGCCTACCGTTGCTACGGCAGCGATTCCGATCGTGAAATAGGAAAAGAAGAAGAGGGGAAAAATGAAAAAAATCGCGATTTTGAGCACTTTTTCATCCACCGTATCCATTTTGGCTACCAAATATCCCGCGGTAGAGGGAATGATCAATACGGAAACAACATTTGCAGCGAGGAACATCTAGGCTTCCCTTTTTAGTTATACTGAGCTTTGATAAACGTATCCGAATCCACATTGAAAAGGAGATACGGAAAGGACGGTTCAAAGAGTCCTATATTCGAATTAAGCCCGTACACGACACAATTTTCAACGCGCCATGAAGAGAGGATATGGTTCATCGAAGGATCGATCCGCCAGTGGTAATTCACACCGCGTCCGTCCACTACATCGACCACCCCTGTCGTATAATTGATTTGCAAAATGCGGTTGTAGGTTTGCTTCTCCTTGAGAGGGCCAAGGCCGATTTCGGCATAGACTTTGTCGCCGCGCGTTTCATTGTGAAGGACAAAACGGGAGCCGTTCAGAAAATTCGAAAAGCCGGGATAGATAAGGATGGCGTCATTGATTTTCCACCGTTTCACGTTGGAAGCGCTCCAACTGTCCACGACGCGCCAAATCGAACCGTCGTCAAACTCAATTACATAGCCCCGCCGGTCCAGAGAAACCGGGTACCTGTATGGTTTAGGGTTGATTTCACCATGTATGGTTGCTATAGGGGCAAAAGCCATGACAAACCACGCGAAATAAATGAACATTTTATGCATATTCTTCCCGTAAATTCTGTTTCTTGTGAGTCTAATTTATGGAAAAATTGTTGTAAAGATTATTCCTAAATATCTTGACTTTTGTGTGTAGGCGACTATAAACAAGGGTAGCCCACGAGGATATGATGTACTTCCATATGGATTTCAAGCCTTTGATTAAAAGTGCTTATTATCAGACGGTCATCGGCACGGCAATCGATTTCGAGCTGGAGCTCTCATCGAGAACACATTACGTCAAGCTTGCCGATGGAGATATCATAGCGGCGGAAATTTCAACTCCCAAAGGGTGGAAAAAGACTGACTCGACCGTTGTGCTCGTACACGGGTTATGTGGTTCGCACAGATCGCATTACATGAAGCGGATAGGACGGAGGATGGTACGGTGCGGCGCCCGTGCCGTCCGTATCAATTTACGAGGGTGCGGCACCGGTCGTGGGCTCGCGCGCGGAATATACCATAGCGGTTGTAGTTTGGACGTGGAAGCGGTTGTAAGGGATTTGAAGCGTCTAACTCCCGAATCGAGGATCGTGCTCGGCGGATTTTCCCTTGGAGCCAATGTTGTTTTGAAACTGGCGGGGGAACTCCGGGACGAAGGGGAAAAACTCCTTGCGGGAACGATTGCAGTAAGCCCTCCCGTCGATCTCCTTTCCAGTGCACGTCTCTTTATGAGGAAAGAAAACCAAGTTTACGCACGCTATTTTTTGCGTCTTTTGATGCATGACGTAAATTTTATCCATAGCCATTTTTCGGATTTGCCGCCCCATAATCTTCCGCCATTTCTCACTCTGAATGATTTTGACGAGTTGTATGTAGCTCCGCGCGCCCACTTTTCTTCCGCCCTCGAATATTACCACCGCTGCAGTGCAAAAAATGTCATTCCCAATATCGACGTGGCTACAAAGATTCTTTTTGCCAAAGATGATCCGATCATTTGCGAGTCTTCGATCGATGTGCTGCGCCTTCCTCCGAAAGTGCACGTGTACAAGACCGAACATGGAGGACACATTGGATTTCTGGGCCGCGATTTCTTCAAAAAATTCCGCTGGATGGACCATGTTTTTGAAATGTGGGCATGCGAAATGCTAGGGCTGGTTAAAGGTAACAATTCAGAGCGATGACGGCATTGGCAAAAGCGGGAGCATTGCGGCCGAAGAGACTAAACCAGCAGCCGAAAATAAGCCCGGCATTTTGATTGAAATTGTATTCCAGGGCAGGTGAAAGGCTCATCTGATATTGCCATGAGGTATTGCCGACCGCTTTGACGGTGGTCCCCTTAAATGTATCGGTTCTGATAAAAGTGTTTATCCAATCCATCGCAATGGCCCAGTTGCGCGTGATGCTAATCTGCTCTGAAAAAAGGAGGCTAAAATTGGCGCCGGGATTGATCCAGCCGTTTGTGGTGGCATCGCCTCCGTAGGTGTTTTTCCCTTGAAGCTGCACATGAGAATATAGAAATGTGAGCAAGACGATGCGAAAATCGAGAAAGTGGATGCCTCCGAGGTGCCACATCCGTTCGGTCGCAATACGAAATTCGGTGATGTACGATCCTGATCCTCCGCCCTCTGTCGTGTCACCTACGTCAAACTGTTCAAATTGGCCTGTAGGAAATGTTTCCAGAATTCCAAATTTCAGAGCGAACTGATATGCGGTAGATTTCGTGAGCATCCACTCTATTCCGAGGCGGAGGTCTCCAAAAGCAAAAGACGACTGGGGCGTCGACATGGTGTAATTATAGAAAAATTGCGGCACAATAATGAGCTGTAAAAAGTCGGATAGTCCGATGTCCCACCACAGCTGCAGATTGAGGTTGTGCTCGGTGTCCTGCCCTTTCTGCAAATGCCATGAAGTATCGTATTTTCCGTACTGGGTATTGACGAAAAAATAAGGTTCCAGGTTAAAGTTCCCTCGTGTCACGATGTGGGCTGAAGTGGAGAGGAGAGGTCCCGTAAACCACGGGTGTATCACTTCGGTTTCATTCCGGATCGGAGGTGCCACGGCAAAGACAAGTGTACCTGAGCAAAGAAAAAAAAAGAGGGCACACTTCATACTTGGCACACTACCGCAACATTTTTTTTCAGTACAATGAAATTTTGTTTAACAAAATAAAAACCCTGTGTAAACTGCTCAAAATAAAAAGAGAGGTACAAATGCAACCTGTTCCAGAAAGTAGTGCAAGAAACAATTCCGAATGCTCAATTCCGAGCGTATCTGGTAGCGGCGCAAGAAGCATTTCCGATCAGCAAGTTCGAAGCGCTGTGGATATTTATTGCATATTTGCCCAGCAAGCTACCGATCGCATCATTGCCGTGCAACGGGAATTTGCGAGCCAGACTGCTTTTTTGGATAATACTGTTCCCAGGATTCAGACCCAATGGTCTTCTATTACTGTGCAACAACTAGAGAAGTACGATTCGGAAGTTGGCCAATTAAGAGAGTGCGGCAAAAAGCAACATGATGAAGATGCCGGATTTTTTGAAGATTTATTTGCCAGAATGCAAGCGGCCACTTTATTGCATGCCCAGGCGCGCGAGCGTCTATCTGCCCAGATGGTGCACTTCGCAACACATCCTGCTCTGCGCACTCATTTTTTTACGAGTTGTAAACGGGACGGGATCAATCCGAATGAAATTGTTGCAGGTGTTGCAACTCGCGCTGATATTGCCCGGCTTCGGAGGCATGTGAATTTGGGTACGCTGAGTATCGTGGGAGGTAAAGTTCTTGCTGCTGCAAAATCGGTGGTGAGTTATGTGAGGGACATATTTTGGCCAACCGAGACCTCGCTTGAGAGGGAAGAAGTGGTAGCAATTTCCGAACAGTCCAGGAAGGAACTCTTAGCATTGCTGGATGTTATGGCGGCTAGAATGGAAGGAGAAGAGGATGGATCTTCTTTGCCTCTTCCGGCAGGAGTTGCAACAAGTAACGGCGCTTCCTCTTCGTCCACAGCAGAGGACAGCGGCGCCCCTCCTATACAGGAATCAGTAGCAGCCGATTCCGTGTTATCCCCTGTCCCGTCTGTAGAGGGAGAGAGCTTGCTCGGAAATGGTGAAGTTGCTGCTTCCGTGCTAACGGTTGTAGAGGAAAAGGAAGCCGCTTCAGAGGAGCCGGCAACGGAAGGTCCGCAATCTGCAAATGGTTCCGGATCATCCGGTGAAGAATTCGAAACGGCCACCTCGTTTCCGCTTGCAAAAATGCCGCAGGCGCCGGCAGGAGGAAAGCCAAGGAAGAAGAAAACCTAGCCTAGACGGGAAGTTCAACGGGTTGAAGTTTCATGACCGATTTGGAGAACCGTTTCCAGGCGCGGTACGATTCTTGAAAGTGTTTCTTGGTTGTCCGGATTTCCAAGCGGAGATCACCTAAAGTGTCGGCCCATTTTTGTCGTTTCGCTTTTTCGTATTCCTTGGAAAGATCGTGAATGCGTTTTGCCTTGGCGACAAGCTTGTCGATGTGTTCGCTGATAGCCGCTTCAAACGCTTCTTTTTTATGGGCAAAATGCGTGCACACTTTTTCGAGCAAAACCTTTTTGTGCTCCAGCAGCATCTTTTCCGAAATTTTGAGCCCGTTTGCCCGCTTGAGGCCGGTAGCAAGGCGGCACTTTTCCAGGAGCCAAATGATCCACTTGGTCGGGTCGAAGTGAAACCATCGGATGCCGTTGCGGTAATCTTGGGCAAAGGTATGGTGGTAATTGTGATATCCTTCGCCGAAGGTGAGGATGGAGAGGAGGTAATTGTCAACGGCGGTATGCTCGGTCGAGTAGTTTTGGTGGCCCCAGTAGTGGGCAAGGGAATTGATGAACCAGGTGAAGTGGTGAAGGAAAAAGAGGCGGCCTAAAAAGCCGATCACAAAAGCGCCGAAATAACTTCCGGTCAAAAAACCGAGGCCGAGGGTCACAAGGACATTGAGGACGACGATCCAGACAACATAATACTTATCCTGGTTATTGACGAGCTTATTGCGCCTAAGGTCGCTGACCACTTTTTCTTGAATCGGCTTCTGCTTTCGGAAAATCCAGAGGATGTGGGCATGCCAAAAGCCGCGCACGACGGTGTAAGGGTCCTCGTCTTTGTCAATAAAGGCATGGTGAATCCGGTGGTCGTGAGACCAGCGGAGGGCGCTCCCTTGGATGGCAAGGGTGCCGAAAAAGAGGAGGATCGCTTCTATAAACCGATTTGTCTTAAATGTTTGGTGCGCAAAATAGCGGTGATAACCGACCGTAATGCTCAGACCGGAGAGGTAAAAAAGGGTAAATGATATCCAGAAGAGGGGCCACGAAAAGGGGAAAAAGAGGAAATAAATGGGGGCGAGCCCAATCATAAGTAAATGATAACCAATGATAAAGATTGTAGACGGCCAATTAATGGATTTTAGGAACTTCAAGATTTTCATATAAGTCTATTATACCCGTTTTCGTCATTAACCTAAAGCTTTTCAGTACGGGCTTCTTCAAATTCATGGCTCAAGGTGCGGACGGACCGCATCCAGCTTACTGTGGCAATGAAGACGATCGGCATGAGGATGTGGACGATGGAAAAAATGCTGCCGTTACCGATGAGATCTAAAAAAATGATTTGAATCCAGGAAGCTCCCGATTTTCCGAGGCGAGAGCCGACCACGTCGATAGCTGCCTTGCCTAAAGTTTTCGATTGCTGGTCCAGAGGAATGAAAGCCATTTCCTTGGTGGGGTCAAAAAACGAGTATTTGCATACCTTACTGGCCACATTCTGGAACGCACCGAAGAACACAATGACGGTAAGGAAACTTATCGTATCAATATGGAGGAAAGAGGCCCAGTTTTGTTGCAAATATACCGCTGCAAGGAAGACAAAGCCGCTGATCCCTACCAGGAAGGGGGTAATTTGGGCGGAAAGGCGCCAACCAATCCGGTGGATGATGGCCGATCCGAAAAAGGCGGAGATGAGGAACGCAAAGAGGCCCACCATCGACTGGACTCTAGATGTAAACGCTTGATAATCAGCAGATTTAGGGAACAGGACGCGGACACTTTCTTTCCACGTTACTTCCACAAGGCTGATGCAGAGTCCGTAGCTGATGACCAGAACGGCGATTCCCAGAAGGTAGCGCGAGCGGAGTAGATGGCGAATGCTCTCTCGGAGAGTGATCCGTTCCTTTTTCGCATTTTTGGTAGGGGTGTGGATGATGGCTCGTTGGGAATCGGTCAGGACATTTTTTTCCATGTAACGGTAAATAGCCATGATGGAAAGGCCTGCTGCCAGGACAAGTATGATGAGGGTTTCGACGGTGTAGATGAAGGATACCGGCCTAAGCCAAGTGGTGATTCTCCAGATGAGCATCCCGCCGGAAAAAGCGGCAATATCGCCGGCAGCGATGTAAATGTTATATGATTTTCTGGCCTCAGCCACGGTCGAAACGTCGTTGGCAAGCCCCCAAAAGAGGAGAAGGATCATGACGCTGGCCCACAGTTCCGCAGTGACGAAGAGGATTGCGTGAATCCAGTTGCGATATACGGAGATCCAGTGTTCGTACTTATGACCGAAATGGGCCGTGAGTTTATCGGCAGACGCGTGGGGTAAAAAAAAGTCTTGGAACGGATAGAAGAGAAAACCGTAGAGGGCAATCACTCCAAGAAAGCCGGAGAGCATGATATAGAATACTTTTTTCTTGGAGTAGTAGCCGGACAATTTTGAAAAAATGACGGCAACGATCATCGCAATGGGCAAGACAACCCATCCTTTCAAAACGAGTATGATTTCCGCTCCCGCCCCTTTGGCGGTGATATTGAGGGTGTCTTTCATGTTTGTCAGAATGGTATAGATGAGGGAGGCGAGAAATTTTATCAGAAGCAGGGGTAGGATTTTTTTAAAATCAATTCGGGAAAATGGCCATACATTGTCTTTTAAATTGGAAAACTTTTTTACAATTGCTCCAATCATTCGCTGAGCCGGCCTTCCTTATAGCTAAAATTCTCCAGATTCTAGCATGAAAATTCATTTTTGTGCTACGATTAAGTTACTGCGAGCAAAAAAAAATGACAACGAAACAGATCGACTTGAAGAGGGCGTATGGCTATATGTCTCTTTCTTCTCTCGCTCTGTCGCTTTTTACTTTGTTTGCAAAATTTCTTATGACCGAGATTCCCGCGCTCTCGATCGTGTTTTTTAGATTTTTTATCCCTTTCCTGTTCATGATTCCCTATTTTCTTTACCATCGCATCTTTTTTCCCCGGGTTAGGAAAGAACACATTGTACGCCAAATCGTCAGAGCCATTTTTGTTGTTCTGGGTCAAGTTTTTCTTTTCATTTACATTCAGAAAGGATCGCTCCTTCTCGCTACCACTCTCTTCAATACCGCTCCGATTTACATTCCTCTCCTCTCCCGGCTCCTCTATCGGCACCGCATTTCAGCCTATGAGGTGGCTGCAGTCCTTATCGGATTTATCGGGATCGTGATCCTCCTTAAACCCGCAGAAACGTTTGATTTTAATGCCGTGTGGGGCATCTTGGCCGGATTTTGCTCGAGTGTTTCCCAGATTTTGTTCGGAGTGAGCCAAAACGAAGAAAGGGTACAAACCAATCTGTTCTATTTTTTCTTCTTTTCTTCTGTGGTCTCGTTTTTTGTATACCTTATTTCCCTTTCCTTTGAAGGGCCGCAGATCCAGTTTGACTCGAGCTTTTTCTGGATAGCCATCAGTCTCATTGCTTTCGGGTCGATCTTTAACCAGTTTTTTAAAGCCCGCTCCTATGCTTCAGCCTATCCATTCCAGGTGGCGCCGCTTATCTATTTATCGGTGGTGTTTTCGGGTCTTTTCGACCTCATCGCTTTTGGAAATTTTCCCGATATTCTCTTCATTGTAGGGGCAGTCCTGGTTGCCGTCTCAGGCGCCATTCCACGGCTGCATAAGTATATCCCGACTTGATCCATAATCAAATTTATGTTATAATTACTTTATAATAAACTAGGAGATATTTCATGCAGCCAGTAGGACCCTCACAACCTGTTGCCTCAAATAATTCAACCAGTAATACTTATGAGAATGTGATAAAAACCGTATTAGAGCTCTTTTTCAAACTACGCGGGGTTTATGCAGGACACCAAAAAACGAAAGCCGCAGCATTTTACAGCCAAGTAGTTGCAAATATCCAAATACCAAGTATTTCGCCACAAGCGCTCCCTATGAGTGTGCTGTCACGATTTTCAGGAAACACTTCCCAGCCGCAGCAACCATCCGGCGATTCTGACGACGATACTCGGATATAAATTAGGCTAGGCAGCCGCTTCGAACATCACTTCCATCATCCCTCGGGAAGGGGGGAGGAGGCATAGCGGGGTGAGTTTTTGGAGCGCATGTTTGAACTCTTCGGAACTCAGGAAAGCTTCACTCTGGGCGTGGCTCCCAAATATAATCGCAGCAAAATAGTCGTCTTTTTCATTGTTATAAAAAAGGGACACCATCTCTGCCCCATGGCGATACGCATTTTTTTGGACCGATTCCGTCCAAAGTTCCTTGAATTCCTCTTCTTTCCCCGGCTTGACATAGTAAGAAGTGGAAATCATGATTTTACGCTGCATGGAAATGGTCCTGTCAGCTTCATCGTACCGATCGAAAGTTATTCTGCAACGGGAATCAAATCTTCGTGAACAAGCCGGGTGACAACGATGTCCGACCAGACATTCAGGGCCGACTCAACCATATCGAGAACGGCATAGAAGGGAAGAATCATCGCCATCAGGGTGTCTCCGATTCCGAAGGCGCTGAGAACCATGGATGAGAGAAAAAAGCACCCCATCGGCATCGAGGCATTTCCCATCGCAAGGCCGGTGGCAGCAAAAGACCACAAAATCATCGAAACCCACGAGACGGGACCGAAGAACGAGGTAAAATTGAACATGAGGGCAAGAAAGATAAAGGCAGCACATCCGTTCATATTGATTGTCGTGCAGAGGGGAAGGGAAAATCGGACCAGCCTCTCATCTATCTTAAGAGTGTTTGTAGACAGTTCCATGCTCCTCGACAGGGCGCTCGATGACGATTTGGCAAAAAACGCGACGGT
>Ga0155580_101_pt1 | contig 10404 bp, 10 predicted proteins | sample RifCSPhighO2_12_FD_107237 | JGI IMG/M metagenome (GOLD analysis project Ga0155580, IMG submission 107237) | Chlamydiae bacterium RIFCSPHIGHO2_12_FULL_49_11 | reverse complement strand
CCGCACTTCGGTGGAAGATATGGGAAGTGTGGAAAGAAAAATTTTTTCAAACGGCCCCTCTTCCCGGCCGCCTTTTTCATTACATACAAAAAGGGGCGGAGCAAGCTGTACCAGCTCTTTCGCTTCTTTCCAGGTCATCAAGGCGTCGAGATATTCTTCAGAAAGGATGAGCCGTAAAACGGTGTCCGGAAACCGTGCATGGAAATCGCGTACCGTATCGATCATGTAGGAGGGGCCGGCGCGGCGCACCTCGATGTCGGACACCTCAACTCCTTTTAAACGGGAAGTTGCCGCTTTTGCAAGCGCGATCCTGTCCTCTCCGGAGCTAAGCGGCGGCCTATTTACTTTTGCCGGAGAACATCCTGCGACGACGACAAAAATACGATCAAAAACTCCCTGGAGCGCTTCTAACAGTTTTGTATGCCCTTTATGAATGGGATCGAACGTCCCGCCGTAAATTCCGATTCTCATATTTACGGTATGCGTTCTTCAAACTGCAAGGCTAGCTCTTCGAGAGACTCAAGGAGACTTTCTTCTTTGTCGATCAGATTTCGGAAGGCCATTGCCTTTTCCAAATCAAGGCCGCACCCTTGCATTTCTGTTTTACATGTCAGCAGCCGGCGCTCAGATTTTTCACGAAACTCTTCCATTTTCTGCAGATGGTCTTCGATTTCGTCCGTGCCGAATTTTTCCAGGGATGCATGGGACTCTTTAAAAACGAGGAGAGCCATTTGCTGTTCTAAACCAATCCATTCATCTTTAGAGAAAGGGAGAGATTTGGATTCGGCTTCCAGCTTCATTTTTTCATCAAAAGTGAGGGACCGGAGCGCTTCGATTTTCGCAATGAAACTATTTTTTTCCGAGAGTTTCATCTCGTGTTTTCGGGCCCGCTCTCCCTGCAATTTTTCTTCATCGGCTCGAATCTTATCATAATACGCGTCGAGCTTTTCCGATGTTTTTTTACGCAGCAGCACGAGACCTTCGCGGGGAAGGCGCAATTTTTTCGCCTCTTCTTCACAATCGGCAAGGGCTTTTTTAAGCGCGTTATCGAGGGGTAAAGCGTCCATCTTTGCAAAGATGGGGCTCAAGATATCTCCATGCACTTTTTCTTCGCGTCCTTTACTTTCTTCCTGCTCTTCGTCAAACTTCTGAGCAATGTCCCAACAAAGAGAGAGTCGCTCGCGCAAAGTCCGGTAAACGGGAGACGACACCGCAAGATTCCGGATCATCGACTGGAATCGCTTGATTTCTCCCTTCAAACGAAAGGCTTTGGCATTCTGCCGTACGGATTTGCCTGCCATGTCGAATTGGGTCTCAATAAAGTTTTCCACATCGGCAGTCACATGCTCGGATAGCTTTTCGATACATTCCCGTTTGCGATTAAGAATCGGATCTTTCATTTTGCCGAGATCGGCAAGTAATTTGTTTTTTTGAGAAAGGCGGATTTCCATCGAGAGCAGCTCTTTGCGTAGATCAAAATACCGGCTTGCCATCGGTTGATAGAACATGATTTCTTTCTGTAATTCTTTGATATGACCCGGAATTTTCAAGCTTGCGTCGATTTCCAGCGGTACGTCCTCGGCCGAAAAAGTAGCGATCGCTTTGTGCATCGCATCAATCGCAAGTTGCAGCTGCTCTACCTCAAAAGCAGAGTCGGCGTCGTGCAATTTTTGGATTTGGTGCGCCTCATCCAAAAGCTTCGAGTATTCGCCCCAGAAAACGCGTCTTTCCTCAGGATGCATGGATTGTTTAAACAAAGTGAGACACTCGCGTTTCATCATCCAGAAATCGCGCATCACCGCCTTCGGCACCGTTCGCAGGGCATTGCCCATAAAATCAAGAGCGATTTTTAAACGCTCCTGCAGGGTCAAGTTCCCCTTCAATTTTTCCATGATCTGAGAAAAAGAATTGATTTCATCCGACATATGACATGAATCGTAACACAGCTTCCGGAAAAAAGTAAATCTATTTCACCAAATCGTATTTGATACGGTCGATGAGGAGGGAAGGGGCCTTCCGGTCAAGCTCGATCCATTGGAAGTGAGGTTCCTTCTTGAACCAGGTAAACTGTCTTTTGGCGTAGTTCCGGGACGCTTTTTTGAACCGCTCGACAAAGAGGCGGTAATCTTCAGGAGATTGAGGGGAATCGAGATAGTCGATCGCCTGGCGATAAGCAATGGCCCGAGAAGCCGACACATTGTACTCCAGCCCTTCCTTGCGAAGGTGCTTTACTTCCTCCAAAAGACCGCGCCGGAGCATCTCATCGCACCGGGTATCAATAAGAGAGTAAAGAATTTCCTTGGGATAATAGACAAAATAACATTTGAAATCGATATGGGAGGGGACGTCCTCTTGAGACGGCTTTGGAATTTCACTCACCTTTTTGTTTTCAATAGCGATGATTTCCAGGGATCGAATGATTTTCTGCTTGTCTTGCACCGTGATCGTCTCTGCATAATCGGGATCGATAGCTCGGAGCTTTGCATACAGCATTTCGGGACCGAATTTTTCCATTTCGTCCTCAATACGGGTGCGGACCAGCGGATTGGAAGGGGGCCCTTTCGGGGGGCCATACAATAGGGTGCGCATATAAAATCCGGCACCCCCCACAACAATCGGTATTTTTCCTTTCCGGGCAATGTGCTCGACCGCTTCCATCGCTTGCCGGTAAAAATCGACCACCGTCATCGGCTCACTCACATCCCGCAAATCAATCATATAATGAGGAATGCCGTCCATGTCTCCGAGAGTTGTTTTCGCCGTGCCGATATCCATCCCTTTATACACTTGCATTGAATCACAAGAAACAACTTCGCCTTTCACTTCTTTCGCAAGCAGGACAGCAAGTTTTGATTTTCCGACGGCTGTCGGACCTGACAAAAGAACTACCTTGATCGGCCGAGAAACATCCCACACAGGTTTTTTCCGTTCGGCATACCGTATGTTAGGCTCCACTAGATCGCCTTTAGAGCTTCTTCTTCACTGATATATAAATTCAAGATCGATTCGAATCCCGCCATCCTGATGATTTCCATGACATTATCCTGAAGAGATATTAAAACCAGTTTTCCGCCTGCAGCATGAAGGCGCTTGGTGACCGAAAGCAAAAGACGCATCCCCGCACTGCTGAGGTAGTCAATTTTACTGAAATCGATGACCAATTTTTTCTTCCCCGCATCGATCATGACGCGCAAGGCTTCTTCCATTTTTACAGCGGTATTGGCATCGAGATGCCCTTCACACCGATAAATCACAACACCGTTTTTTTCTTCTTTCTCAATCTTCATAACCACCCGATTTAGACCTATCTGACCCGTAATTTTTATGGAAACAGCGATTGTACGCAAGAAGATTATTTGAAGGAATTATCTAAGCACTTTTCTTCCACCGGAAATATTCGTAAAAGGCAAGCGTTCCCCCCATTGCTTCTTCGAGCTCTTCCATGAGTGCATTGATGAGCTCTTTGCAGCTTATTTTGCGACAAAACTCTACTCCCTGACCGGCCCATAGAGAGCAAAAATCGCCATTTCCCGTCTCTTCCGCTTTTTTCCGGATATCGGCAGTGAGCCTTCCCTGGATCGGAAAGGAGGGAATTGGCCCTTTATCATGCTGCATTTGAATGATGAAACGGTTTTCGAGCGCCCGCCCTAAGCGGCCGGAAAATGCCCGCGTCAGAACCGTTTTGGACTGCACTCCGCAAAGGAGCGCATGTTTATGGGCATGAGAAATCGGAGACTCGTCGGTTGTCAAAAATGCCGTCCCAAGCTGTACCCCTTCGGCACCCATTATCAGGGCTGCGCCAACTGCTCGTCCGTCCATGATCCCTCCCTCCGCAATCACCGGGATCGTGAGTCGATCGCTAAGAAGAGGAACGAGTGCCATTGTTCCAATCAGGGCGTCTTCTTCGCGGTTTAAAAATCCGGCACGATGTCCGCTCGCTTCACACCCCTGTGCCACCAGCATGTCTATCCCCGCTTTTTCCAGCGCAAGAGCTTCTTCGAGAGTGGTCGCCACTCCGATGAGCGTTGTCCCCGCTCTTTTGAACGCCTCAATCCACTTGTCACTGAGCATTCCGAAAGCAAAACTGAAGATCGGTACTTTTGCTTCCAATACCGCCTTTATCTGGTGCTCGAATTTTCCTTTTTCTATCACAGGCTGCACAAGATGCTGCTCGATATGAAGCTCTTCCCGAAACCGGTTTAGCCTGCGCTGCATCTTAATAATACCCGACTTCCGGGGAGTTTTTGACGGAATGAGGAGATTGACGTTAAAAGGACAGTCGGTCGAGGACCGTATTTTTCCGATTGCGGCAGTGATGGCTTCCGGGGACATGAGCGCCGCACCCAAAGAACCTAAGGCACCTGCGTTTGAAACGGCGGAAACGAGTTCGGGAGAGCTAGAACCCGCGAGGGGAGCTTGGATGATAGGGCAAGCAATGTGTAATTTTTTATTGATCAGGGAATGGAACCGGTTCATAATCACCTCTTTGTTCCCAAGTAGCCGAAATCGATAATTTTGTAAAGATCTTATTTTTTAAAAACCATCGTTATGTTAGCTTTTTTATATGCAACTTGCAAATGTGGTTTTACGCTCCGATTGGAATAAACTTGTGGAAGAGGTGTCTCGTGAGACCGATGTGAATAATCGGGATCTTTTCGCCCGCATCCAATTTGCGGTGCAAGAAGTATTCTCTCACCTTCAGAATATTTACTCCTTTCCTCAGGCAATGGACCTCAAATTACCGGAGCCTTTGCCCCGTTTACCGGCTTCTCAACCGGCCGATGATCGGGAGGATGTCATGGTGGCTTATGCTGACAATATCGCCCGCATGATCAGCGCAGGAGAATTTCTGCGGGATCCTATACAAAATGCCCACCTCATTTTCATGGTCCGCTCTCTGCCGGAAGACCTATGGTATCGTTATAAAATTCTGACAAAGCCTTACTCAGACCCTCTTCCGGAAACTCACCTTAGGTATGCTCACTTCCTTGTCACCATACTGAGCAATCTACCTCCGGAAGAAGAATTTGATTTTCTGGCGTATCATGTTCATCGTGACTCTGCCAAAATAAGGTTTAACCCCGAGGATCCGGAAAAGGTCACTCGCGCATTTTTATCCGAAGCGCTTCTCTTCCCTCAATGCATTGACCCTGCAACGTGTGATCTCCTGGCACAGCGTCATTTAGTTGACCCCGAAACGTGTGATGAAACGCGGCAGCGTCATTTACGGGAGAACTCCCACCCCGTCATCACCATCAACCTTCTTCATCTCTTCGAAACCCTTCGAAAGGACCTTATTCCTAACCCTAAGCGTCTGGAATTACTCCACCGGCACATAATCCAAAATCTGCACAACCATACCGCTTCTGCAACCCAGTTGGATTCTATCATGGCATATTTCGAACGGACACACGTAGATGAAAGCGAAATCATAACTGTTGCCAACGACCATTATAGATCCAACTATGTTCCAAAGCACCCCATGATCATTGAAGATATTATCATGCGGATGGTTGGAACCGGCTTCCTCAATAAGGAGACTATCTGTTTCTATACAATTACAATGCAAAATTTTCGAGCCACCCTTTGCCGCTGGCTCCGCACAACGTCTCGCGCTGAAAAGAATATCCTAACTTCTCCCCTTGTCCGGATGAATCAAGACGTGCTGATTCATGAAGCCAATGAATCCCTGAGACAATTTTTCTACCGTACCGGCAGCATGAAACGGTTGAAAATAATTTCCATTATACATCGGGCCGGCACTCCTGATGAGAAGATTGTGACTCTTGTCAAAGAAATTTTGCAGGAGAAGAAACATGATTTTCAGGGCTTTTTTGGAGCCGACCTTTACTTGTTGCGTCAGAGCGATTTTTTAAATGAAGCCCTCCCGAATGAGGCTGTGTTTAGAGCTACCGTAGAAAGATGGCTAAGATGTGCACAGGCTCTTTTCCCTTTCTTTGATAACCGGCTTATCCAAAAGCTGAGGACTCGGCCTGAACTCTCTAAAATGGGAGAAGAAATTTCCTTGCGTAGATTGTTTTCGCTCACCGATTCCGAACTCGCTCTCTCTGCCCGCCTTTTTGACGGCTTAACAAAGAAAAAGCCGACACTGAAAGAATCATTCCTGTCTATTCCCCTCTATGTCCGTATTCCCGCTTTCATTTTCTGTATCTTAACACTCGGACTCGGGCTTCTTGCCGTATGGGGAGTGCAAACATGGCGCCTGCAAAAGGAACTATCCCGACGCATCGGAAATGGTTGACGACACAAATGAAGTAGAGTATATGGACAAACGGAATGTGGAAACGTTTGTGCATCACCCTAATTTGGGTTGTCGTGATTGTTTTGGCCGGTGTGTGGGTAGCGGGCGTCGACATGTCTGTCATCTATCCCAAAGGGCGCATTGCAATCGAACAGCGCGACCTTTTTGTTCTCGCGACTCTCTTAATGCTGATCGTCGTCATTCCCGTATTCCTCCTCACCCTTATTATTTCATGGCGCTATCGGGCCAATAATCCGAAAGCAAAATATACCCCTGACCACGATCATAATATATGGGCCGAGGTGATCTGGTGGGGAATCCCTTTTATCATCATCGTCATTCTGGGATCGGTCAACTGGGTCGCTTCCTACAAGCTCGACCCGTACAAACCTCTCGCCCACAAAACCCCCCCTTTGAAAATCCAGGTGGTGGCCCTCGATTGGAAATGGCTCTTCATTTATCCCGAAGAAAAAATCGCTACGGTAAATTTTTTGCAGTTTCCGGCTGACACTCCCCTCGATTTTGAAATTACGGCCGATGCTCCGATGAATTCGTTTTGGATTCCCGAGCTCGGCGGTCAAATTTTCGCCATGCCGGGAATGCGTACCGAGCTCCACCTGATCGCCGATACCGAAGGAGAATTTCGAGGCGTCTCCGCCAATCTCAGCGGGAGAGGCTTTTCGGAAATGACATTTGTTGCCAGAGCAAGCAGCAGGGGAGAATATAAAAAATGGGTGCGACGATGCCAGCTTTCCCGCAAGGTACTCGACACCGCAGCGTATGAGGCTCTGCGAAAGCCGTCCGAAAATAACCTGGTGCAACTTTTCTCCCTCCGCGACTTCCATATTTTTAACCATGTCATCATGCATTATATGCATCCCAAGGAGACTCATGACGCATAACGCTCTCTTTGGAAAATTAACCCGGAGCGCTTTCGAGCACGGCGCCATCGTGATGGGCGCCGGTATTCTCATGCTCCTCATAGCGTGCGCCGTGATTGGTTTTTTGACCTACACGAAAAGGTGGAAATGGCTCTGGAAAGAATGGATATCGACGCTCGACCCTAAAAAAATCGGAGTGATGTATCTGATTGTCGTTATATTGATGATTTTCAAAGGGCTGATCGATGCCGGAATGATCCGTGCCCAGCAGGCACTTGCCGTCGGAGCTGCGCAGGGGTATTTGTCAGCGGACCACTTTCAGCAAATTTTTACGGCCCATGGTACGACGATGATTTTCTTCGTCGGCATGGGAATTGTATTTTCAGTATCGAATTTACTGATTCCTCTCCAGATAGGCGCGCGCGACGTTGCTTTTCCGTTTCTTAATTCACTGAGCTTCTGGCTTTTTGCGGCCGGTTTTCTCCTCTTGAATGCATCGCTTGCGATCGGAGATTTTTCCGCCTGCGGTTGGGTAGGCTACCCTCCCCTTTCCGAGCTGGAATTTAGTCCCGGTGTAGGCGTCGACTATTGGATATGGAGCGTACAAATCACCGGCATTGGGAGTTTGTTCGGCGGACTCAACTTTTTCGCCACGATTTTTAAAATGCGCTGTCCGGGCATGACTTTCATGAAAATGCCCGTCTTCGTGTGGGCGATGCTTGCCACCATGGTGCTCATTCTGTTCGCATTCCCCATCCTGACAGCCACTCTTCTCATGCTTTCCCTCGACCGGTTGATGGATATGCATTTTTTCACCGCAAGCGGAGGCGGAAACCCCATGATGTATGTCAACCTCATTTGGGCTTGGGGCCATCCTGAAGTGTACATCCTGATTCTTCCCGCATTCGGCATTTTTTCCGAAGTAGTCGCGACGTTTTCTCAAAAGCGCCTTTTCGGATATGTGTCCATGGTATGGGCGATCATTTTCATCACCTTTTTATCATTCATCGTTTGGCTGCACCATTTTTTCACTATGGGCGCAAGTGCCAACGTGAATGCGTTTTTCGGTGCCATGACGATGCTGATTGCGATCCCTACCGGCGTGAAGATTTTCAACTGGCTTTTTACGATGCATCACGGGCGCATCCATTTCACGACGCCGATGTTATGGTTTTTGGGTTTTGTCTTCATTTTTACGATCGGCGGAATGGCAGGAGTGCTCCTTTCCATTGCTCCTTTCGATTTCCAGGTTCACAACAGCCTTTTTCTGGTAGCCCATTTCCATTCGGTCATCATCGGCGGCGTAGTGTTCGGTTTTTTTGCCGGTTTTACTTATTGGTTTCCGAAATTTACAGGATTCGTTCTCGACGAAAAGCTCGGCAAGTGGGCCTTTTGGCTGTGGATCACCGGTTTCCTCCTCGCTTTCATGCCTCTCTATATATTGGGACTCATGGGAGCAACAAGGCGCCTTTCCCATTATGATGCCGGTACGGGATGGCAGCCATACTTCATCGTAGCATCGGTCGGAGTCATTCTGATTACGATCGGAGTCGGCTTTCAGGTATTGCAGGTTTTCCACTCGTGGCGCTGGCGCGAAAAGTATCGGACCGATACGGGTGACCCCTGGAACGGCCGCACTCTTGAATGGTCGACCGCTTCCCCGCCTCCCCTTTATAATTTTGCTCATGTTCCCGAAGTGCATGAGCGCGATGCTTTTTGGGCCTCCAAACATCGACGATCCCCCATTCCACCCTATGAGGATATTGTGATTCCAAAAGACACTCCTATCGGCATGATCATCGCCGCCTGGAGCTTTGTACTTGGCTTTGCAATCATTTGGCAGATTTTTTGGCTTGTGGCCGTTTCCATGCTTGGACTCATCCTCTCTGCCATCTATCGTCTTTCGGAAAAAGAAACTGAGTACGTTTTTCCTGCCAAACAAGTCTTCCGCATTGAACACGGAGATCGCTATGCACCCTAATCTTGCCCTCCACCATGAAGAAACGTACGAAAAAACAGTATTCGGTTTTTGGGTATACCTCATGACCGACTGTCTGTTGTTCGGCAGCCTCTTTGCCACTTTTATCGTACTCAGTCATGCTACCTTCGGCGGCCCTTCGGGAAAAGAAATTTTCAGCCTCCCCTACATTCTCGCAGAAACGTTTGTCCTTCTTACCAGCACTTACACATGCGGTTTTTTAGGTTTTGCCGCGCGGAAAAAAGAAAAGACAAAAACCCTCCTTTGGCTCTTTGTCACATTTCTCCTCGGCCTTACGTTTGTCGTAATGGAAGTGAGAGAGTTCGTCCTTCTTGTCCTGGAAGGAAACGGCTGGAGCCGAAGCGGGTTTTTATCGGCCTACTTTACTCTCGTGGGCACGCACGGTACCCACGTCTCCTTCGGCCTGATCTGGATGCTTGTCCTTTTTTTCCAGATCCTCTTTCGCGATTTCACTCACGACATCCGGCGGCGCATGATGTGCCTTCGACTTTTCTGGCATTTCCTCGACGTAGTCTGGATTTTCATTTTCACCTTTGTCTACCTTTTCGGAGTGATATAATATGGAAGAGCATTTCAAAAAAGCGACCGCACGCTCCTACACTTTTGGGTTTGCCTCCTGCATCATCCTTACCCTCACTGCCTACTTCCTCGTCTTCTATCGGCTTTTGACCGGTTATGCCCTCATCTTGACGCTGAGCGGCCTTGCCGTCATTCAGGCGATCGTACAGCTCGTCTTCTTCCTCTATTTGGGAAAAGAAAGAAAACCGCGCATTAATCTCCTCACCTTTTTATTCATGGCGCTCGTCCTCGTTGTGATTGTCGGCGGCTCGCTCTGGATCATGTACAGCTTAAACGAAAGAACCATGATGACACACCCTAAATCACCCACGGAACGTTCACGATGATAAAAACATATGCGATGCTCACAAAACCCGGAATCATCATGGGAAACCTGATCACTACGACGGCGGGCTTTGCCCTTGCTGCAAGAGGAGTTTTTCATCCCCTCCTGTTTTTGATCACCGTCATCGGCCTCGGGCTGGTGATTGCTTCCGCCTGCGTGTGCAATAGTTACATTGATCGCCTGAGCGACCGGAAGATGGCCCGCACCCGCACGCGCCCTCTAGCCACAGGCCGAATTTCAATTCGCAGTGCGCTTGTCTTTGCCGCTTTCATGGGAGTTGCGGGCATTGCCATTTTGGCTTTCTACACCAATCTTGTTGCTACCGGCGTAGCCCTTTCCGGTTTTGTGATTTATGTTT
>Ga0155580_167_pt2 | contig 10615 bp, 6 predicted proteins | sample RifCSPhighO2_12_FD_107237 | JGI IMG/M metagenome (GOLD analysis project Ga0155580, IMG submission 107237) | Chlamydiae bacterium RIFCSPHIGHO2_12_FULL_49_11 | reverse complement strand
ATACAAAAATTTTACCACCTTGCAAGAAACGAAGATTGAGGAGATCGATGTCGATTTTGTGCACCTCAGGCACAAAGGGTCGGGGGCCGAGATTATTCATCTCCGAAATAAAGATGCGGAGAATGTATTTTCTATCCTGCTGAAAACTTATCCAGGAGATGATACGGGTGTGGCTCACATTTTGGAACATACGGTCCTGTGCGGCTCGAAAAAGTATCCGGTGCGCGATCCGTTTTTCTCTATGATCCGCCGTAGCTTGAATACGTTCATGAACGCCCTCACTGCCAAAGTGTGGACATGCTACCCAGCCGCATCCATGAACCGGCAAGATTTTTACAATTTGCTCAGCGTCTACATCGACTCGGTCTTCTTCCCCCTTCTCAAAGAAGAAAGCTTTAAACAAGAAGGGCACCGCCTCGAACTTGTCGAGGGAGATAACTCCCACCTCGAAATTAAAGGAATCGTGTACAATGAAATGAAAGGGGTCTTTTCCAGCCCCTCTTCCCTCTTTTTCCGTACCATGCTACAGAAACTCTGCCCGGGCCACATCTATGGCTACGATTCGGGGGGCGTTCCGGAACATATTCCCGAACTCGGCTACCGTGAATTTCTCGAATTTCACCGCCGCTACTACGATCCAAGCCGCGCCGTGTACTTTTTTTACGGTAATATCGAAACCGAAAGCCATTTGCAATTCTTGGAAGAACACCTGCTCTCACACGCCCCCGCTCAAACGCCGATCGAAAAACTTCCGCCCATCATCCGCTTCGATAAACCGCGCTACGATGAGGGCTATTACCCGGCAACAGACGAAAAAGCCACCCTCTTTGCTTCCGTCTCCTGGATCACATGCCCCATCACCGATAGCGAAACGGTCTTTGCCATCTCCTTCTTCGACATCTTATTCATGCAGCACGACGCTTCCCTCTTGAAAAAAGCTCTCCTGCAAGCCGAACTTTGCACCGATGCATACTCGTACCTCGACAATGAAATGCGCGAGGTGCCCTACGGAATCATTCTCGAAGGGATAAAATCAGAAGATGCAGCCAAGATCGAACCTTTCATCCTCGACTTTTTCAAAAACTTTAGGTCGAAGTCGATCGATAAAATGCAAATCGAAGAGGTTCTCCACCAGCTCGAATTTTCCCGGAAAGAAATCGATGCGTCGACCTACCCGTTCGGCCTCGACCTGTTCTTCCGCGCCGTCATCCCGGCCCTGCAAGGAGCAGAAATCACCGACGGCTTGCATATCAATTCCCACATCGCAAAATTGCGCAAAAATCTGCAGGAAAAATATTTCCTCGAAAAGTTAATAGAAACCCACTTCCTAAACAACCCCCACCGCCTCACCTTCATCATGCGCCCCCACACAAAATTGGGAGAGGAAACTAAAGCAAAAGAAACGCTGCTCCTTAAAAAAAGAATGGATGCCCTCTCCGAAAAAGAGAAAGAAACGCTACGGGAAGAAAAATGGCAGATGGATGCCTTTCAAGCGAGAAAAAGCGATCCGAACGTACTTCCCATCTTGAGCCTTTCCGAAATTCCGGCGAAATCGACCTATTTCCCCCTCACCAGAATCAGAGATGACAACCTCACCTATTTTCACCACAACGCGTTCACGAACGATATCGCCTATGTCGAAATCGTGATGGATATCCCGCAGATGGACCCGTCCGACCTCATGTATCTCAAACTTTTTGCCGACCTGATGTGCGAACTGGGAACAAAAATGCGCAGTTTCGCAAAAAACCTGTCCCATATCCACCTGTACACCGGCGGCCTCACCTCATTCCTTGCCCTCAATGTCCAAAAATTCAATGCCGATACCACCCATCCGACTTTTTCCCTTGCCGGCAAGGCCCTCTCTAAAAACATTCCCGAACTGTTTTCCCTTTTCAGAGATATGTTACTCGAACTCGATGTCACCGACTCGCGGCGCCTCAAGGATCTCATCGACCAAACGGTGACCCAAATGACCCACGCTCTCCCGTCCCTCGCAAGCAAATTCAGCCTCCTGGAAGCCCAATCTTCCTTTTCGCCGTGGGACTACGTTAGCTCCCTCTGGCACGGCCGCCCTTACTACCTTTTCCTGTGCAGCCTTGCAAAAAACCTTTCCGGTTTGCCCGAAAAGCTCGAAAAAATCAAGCAAGCCCTTTTCCACCTCAATGTACCGCACGTCATAATCACCGCTTCCGAGGAGCAATTCGGTTTGATGCAGGAAAAAACTTTATCCGCATTTTCTAAAATCGGCTCCCTCTCCGTCCCCTTTCGACCCTGGATCGAACTTCCCTCACCCCCGCCGGCCTCAAACTCACTCATCGGCCTCGACACCTTAATCTTCTCCAATAGCCTCGTTTTCGAAACGGTCGCCCTTTCCCATAATCTCGCAGCCGCAATCAAATTGACAAGCTATATGATGGAACACCTCCATCTACACAAAATAGTCCGCGAACAAGGCGGCGCTTATGGAGCTCGTACCAGGTACAATATTTTAACCGGATTGTTTCAGATTTATAGCTATCGCGACCCGAACTGTACCGCAACATTCCACGCTTTCCTTTCCGCTGCCGACGAACTCATCAAAGACAAATTTACCGATGGAGACCTGTTTGAAGCCAAACTTTCCTACATTCAAGATGTGGACGGAAAAGTCCCCGTCGGCTCTCGCGCCCGCACCACCTATTTTCAACATAAAGTCGGCCTCACTCCTGAAATCCGTGATGAGCTCCGGCATCGCGCCCTTACTACCGGCCGCGCCGAAATCCGCGAGGCGGCATGTCTCATTTCGGAGGGGCTGAAAAAAGCAGTCCTCTCTGCCTACGTCCCCAAATCCGCCCAAGAAAAGACTTGGCATGAACTGGAAACGGAAATCAAGAGACCCATGAAAATGGTACCCTTTAACTCATAATGATTATATCATAATTATTGTGAACCAAACCCCAATCTATTTTTCATTACCGGTGATTTATTCCCGTACGAATGACGGTCACATGGGGGGAGCCAAAGCCCCTCCCGACTGGGTTGAAACGGCTCAGCCTCAAGGCAAATCCGGCGATATGCGGGCATTCAAGATATTTTCTACCGTCGCGGGCGTCTTTTCCTTATCGCACGATCTCATCCCTCCAGTGCCCTGCTTGAAGAGAGACCTCGCAAGACGGGTTAAGACTACGCAAACAAACATTCAGCTCATCAAAAGCAAATTTGACAGTGCGGTGCTGCGGGCAAAAGAGAGGTTGGACACCCGTTTTTTCCCGTTTACCTTGCTTTCACGCCTTTTTATCTGGCTTGCCGAGCGTGCCACAGCTTCAGCGTACAAACGTGCTACCCTTACTTTGCTCGCCCTGGAAAATTCCTTGAGAAATACAAGGATCTGCGATCCGGTAGTGCTAGACGGATTTGCAACGCTTCCGCTCGAACTAAAACAACAGGTTTTAAGCCATCTTCCTGCAATCGACAGGCTCCGCACAAGGAGAGTCTCTCGCGAATTTTGTACCCTGATCCATGAAATCGTATACGAGGAAATCACGGGATCGTTGCAAACGGTTCCCCAAGAAGGGGCACCCCTTGTCACAAGGTACATTGCCGCTTTAAGCCATCTCAACACTCTTCTCATGCGACTCGAGTGGGAAAAGCTGCCGGTTATTTCTGCCGTCTTTCCCAAACTTCCCCCGTCCTGTATCCAAAAAGCCACTCGTATGAATGAAAGTGCGATAGCCACTTTTTTTTCCAAAAATGGAATTGCCGTCGACTTTCCCACACAGTCTTACACACGCCTTTCTGAAGATTTTTTCTTCGGCAGAGAGGGGGAAAAAGTGCTCTTTTATATGGTAGCAAACCTTCTTTTCAGATTCACAGTTCCACCCAAAAAATTCTCGTCCGCTCTCATTAAAAGTTACCACAAAAGCAGTTCGGTAAATACTTGGATACCAGAATTTTTCCAGATCCCGCTTGTTTTTTCTCTCGATCGTTTAGCTGCAGTCAAACTCCTTTGCAATCCCAAGGAATACCGGGAAAGAGCCTGGGTCGGGTTTGTCCTCATGAATGCTCTTGAATCCTACAATCAGATACCGGAACCTGAAAGTCGGAGAGAGTCTGCAAAATGGATGAGCGAACTTATTTTTAACGTGGCCGGAGAAGAGGTCTGCTCCTCTATTTTATTGCGCATGTTACAATCCCCAAACGTGAATTTTTATGATAAAAATCTGGTAATCATGTACCTTCGCCTCTTTCCGGAAAACCGGACTCCCCTGCTCGCACTTTACAGTAAATGTCTCGAACTTGAACTGATTTCTAATTAAATTGTTCTTGGGGAATTGCCCTTCTTTTTGTTATACTGCGGATTGATTTTAGATTGAAGGAGTTTGAGTATGAATTGGACCCGTCTACACTATGGTTTTGCTGTCTGTTTGACTTTGTCTTTTGCATCGCTAGGAGCAGCGACCGAATCCAAAGCCGATTTGGAAACCTGCGAACATTGCGCCATGAGTTTGTCGCGCGCATTCATCGCCGTTGCAAAAAAGACCCGTCCCTCCGTAGTACATATCCGCGCCGAAATGGGCCAAACGGCAAATGGATTCCAGTTCAACGATCCGAATAGCCCTTTCGAACAATTTCAAGATGAGCTTTTTCACAAATTTTTCGGCTTTCCTTCGCCGCAAGAGCGCGCTCCCCATGACACGCCTCGCCAGGTCGCATCCGGATCCGGTTTCCTTGTTTCCCCCGATGGCTACATCGTTACCAATTACCACGTCGTAAAAGATGCCACCAAAATTGTCATCGAACGGTATGAAGAAGAAAATATAGAACTCGAAGCACAACTGATCGGCATCGATCCGAATACCGACATCGCCGTTCTCAAAATTGCGGGCGAAAACTTCCCTTGCCTTGAATTCGGGGACTCGGATGAAGTGCAAGTCGGTGAATGGATGCTTGCCATCGGTCATCCGTTCCGCCTTCGCGACTCCGTTTCTGCCGGCGTCGTGAGTGCCACGCACCGCGGGAATTTGCAAATTTCGCAGCTCGAAGATTTTATCCAGACGGACGCTTCCGTCAACCCGGGACATTCGGGCGGGCCGCTGCTCAACCTCAGCAGCAAAGTGGTCGGCGTCAATACGGCGATCCTTACCCAGAGCGGAGCCAGCCACGGAGTCAGCTTCTCCGTTCCTTCCAACATCGCCCGTATGGTATATGAACAAATCCGTGAAAACGGCAGTGTTGACCGCGCTTTCCTCGGTGCTTACATCCAGGATCTCGATGAAAACCTGATCGAAGCGTTCCACCTCAAAAAAGGGACCAGCGGAGCTCTTATTGCCGAAATCATGACCGACTCGGCTGCCGAAAGGGGCGGCCTTCTCCGCGGCGACATCGTGACCCACATCAACGGACAGCCCATCCGCAGCGGAAAAGCTCTGCGCCTTGCCATCATGAAGCTGCCTTCCGGAAGCCTGTGCAAGATTTCCCTCCTCCGTGAAGGGAAATCGCTGCAGCTTGAAGTCAAACTTGGCACGCAGGCAAAGCAAGTATCGATCGAGGGGGATGCCATTTTTAGACTCGGTATCACCGTCGAACAGCTCACCCCCGAAAATACCCATAAATACCGATTAAAGACTGACGATCAAGGGCTCGTAATCACAAAAGTGGTTCCAAACTCGATCGCCGCCATCGCCGGGTGGCACGTAAACGACGTGATCCTGGTCGTCAACGGTCAAAAAATGCTTACCATTGATAATCTCAAGGCGGTACTCGAAAAGTCGGTCTCAAATGAGAAACTGGTCTTCCTCATTCATCATACCCAAAGCGGGCGTGCCGGCTTCCATGGAGTCCCTCATCCGGACGCTAGGTAGCGTAATTTTTACCCCTGGCCTTAATATAAGTAAGTGTGTATACTTTCCGTATAACCGGAGGGAAAACTGTGAGTTCAGTAAGTTTTTTTGATGATTATTCCAACATAGGCCATTTTTTAAATAATCGCATTTTCAAAGATTTTTTAGGGGGATCGGATATTAAAACCCGAATCGTCTACGAAAGGTTTGACTCCCACCATCGGATTTTCCCCTTGTACTGCTCCAGCCCTATCATGATCGGGAATACGACCACCTACAATATTGGAACGACCACCAACCATTATCACCATGGCAGCGCCTCCAGCTCAGAATCGGGAGACAAATCAGCCGCCGTGGTCTCCATCGTCATGGGAATCCTTGCTCTACTTGCCGGCATCTTTCTCGTGGCTACCGCATCGGCGGGCCTTTCCCGCAAAACTCGCCAGCTGAGCGAAACCAAAGCAGCCATAAAATCTCTCGACAGCATCGATCCTGAACGCTGCGCGCCGACTCTCGCCCGCATTTTCACCAAGGTAAGAGAAATCGACGAGCGCAACGTCCAAAAAACGAAAGCGTTCATCACAGCCGGTTGGGGTCTCATCATCGGCGGGGCGTGCCTTGTTGTTGTCGGAAGTCTCCTTAGCCTCGGCGTCATTGCCCTCACCGGAGGCCTCGCGATCGGCCTCATCGTTGCCGGCGCGCTAATCCTCGCCGCTTCCCTCGGCTTTGCCCTCTACCAAGGAGTCCGCCACTTTAACGATGACGAGGACGATAAAAAAGCATTCAACGACATTCTCACCTATTCCCTCCCATATCAAATAGAAGGTGATATGGTACAGAAACAATTGTCTGGGATCCTCATCGAAATGTCTTCCCTTGCCGATAAACAAAGATATGAGCGTCCGTTTGCCTACAATCCTGAACTGAACCGACACAATGCCTTCCTATTTCAAGGTGACAGATTTGTGGAGGCTCTACTTCCCGTACAAATTCAGTTTGACCGAACGCGTCCCTATATCGTCGTCCCCGCCACCTCTCCCACCCATGATCGAAGGTAAGAAAGAATCGTGCACATCTGTCTCGTTACCTGATCTCTACTTTTCGAATTATTTCTTGCAAGAAAGTTAGATGTAAAGTTACGATTTCTTTCATGTTAAGCCTTCAAAATATTGCACATACAATGCCCCACGATTTTATTGAAGTAAAAGCAGAAAAAGTGGAAGCGCTCGATTACATTTTCAAGGAATTAGGCTCACGCCTGAAAAGCGTTATTGACGGAGCATACATCTTTGATACGTTGGAGGATTTTAAACTTTTGGGAAATAAAGCGGCCGGTTCGTACCCTTTTATGTTGCTATGGCAATCGCATCATATGAGTCTCGTAATTTATGACCATTGTGAATTATCTGCTTTAGAAAGGTGTGATAAAACTGTCCTACCGGGGTGGTATATTGATGACAATAAGCATCAATGGAAAAAGTGTATTGTGAAATTTTTCGATCCGTATTGGGAGGTTCAGTCTGATGTTTACAGAGAATATATGTCTGATGTTAAAAGAGAATATCAGATACAGAAATATTTGGTGGGCATTGTACCTAATATGGTTTGTCGTATTCTTACGCCGCTCATTTTTCATCACAATGCCTTGATATATGTTGAAAAATATGGAGGAGTTTCTGTTGGCCCGGGTAAATTACCTACCTTATGTGCAAAATTGGAGTTTCTCGAACAAATGTTCGGTCTGATTGCAGAATTACATCAAAAGGCGAGGATTATTCATCGAGACATCAAGTGGTCCAATATTGTACAAAGTCGTCGGGGGAGATTGCGTCTTATTGATTGGGAATGGGCTACAGGTGCCGTCTGTCCGAGGATAGTTAAAATTTCCGGAAACTGTATTAACTATGCGGTTTTTTCTCCTTTGAGCCGTGTATGGGCTGAAGACCAGCTGGAAGCAGAAAGAGCTGCGGGTAAGCTAGAGATAGATGCAGGTCAGGTAAAGGTAGAGAGAGTCGATGAGGAGCTTGTCAATCTTGAAGAGACCGATGTGTGGTCTGGAGTCGTGCTTCTTGGATGGAAGAATGGAGCATTTAATTCTACAGTGTGTAAAGAAACAATGTTTGCAATTCCGACGGCCTCTGAAAAAGAACGAATGTTACTTAAACAACTGATTCCCTTTTTCGTGCGTGTTTTGCAAAATTCTGAAAATGGAACAAACATGAAAAGATACTTCAGTGCATCTTTGATTCATCGGACCCTTCAGGCATCGATACAATACCTCCATTTGGAAGATGCCCCGCTTCTCGATGTTCCAACGGAGCCCAATATGGAAATTGTTGAAAAATCCCCTTTTAATATCTCCTTTGAGGAAGTCCCATGTCTCAATGTATTACTCGTGAATATATTCTTTCCGCGAGCTGCGGTATCTCCTCTGCCAATAAAGACCCCTCCTACGATGTCTTCTTCGTTAATTGAAAGGCATTCTTTGATAGATGAGACGTCAAGCTTCTCCTCTTCATCAGATAAAAACCATTGTTGCTGCGCTCTTCTCTAGTCGAAAAACGTGCCGGATTTCTTCGGTATTTATTTTTTTTCTATGACTCCGCCCTGGACAGATTCAGGTGGTGCTGCATTTCCCGACACAAGAACTCTTCCGTCGCCCTGTGAAAAGATGATCCTTCTTACGGTTGTATCGATGAGCTGAACCGGCGGTTTCGCTGTGGAAGCGGCACATACTGAAGATGTCATAACCACGCCCCCATCAGTAAAGGAAATTGAACTAAACTGAGCCGATCGACCGGTAACTACATGTTGGGGAGGACGGGCAAAATGCATATTTGCGTTAGGGAATCCATTACCGGAATCCACTACAAGATGAACCGGTCCCATAAAATTAAATTGAGGTTGATCTGTAGAGGATGAGCTGGAACCCTCTTCCTCTTCTAAAACAAGTGTTTTCACTGTTGAATTGGTAAGGGAAACGTCGGTTGTGCTCGAAGATAAACGGTCCTCGATCCTAGAATCGATCACCCTAAGAGCTTGTGCGCTGCAAGTAAGATCGCGGCGGATATGAACCCCTCTTAGGGAAACTTCTGCCGATCCCGCAATGCGCTCGGGGAGCTCATTACATTGGTTAAATTCTGCGTTGCCGGTCACAGTAATAGAGCCTCTGAAGGAGGAAGAAGTCGCGAGCAGTTGTCCATAGACCATTACCAGACCCTCTAGGGTAGAGTTTGTTGCAGTCAATTTTCCATAGACTGTCACTTTACCTCTTATGGTAGAGCCTGTTAAAGTACAATTTCCCATGATCGTAACCGTAGAATTGCACACGATTTTTGTTAGCACACCGTTTCCCATGGCATGTATGCAATTGGCTGTCAATTCGTTAGCGTCGAGATCTCCTTGCGTCTTTACGTTTCCCCGGACAGTGACATTTTTACATCGTAGAGAAGTCGCCTCATTAATTTCGTAACGCACTGTATTTTCGTAAGTTGAGGAACCGGCTTGGACGCCGCCTTGCCGGGCATGGACCTATCGCTATAGGTCCCTGATAACGGTGAACACCGCCTGCGCTGCAAGATTGGCTGCCGCCCATATTAGCTCCTCTTCAAAAACTATAAATCATTTTAATGAAATCATAATAAAAAAGCAAGGGGAAACTGGGTGGCGACTACAACGGTTCAAAACTTTTGACTAGACCGTGACATCAACCAGTCTCCGCTTCGACTATGTCAAAGCCTCGGGGCGTGTCATCAAATAATTTCCCAGTTTTACTCTGTCAAAGCCTCAGCGTGTCGTCAAAAATAAAAAAATAAAAACCCTTTCGAGCGTAAGCACCGAAAGGGTCCAAAAACGTCATAATCTGCATATCCGCCACTCCCCTTGAAGGTAGAGAGACGGTCGTATAATCGAACCTAGTTGACCGCTTCTTTTAGGCCTTTTCCGGCTTTGAAGACAGCAACTTTCTTCGCTTGAATCTTAATCGGCTTTCCTGTTTGAGGATTGCGCCCATTTCTTGCTTTGCGTTGAGTTACTCTGAATGTTCCAAATCCAACAAGCTGCACATCTTTTCCTTTGCGAAGCTGCTGAGAAATGGTTTCCACCGTTGCATTGACAAATCTCAATGTATCGGCTTTTGTAAAACCAGTTTTGTTTGATATTTCTTCAACTAGTTCATTTTTATTCATGGGTTTTTTCCCTCCAATTTTGGGTTAATTTTTCATTCACAAGACAAGTAGATAAACCATTTCATCTATTTCTTTCCATGAAAAAATGCTGTTTGACACAAAATTTTTCAAAAAGGCCTTGCCTTGCGATTGAGTTCCATTGACCAGCCAGTATATTAATCCCGCGATTTGTAATCATCGGAAAAAAGAAAATTCCGAAACTTTTTTTCTGTCCGGATGCCGTCAAAGTCTGAACCTTCGACGATTTTTGCCACATCTATTTGAAAATGACGCTTTAGCGTATCCAGCCAGTGGACGGCCTCGTCGGTCTCTTTCAGTAGGGCGTGCGATCGGGCTGCAAAGAGCGCTACATTGCTTTGGCGCGTTGCCTGAAAAGCCGGTCCCGCCAAAAGAGCGGCTTTCCGGTAATCTTTTTGCGCGTAGGATACATAAAAAAAGAGGACCTTTCCCGGCTCAGACAGCTTTTTTTCCACTTTGGAAAGAATTTCGTAGGCTTCTTCGAATTCGCCCGTATCATGATAAATCTTGGCCAGTAGTTCTACCGCTTCCAAATAAAGCGCACCGCGCCGCGCGTCGTTGCAGAAAGCTTCCAGTTTCGTCCTGGCA
>Ga0155580_171_pt1 | contig 11461 bp, 8 predicted proteins | sample RifCSPhighO2_12_FD_107237 | JGI IMG/M metagenome (GOLD analysis project Ga0155580, IMG submission 107237) | Chlamydiae bacterium RIFCSPHIGHO2_12_FULL_49_11 | reverse complement strand
CGCAAAAAACATAGAATCTTTTTTAGCAGCCGTTCAAATCAGATGTATTGCTCTCTGGGCAGAGGTCTTGTGACTACACTATCTAAAGCAACCATCTCCAGAATCCAATTGCAATCATCTGATTTCGACGCTTTGCAATACTGTCAGAAAGTATTGAACTCGCTACAATCTTTGGATAAGATCTTTGATAAAGCAATTTGTCAAAATAGTGTGCAGAGCAAAAGAATCTATCCAATAGGTTTTACAGATATGCAGGGAGTTTGCGTTGCAATGACCACGGCAATATTCGCTTTGCACAGTCAGCTGGTAGCCGCATGTCCCAAGGAGGATAAGGAAAAAATCTTGAGACGCGTCGTCGCATACTTTGAATTCGGCATGCCTGAAGACATTGCACTGCTTCAACTTATATCATCTAAAACATATCAACTGGTTGGGCAAATATGGCAGCAGCGAATAGAGCTAGTAAGGTCAGCTATGAGCACATCGGCTTCGCAACAGGCTATCGAGAAATTAAGACAGAATAGAGCTGCCCTAAAGCAAAGAGCGGAAGGAATACTAAAGGTTGCATGCATTAACGGTGGTCAGGGACAAAAAATGTATTTTAACGGAGAACATTATATAACTTCTAATGAATTGACTCTGCAAGAAAGCCCGCAGGAATTTTTCCGACCACTGGCATCTGAATTGGCAAAACACCGATCCAATTATTATCAATTTTCCTTGGGAAAGGAGGGTGTAAGTGGTCATCGCATGGGATTTATTCACTTAAACAATGCTCTATATTTCTTGGATTCCAACAACGGACTTGCTACAGTTTCACTAACTTGCAACGAAGAGGAAATTCTTGGATTTCTGACGAATTGCATTCCGAAGATTTTCGAAGATACTTTTGAAGATACTTTTGAAAAGGCGAGTGGATGGAACTATGCTCTTATAAATTCGTCTTCTTCCTTAGAAGTTATATAATGAGAGTGTTTTTTGAACGTATATTCAACGTCTGATAATATATCTTATGTTGAATTTGAGGAGGGCACTAAGTTCGCTGAGTATCAGGGACCGTCTCAATCGCTTTTAGCATCTTATGTGCGATGACGGCTCTACCGATGATTCCCTGGACTTCATAGAATAGACCCGAAAGCATCATCGTCGAGGATGCTAAAATGGCAGGCAGCCGGGCGCTGTCATCCGGAAGATGGAGGTACATGAGGACCGAAGAGATGATGAACGGCGCCCCGAGGGCCATTTTCAGAAAACACGGGTCCCACCGGGCAATCGCTTTTCTAAGCGCGGCATAGGCATGCTTTCCGATCGCAAGCCTCTCCAATTGATACTCTTGCAAGTACCTTTGCCCCTGATAATCTTGACCGATGATTTCGAAGCCCCTGATTTCTTGTCCGCGATACCTGCGGCACAACGCCTCGGTAAGGCAAGGCAGTAAATAAGCCATGAGAAACCTTTCCGCCGACCCGATAGGCTCCTCCGGCCCTTTGGCAAGTAACCTTGTCATGCCAACCCTGGTACAATTAAAACATCCCACCCTAAATTTCCTTTCCCGTTCTTCTATCGCTTTTTCCTCGCGGTGAAACTCCTGCATGAAAAGGATATATTGATGGTAGCCCTCCAAACGCTCAAAGACAGCCATTAATATCGTTCCGACAGCAACCGAACCGGAAATGACAACAAACATCATCTGATGGGAAGCCCAGAATGCCGGATCCGGAATCCATTTTTGTCCCCACATCCATAAGAGAACCGGGGCCGCTGCTAAAAAAAGACCGCCCCCCGGGGCGCGCCTGAATTTCAGAAACTCTTTTACGAGCGCCCTGCGGTCCTTGAGCATTCTTGCGTGAATAAGATCCTGCTTTACCCGTTCGATTTCGCCTATTGCCGCATGTCTGACTTCCAGAGCTGACCTTGCAATATTTGTGCTCTCCTGCGGCTTGGCTACTTTCCTCTTTAAAGCATGAGCGGCTCTAGCCAAGATATTGGGGGTAAAAAGCGCCATCACAAGGCCGGAGATGCGCTTTGCCACCACATCCAAAACTGACCCGTACGGGCAGTCGGCCTCCCAGCTCGCATATTTTCCTGCGATTCCCTCAACACAACCGTCAATACAACCCCAAATTCCCATAGCGTGCGTAAAATTAACATTTTCTTTTACATACGTCAATTTATTTCTTGGGGATTGGTATAACTTTTTACCTTGCCGGAATTTGGATTTTCCTGTACTATCTTCATAATTGTTATTATGGATATATCCGTTGACCGAACTACCCTGAATGCCATGGAAGAATTCCGGAATGCGTTAGGCTCCGGCGTTTCTATAACAGGCTATCATTCCGCAGCCATGGAAGAGTTTATGCAAATCATGGAGAAAAGTGAGGTCAAACATGCGATTTTCCGCATTCAGTATTTTTCGATCCTTTTCTTTCTTTTCCGATCGTATTCCGAAAGGGAAAAGATTGAGGATGTCCACTTCCTCCCCAAAATGATCCGGAAAGGATTTGACCACCTTTACACTTATTATTTTGGCAAATACCCGAGCGATGCCCAAATAGTGCACGCGTTTGCCCAGACTTTTTTGCACCAGTGCCGCCTCGCCAATCTTCGATTCGAAGTTTTTAAAGTCCGTTTTCCCACTCCCGAAGCTCGTCTGGAATACGCCAAAGAGCGGTTAGAGCCGGAAGCCTCGGAGGGACACGAGCCTGCTCTCTGCAAGCTTTTTGAGGTAAGTCTGGAGTCTTCTCCGGAAGAGATATTCGACCATACATCGGGTGTTCTTCTATCAACTGAGAGAAAAAGAGGAGTGGAAGTGGTCCGGCGGGTCGAAGAAAACCTGGACCTTGGCTTCCTTATCCCTCCCGCCCTTTTAAAATTTCTAAAACGAACTTAAACATAGAATTAAATTTTTAATTTCATTAAGCTTTCGTAAAAACGGAGATTTTTATGGAAGCTGTGTGCGGTGCATTTTGGCAAAAGGCGGAAGCGTATCCTTTACATGACCCCCCTTTCGACGATTGTCCCGCGCAGTTAGATGGTCTGGCAAAGGCACAGCTGCGTAATAACGCTGCGGAAATAAAACGCATTGCCTGCTTTGCCCACAATTACGTGATGCTGGCAAGGACTCGAAATGTACGGGGAGATTCTGAGTATAATCGGCTCAAGAAAGAGTGTGAAAAGGCTCACCATGTATATTTTTTGACAAAATTCCAAAATGACCTTCAACAGATACGTTCCTTCGTTTCCGATTGTGAAAAAATCACTTCGTACGTACTTGATGTGTCGCATCACACGCAACAAATTCGAGATCAAGTATCTGAGATCATGGGTGGCCCTAAAATTAAAACTGTGTTGTCAGACGGGCAGAAAATGGCATGCCTTTCCCAAAGGGCACCGGTTTTTTTAACCGTCTTGAACCGGGTTCACTCTCTCCTCGATTTCTTGGCGCAACTTACAGGTCCTATGCCGACGTAATAAGTTGTTGTTCTATTATGGAATATTATGGTAAACTTATAACCTAATTAGTGAGGTTTTTATGAGTTTAATTAATGTGGTAAGTAAAGAACATGTTGACGTTTTTCATGCTTACGTGAAAGACGATAATGCAATGACAAAAATTGAAAAATTGCGCATGTTTGCCTTTGCGACGAACGAAGTTACGAAGGCGGGAGAATTATTCAAGGTGGCTCAAGAGAATAAAACCTCTCTCCGTGTCGGTGCCGTATTGAGCATCACCTTTGGTATTCTTCTCATCGCACTTACCGTGGCTGCTGCCGTCGGCCTCTTTTTCCTTTTCCCTGCAGGACCTCTTGCCCTCATCATCACGAAAATCATTGCCTCGGTTATTTTAGGCGGACTTCTCGTTCTCACAGGACTTGTGTGTATCAGGAGCGGCGTGAATGCATGGGGAGAGCTCGATCGGCTCCAAAAAAATTTCGGGTTGGCCAAAACCTATGCGCAAGCTATACCACACGGGTTCAGCGAAGAACTGCGGACGGTTCTTCAGCGGCTTGAACGCAAAAAACCAGAGGATTTTGAAGAAGATATGAAATTTGCAAGCATGCGATATGAGATAGATAAATTTTTGGCTGCTATCTCCACACTCTAAATTGACAAAAAAGGGGTCTTCTCTCTACTGTCCCGATGTAAGGGGTATAGTCGAGAATGATCCGCTGTTTTGCTATCCTGATACTCCTTTCGACTTCAAGTTGTACGGGCCCGAGCTTTTTTAATCCTTCGTCACTCGTGTCCCGATCGAGCGGCATTCCCAAAGAGGCAAATGTCCGGGAAAAAAAGCGCGTGGACCGGATCTGTCCGTCGAAATTCGAGATTGATCCCACAAAGCCTCTAGAACTCATCGATCTGGTCGATATTGCCCTCATGCATAATCCCGACCTGAAAGTAAGTTGGGAAGATGCCAAAATTGCCGCCTATCAGTACGCTTCTACAGAATCGGCATACTTTCCCTCATTCCAGTTCAACGGCAGCTGGACAAAGTTGAGCGATGTATCCGTCTATGATGGTCAGGCATTCACCTCCAAATATTACGTCTACGGCCCGAGCGTCGCTTTTGATTACCTGATTTTCGATTGCGGCGTAAGGAAAAATGAGGTGGAAGCGGCATATCAATATGTCCAATACCAAAACTGGCAGCAGGCACAACAAATCCAGGCTACTCTCAAAGAAGTCACTCTCGACTATTATATGGTGCTGGCAGAAAAAGCGCTGGTCCAAGCCCGCTTTGAGGATCTTGCCGATGCAAAAGAGACTTTGAAGGCGGCCAAAGAAAAAATGCTCTTCGGCATCATCGATGAAAGTGAGCTCATGCAAGCAACCACGAGCTACTACCAAAAAAAGTTGAACCTGACCGAAGAGGAAAATGCATTTGAAAAAGCGGTAATCAACCTGCTCCGCTCGGTCGGCATTGCAGAAAAGGCGGCGGTAAAAACAATCGCCTTTCCGATGATCGATTTGAAACGGTTTGAGTTTTCCGAGGAGATCCTCCTCTCTCAGGCTGAAAAATTGCGACCCGACCTCTTGGCCTCTAAAGCAAACATGCTCCGTTCCAAGGCAAACTTGAGTAAAACCGAAGCGGAAATATTGCCGCAAATCAATCTCACCGGAAATGGCGGACAGGACTGGTTCACGGGCGGCCTGACCGATAACGGGGACTACACGATCACATTCAATCTGTCATTTCCCCTCTTTCAAGGCTTTTACTACAAAAATCAGATTGTAAAAGCGAAAAAAGAAGTGACACGGGCACAAACCGAAGTGGACCGCAGCTGGAACGACATCGTAGCAGAAGTGCGCACTGCCTATACCAACTTTGTTACTTCTAAAGAAGACTACAAAAGCAGCATGAAGTATCTCGATGCTGCCCAAAAGCAGTTCGATTCCATCTTAGCTCGATATAAGCAGGGCGTGAACACGATCATTGATGTGTTCAATGCCGAAGCGTTTTTGTCCGACGCCCGGGCGAAATTCATACAGTCCCAAAAAGACTTTTTTGCCTCTCTCATCCAAATCGCCTTTGCGACGGGAAGCATGTCCAATCCACAACTTGAGGAGAAAAAATAATGCGAATTTTGAGTATCGTCCTGATTATCCTTGCCTTCTTCGGGTGTCATACGAAAAAACCGACGGCAGCGGCAGCACCTCTTCCGCCCCTTGTCGAAGTGAGTGCAGCTAAAGTGCAGACGATTCCGATTTTTGTTCCGGCTTTCGGCCATTTTGTGGCTTATAACTCGGTGGAAATCAAGTCACAGGTAGAAGGAGCTCTCACCCAAATCCACTACACGGAAGGAGCGATGATCCTCGAGGGCGAGCCGGTAGTAACGATCGACCCACGCCCATATCAGGCCAAGCTCGACCTTGCCGTGGCAGAAAGGCTCCAGAACGTTGCCCAGCTCAACTTTGCCAAAGAAAAGGTAGAACGGTATGCGGGCCTTGTGTCGGACAGCTACGTTTCCCTCCTCAATTTCCATGAATATCAAACTCAGGTGGCAAGCCTTACTGCCGAAGTGGAGAAAAATGATTCACAAATCCGTCTTGCCGAAATCAACCTCGGCTACTGCTACATCCGCGCTCCTTTTTCGGGCCTGTGCGGAAAGAAGAAGGTCGATATCGGCAACCTCATTACCAATAACGGTGATACCCTTGTGACTATCAAGCAGCTCGATCCGATCTACATTGACTTTTCCATCCCCGAACGCGATTTTTTCCGCCTTATGCAATATCAGAGCACTAAAGACCTTACCGTCAATCTCCACTTTCCCGATTATCCCGACTGCGACTTCATTGCAGAGCTCATCGTCGTCAACAACGAGATCAGCAGCAGCACCGGCATGATTCCCCTCAGGGCGATCGTAAAAAATCCCGACCGCCTCTTCTGGCCCGGGCAATTCATCCGCACCGAACTGATTTTAACAAAAAAACCCGAGACGGTGATGGTTCCGATATCGGCCATGAACAGCGGCCAAAAGGGCCGGTACGCTCTTGTCATCAATGATAAAGGGATTGCCGAAATGCGTATGTGCGAATTCGGGGAAATTTTGGGCGACACGATTGAGGTTGTTTCGGGAATTTCCGGCGGTGAAAAAGTGGTTACAAACGGACAAATCAACGTCATGCCCGGAAAACCGGTCCGAATCAAGGGAGCATCTCAATGAATCTGTCAAAACCGTTTATCCTAAGACCCGTTCTCACTTCGCTACTCATGATTATTCTCGTATTTTTCGGAATTCTCTCCTTCAAATTGCTTCCCGTTTCAAGCCTCCCGCAAATCGAGTTCCCGACGATCATGGTAACGACCAGTTATCCGGGCAGCTCTCCCGAGCAGATGGCCAATCTGATTTCGGCGCCTCTCGAGCGGCAATTCATGCTCATGCAAGGGATTGAATTTGTCGTATCGAACAATACGTACCAATCATCGTCGATTGTCCTCCAATTTTACGATACGGTCGATATCAACACGGCAGCAGAAGAGGTGGGGCAAGCCATTCAGGCGGCCCTCTCGTTCATGCCCAGCGATCTGCCGCAGCAGCCGACCTATACCAAATACAACCCGGCCGACACCCCCATCATCTATGTCATCATGCGTTCCCCGACCCAAAATGAGGCTGACCTGTACAAATACGGGTTCAGCTATTTGGGACAGCAACTCGGCACCGTTAACGGCATTGCCGACATCCAGGCATTCGGCTTCGAATATGCGGTGCGCGTCCAGGTAGACCCTCAAGCTTTGGCCGCGCGCAATGTAACTCTCCAGGAGATAGCAAATGCGGTATCGAATGCCAACCCGTACGTGCCAACGGGAAAATTTTACAATCCGCAGCAAAGCATGGTCACTACGGTTGAGGGGCAAATTTTCAGCGCAGAAGGGTTCAAAGATGTCGTGATCAAGTATGTCGACGGCAATCCCCTCCGGCTGCAGGATGTGGCTAAGCTGCTCGACACAACACAAAACTGCCATAACCATTTTTACTGGTTTCGGGACGGTACGAGCGAACCTGCTACCGGCCTTGCCATCTATCGGCAGCTCGGCTATAACACAGTCCAGGCATGCGACGGAATCATGGCGAAGCTAAACCAGCTCAAGGAGCAGATTCCCGGATCGATCGACCTCTTTGTCCCCTTCTCTCTTGCCGACTGGATTCGGGAAGCGGTGAGGGAAGTGGAGCTGACACTTGTCGTCGCCTTTCTTCTCGTTGTGGTCGTGGTCTTCATTTACCTCGGCCGTATCCGAAACAGTCTGATTCCCATCATCACCTTACCGATCACTGTCCTCGGCACCTTCATTTTCACCTACCTTTTCGGCTTTAGCCTCGACATCATGTCTCTTTCGGCGCTTACTCTTTCGATCGGATTTCTCATCGACGACGCGATTGTTGTCCTCGAAAACATCGTGCGCTGGGCCGAGGCGGAAAAGCTTTCCCCCCTTCAGGCCGCTCTCAAGGGAGCAAAACAGATCATCGTGACGGTGATTTCAATTTCCCTGTGCCTGGCTGCCGTGTTCTTGCCGATGCTCTTCTTGGGAAGCTCTACCGGTCAACTTTTCCATGAGTTTGCCGCCGTTATCATTGTGGCCGTTCTTTTTTCCGGATTCATTTCCCTCTCGCTCACTCCCATGCTCGCTTCCCGCTTCCTCCCTCCGTATGATGAAGCGCGCACAAAATCGCGGATCGAACGGTTCTCCGACTGGCTCAATACGACGCTTGCAAATGGTTACGTGCGCCTTCTCAAAAAGACGCTCCGCTTTAAACCCGTCGTCATCATCGCAGCAATTGCATCTCTTGCGGTCTCGGTATGGCTCATAAAAGTCATGCCGAAAGAGTTCCTTCCTCCAAACGACCTAGGACTCGTGCAAGCGGTCATCATCGCTCCCGAAGGCACCTCTCCTGAAAAAATCTTGGACTACACATCCCACGTGGTCGATTCCATTCGGAAAAATCCTTTTGTCGAACAGATCGGTTACGCCAACTCGAACCCGGTTGATAATGAAACCCTTGTCTTCTATTTTCTAAAAAGCGGCAAGCGGCCCGATATCTGGCAAGTGATGCGCGAAGTGGGCGCTACGCTCAAAGAAGAAGTTGTCGGCGTCGAAGTATTGCAAAAGGCATACCCGCTCATCAATTTACAGATCGGTTCGACCCAATCGGGACTTGCCAATGAACAATACCTCCTCCAAAGTTTCGATGTGAAAGCCCTCTTTGCACAGGCGCCCGCCTTTATTGAGAAATTGAAAGCATCGGATAAGCTTGCCAATGTGGGCTCCGACTTTTTACCCAATTCTCCCTCCTACAAAATGAAAATCATGCGTGACCAGGCGTACTCGTATAATATGATCACGGCAACCGGTATTGAGAATAACCTCCAATATGCCCTTGGTGAAACTTACATTTCGAATATGATCTGTCCCGAAAACCTGTATTATGTGATTTTGGACATGGACAATCCGTATATTACCGATCCGCAGAAACTGGGCTATTTGTATCTCACAAACTCTCAGAAGAATGAGCCTCCCGTATCGATCAATTCGGTCACGAAAGGCGAGTGGAAAACGACTCCCGAAATGGTCAACCATGTCAATGCTCTCCCCTCAGTTACTGTTTCCTTTGATGCCGCGCCGAACGTTCCGCTCAGTGAAGCCATTTCCGAGATCAACTCCATTGCCGAAAGCATGCTTAGCCCGTCCATCATCCATAAAGTCGTCGGCCAGACGGCCGCTTTCGAGCAAGCAATCCGCCAATTTCTCGGTCTGCTTCTCGTCGCCATTTTTGTGATTTACGTCATTTTAGGCATCCTATACGAAAATTTCCTCCATCCCCTCACTCCCATTTCATCGGTACCCTTTGCTACCTTCGGAGGGCTGATTTCCCTCCTTGTTTTCCATCAAACGCTTTCCATCTATGCGCTGATCGGAATTATCATGCTCCTTGGCATTGTGATGAAAAACGGAATCCTCGTCGTCGACTTTGCCCTCGAACAGCTTCAAGAGAAGCAATGTTCCATTGAGGAAGCGGTAATTGAGGCATGCCGCATCCGCTTCCGTCCTATCATAATGACGACAATTGCGGCCATGATGGGTGCCGTTCCTATCGCTCTCGGCATCGGCGGCACGATCGCAAAAGGGCGAGCCCCTCTCGGGATTGCCGTTGTCGGCGGGCTAATCATCGCGCAGCTTGTCACCCTCTTCGTAATCCCTGCCGTCTTTGTCTATATCCAAAGGCTCAGCCAACATCTCACCTCCTCCTACAAAGTATTCAAACCCTACCTGGATAATTAATACCAACCCTAGATAGTGTCGATCTCGCAGAATTCGGATAGGACGTCATGCCACACGAAATTATGCGGAAACTTATTCATGAGGTCGATGTAATTGTGAGATACAAACCACGACACCATCTTTTTTTCCGACCCGACCAACTGGAACTTGCCGCCGTGTTCCCTGGAAAATATATCATGCATGATGTGGGTAAACCAGTCCATGAGCTTTTGTTTGATGAATACCTGACGCCCGATAAAGTCTAGCCGGAGCGCATTGATGCGCTCTTTCGCCTCTTTTGCAGGCATTTCTCTTTCAATAACGGGAAAAGCGGGGAGCCCTGCTACAGTCTCTTTGAGAAGCTGCTGAAGTTCAACCGCGATTTTACTCGCTAATTCCGATCCGCGAGCTACGTTCGGCGTTACCATTTCCGCAAAAGAGCGCATGGCCGGATTGATTTCGGTTCCGATGGTTTGAAAATCTCCCCACCAGCGCGAATAATATTCTCCCAGTCCTTTATACTGCTCCTCTAGCCGGTTGCTATTCATCGCAGTTTCAAGCCGTATGTAATCGGTTTTTGGCTTTTCTCCGGCGATTTTTTCCCCATGACAAAATTTGTTGTACAACTTTTCTAAGAACGACTTCAATTTGTTGGCATCATTGCACTTATCTTCATAAAAAGGAGACAGCTGCCTAAGATGTCTTACCATGGACTGCAATTTTTCTTGGAGAGTTTGACCGGACCGGTCAGATTCAATCCCGATCCAATAGGACGAGAATTTTTTCAGGTACCCCTCCATTATGGCAAGTGCCTTTTCTTCGGAAAAGGCCGTATCGACATCCACAAAACCGGTTTCCTGCAATTCCGATTCGACCGTTTCCCTTGCTTCTTTAAGACCTTTTCGAAAAGTGATCAAATCGGGATCGCTCTCCATCCCATTAGATATGTGACGGAAAACCATATCAAAAAGTACATCTTCCGGATTTTGTAAAATTCCTCTCCAGCCGCTTTCGGTGAGAGAATCCACTGCGTCGGGAGGCTGCATCACTCCGAGTCTCAATAAGCCCGTCCTTACCCCTTGTTCTTCCGCTGAGGGGGACCTTCTTTCCGACGCCGCCGAAAGGGAAAGCATGGAGGAAGAAGGAGAAACTTCACCGAGCAGTTTAACAAGAGCCGTCCCGCTCATCGCTTCAAGTTCATGCGGGATCGGAGAAGAGGATGTGGAACTGGGGATAGGAGTGTTTCCCCCTCCCGATGTCATAGTCGATGCGGTGGTGTCAAGCGCTCCGGCGGCATCACGCAATTCTCTCCTCCTTTCAAGCTCAGACGCTGCTGTCCCGGTTTCGTTCGATTCGTTCATGATTTGAGAAAGAGCGGAGCGGAATTGTAACCGCTCACCCCGGTCCATGGAGCGGAGAAGTCCGACGATGGACTGGAGCAAAACGTCCCGATTGGAAGCCGAAGAATCCACAGCTGCCACCCTCGACTCGTCCCTCTTTTGCCTGGCTCGGTTTCTTATATTGCTTCTTCTTGACATGGTGCTTTGCCGCATGCGGCCCCCTCCTCTGCGAGGGGCGGGCGGTGCGGGCAGCGCCTGTGTCGGAGATTCTTTAGATTCTTTCCGTAGAAGTTTTTCGAAAAGCATGCCCGGTTTTACGCAAGAAAAGAGAAGGTAAAAGCAGAGCATCGCCGTT
>Ga0155580_170_pt1 | contig 11546 bp, 11 predicted proteins | sample RifCSPhighO2_12_FD_107237 | JGI IMG/M metagenome (GOLD analysis project Ga0155580, IMG submission 107237) | Chlamydiae bacterium RIFCSPHIGHO2_12_FULL_49_11 | reverse complement strand
CTTGCCGTCGCTTCTTTTAGTTTTTTTGCCGTGACTACTTCGCTTGTCGGTGTGGCGCTCGGCCTCTATGATTTTCTTCAAGACGGCATTTCCCTACCGAAGACGAGGAAAAACGCTTTCTACCTCACCTGTTTTGTCTATTTTCCTCCTCTCATCGTTGCCCTTACAAATCCGGGTATTTTTCTCACCGCCCTGGGCCTTGCGGGCGGTATTGGAGGAACGCTCCTTCTGGGGCTGATGCCTGTTCTCATGGTGACGATGGGACGCTATTACTATAAGACGTTCCATGCCGATCAGGTGCCGGGCAAAGGGATTACGTTAGCGCTTCTGTGCGTTTTTGTCGTGCTCGAAGTGTTCATCACCCTTTTCGGTAAATTTGTTTAATTCAAGGAATAAGGCTCCCCAACGATACCGATCGAAGAGGCCGGTTGTGCTGCGCCCCAGAATGGTAAAGGCGATGAAGAGCGCTTCGATGGACGCAAGGCCTCGCGCAGGGTCGGCACAATCGTTCTGCCGCCGTGGATAGGCAGTTACAAAATGCGCGGGCAGAGATCTTCTGGGGCACTCTGCTCCTACAAACTTTTCCATGGTTTTGGCATGGCGCCACGTGCCGTCAATGATAAATAGTCCGGCATCACGATCCCTTTCTGTGAGTAGGGGGCCTTCAAGGGAGAGCATCACGAAGCCTTCCAGAGAGGGAACGATGCCGTCCGGATAATTTATGAAGATAAAATCGGGGTGCTCTGCCAAGCATTGCAGGGAACATTTTTTTCTATTTTCGCGCCTGTGGCGAAGCACAATGGTTTTTTGCATCTTGCTAAAATAAAGCTCGAATTTTTAGAATAAGATTACATGACGGTACGGATAATTTGCTTTCTTTTATTCGCTTTCTCTCTTCGGGCTCAGGGGTTCTTTGAGAATTTGCTCGAGTTTGCACGGGTGCATCAAATGCCGGCGCTCCTTTTTTTCCACTTTAAAGATGCCTCGGAGCCGTTTCCGTTTCTCAAGGAAAAGCTGAGCCCTCTTTTTCTCATCGTCGACATTCCTCTCGATAATATCAGCAACGTACGGCGTCTCGAAGAATCGCACGCCTTGAAGCGGCACTTTGGCGTGGAAACCATACCTTCCTTGCTCCTCATCGGACCGGAAGGGGGACTGATTACCCGATTTCCTGCGACGGCCATGCATCCCGACCATTTGAAAAAATCGATCATCGGCATATGGACCGATTATGCCTGCATCAATACTGCACTGAATAAAGCGGAGGCTTTGGCCGTGAGGAGGATCAAGGGACTGTACGAAACTGCAGTGGAGAGGGGCTTTACTGATTTCAGAGAACGACTTCTCACCCTCGGTCTTGATAAAGACGACGGTGTTTATTTCCTTCTCGAAAAATATTCCGAGCTCGTTTCGGCGGGAAAAGCCGATACTAAAGAAGCAAAGCAATTGCGCAAACTGATTCTCCAAAAAGATAAAATCGGTGCATTTCAAATAAAAACAAGGAAAAGTTATGAAACCCGTTACGGAAGTTTATAGAGAGCGTGTTCTGGAGATCTCTCCCGAACAAAATGAATTGGATATTCTCAAAAGAAGGGTTGATGAACTTGTAAAGGCAAATGCCGGTTTAATGAGTGAGAATCAAGCCATGCGTAAGAATCTCACAGAACTTGACACCGCATTTCATCTCCTGAAAGAAGAAGTAGGGAGAGTGGGGAGTCAGGTGCTTGTTCATTGTCATTCTGTGCCTCTTCCCTCCGGCAACATAGCGACAAGTCGAGCGCACTTATAGAAAAGTGTGGGGCCTGTCGAACGGCTCAATCTCGAGGCAATGTTTGGGAATGTCAAAGAGGAAGCGGGACGGATTTGTGGCTTTCATTGCGCCGTATTTTTTTCGTTTCTGCGCCATGCTGAGGGTGAGGTACCGCTTGGCTCGGGTGATGGCGACGTAAAATAGGCGCCGCTCTTCTTCGAGAGTGCCCTCCTCGCGGCTTTTTTCGTGCGGCAGGAGTTCATCTTCGAGACAGGTGAGAAAGCATGCGGAAAATTCGAGTCCCTTGGCGCTGTGGAAGGTGAGAAGCTGTACGCGATCGCGCTCTCCCCCTGCATTTTGTTTATGAAGCCTGTCCAGCATGCACCCCCCGAGAAATTCTCCCAGATCGTTTGTGCCGCTCGTCTTTGCCAGTTCAACGAAGGCTTGGACGTTTTGCCACTTGAATTGAAACATTTTGTCATCTTTGTTTTCCTGCCGCAGGCACTCTTGTAATTCAATCGTGTGGATAAGCCAGCGGATGGCATCGGCGAGCGGTCTTGTTTTGAATGTGTTTTGCCCTTCCTCGATCAGCCGGATAAATCCGGCCGCACCCGCTTTGGCCGCCGAAGAGAGGGAATCGGGGAGGTGGCGGAGGGTATGGAGAAGACGTTCATGATGGGACCTTTGCCGCTCGGTGATTTTTTTGAGGGCATCGGGAGAAATTCCGCGGCGCGGGTAGTTGATGATTCTCAAGATGGCCGTTTCATCGCAAGGGTTATGGAACATACGGAGGTAGGCAAGCAGGTCTTTGACTTCAGCCCGTTCGTAAAATTCGGTCCCTTGGACGACTTCGTAGGGGATTCCGCGCACAAACCGGTCTCCCTCCTTGCGGTGGGCATTCAGGAGTTCAACTTCAAAAATGCGGGCGAGGGTGTTGGAGCGGTACAATATGGCAAAGTCGCTCCAATCGAGGCATTTTTCTTCTTTCAGTTTCAAGATGCGCAGTACGACTGCTTTGGCTTCGTCTTCCTCGGTGGGAGCCACAAACAGGTGGGGCAGATTCGGATCGATTTGTGCAGTCCGGAGCGTTTTTCCATGACGGTTTGGATTTTTTTCGATGACATGGTTGGCAATGGCCAGAATACCCGGAGTACTCCGGTAATTTTGTTCGAGCTTGATGAGAGAGGTGTGGGGAAATTCCAGGATGAGACGGATGTCGGAGCCGCGAAAAGCGTAAATCGACTGGTCATCATCTCCCACCACAAACAAGTTGCCGTGCCGATGTGCAAGTTTTTCTGCGAGTTCGTATTGAATCCGGTTTGTATCTTGATATTCGTCGATCATGATGTACCGGTATCTCTGCTGGTATACCGAAAGAACATGGGGAAAATTTTCGAACAGCTGTAAAGTCACTTCAAGAAGGTCGTCAAAATCGAGGGCGTTGTGGGCTTTCATTGTTTCGGATAAAAACCGTTTTAATTTCTCGTCTTCGCGTGATTTGGGACGTTTTGCCATCTCGTAGAGAGCGTCTTTCGAAAGCCCCTCGGTTTTTTCAAGGGCGTAAGGGGCGATTTGTTCGAGAAGTCGTTTGAGTTCGCGTTCCTGGTAGATCGAAAACGAGGCAGCATAGCCGAGGTGATGGATTTCATTTTTCAAGAGGGAGTAGCAAAAGCTATGGAAGGTGGAAAGGGTGATTTTTTCCGCTTTTTCTTTTCCCAATTTACGCGCCACACGGCTTCGCATTTCTCCGGCTGCTTTATTGGTGAACGTTAAAGCGAGGATTGCATCGGGAGAGATGTTGCAAGTTTCGACAAGGTGAATGCATCTTTCGACAAGGACGGAGGTCTTTCCCGATCCGGCGCCGGCCAGGACCAGGATACGTCCTTCGGTCGCCGTAGCCGCTTCTAGCTGCTGAGGGTTAAACCGGCGCATGCACCAAACAGGGTAAAATCGGTTTCGATACGTTTAAAGTCGATCGCATCTTGACTTTTACGAGGCAGTACATGGAGGGAAAGAGGAAGTTTGGATACGGGGTGGCGCCTGTAGGCTTCACGTACCCATCTTTTGCATCGGTTTCTGAGTACGGCATTCCCCCACTTTTTTGGGATCGAGATGCCGAGTCCGGGGGCCGGGCCGGGCAAAAAGCGGAATTGCAAAACGGCGCCGCCAAATCGTTCACCCCGGTGCTTCAGGTGTACGAAAGCACCCTTTCCCTTTAAAGATTTTTTTGACACATTGATTATACGGTTAACGTTTTGCGCCCTTTCTGACGGCGGCGTCTCAAAACATTTCTACCGGCGGTAGTGGCCATCCTGGTACGGAAGCCATGAACTCTTTTCCGCTTGATTTTGCTTGGCTGATACGTCCTTTTCATCTTCACATCTCAAAATTGGTTTCGACAGTACAGAATAGCGAAAGAGGATCATAAAGTCCAGAGAATATTTATAAACCTGAATCTATGGCGTGTCATCAAAACTCAGGTTGTAAATAATTCGATAAAAGGGTACGCTGTTTGTGAAACATTTATCGAAAAGGAAACGAATGAGAGTTAGAGCTTCTGTAAAGGCAGACCCGTCTAAGGGAGATAAACTTGTGAGGCGGCGGGGCCGATTGTACGTTATTAATAAGAAAGATCCAACCAGGAAGCAGAGACAACAAGGTCCTGCAAAGAAGAGGTAACTATGGCAAGAAAAGGTTTAGTGGAAAAAGAAAAACGGCGCGCCCTCCTTAGGGATCGCAAGTACCACAAAAGAGAAGAGTTAAAGAAAACGATCCGGAGCCTTGATACGACGCTTGCCGAAAAGTTCGAAGCCCAAAGAAAATTGGAAAAAATTCCCCGCAACAGTTCGCCGATCCGGTGCCGCAATCGCTGTCAGCTCACGGGCCGGCCTCGGGGCATCCTCCGCAAGTTCAAGATTTCCCGTCTTTGTTTCAGGGAGCTAGCCCTCATCGGAGCTATCCCGGGCGTGGTCAAATCGTCCTGGTAAAATATCTGTTTGCTACAAATGGATCTCATGGATACGATGCGAAGAAGGGGTGATATAATGGATATTTACGAACCCGCTACCTTGGCGGTTGCCTTTGCAGCTCTGATGCTTTTGAGCGTCATGACTGCCTGGTATGCCCGGACGAAGGGAAAAAACCCTTTTCTCTGGTTTTTTCTGAGCCTATTTTTCTTCCCTTTTTCCAATCTGATCTTGTTCTTTTTGCCCGACCGGCATGCTGCGGCTCCCGATCCTGCTGTAGAAAGGCCTATCTTTCATTCGGAAGCGGCGTATCCTAAGCCCGATTCGGAAGGCGAGAGCGGTATTCCCGTTGAGCGACCCTTGCAGCGGATGCCTTTCGATCCGGGACTGAAGTGGTATTATATCACTCAAAGCTGTGAGCAAGTGGGACCCGTCTCCCTTTCCGGGCTTCGCAAAGCGGCAACAGATGGGACTCTTACCGAAGAAAGTTACATCTGGTGCGATGAATTTGCTGACTGGAAAAAAATCAAAGAACTTTCCAATTCTCGGACCCTGTTCGATCGGGACTTTCTAGAATAATTTTTGTTTGCATTTCGTTCCTTTTTTGTGTAGAATGAGGAGTCTATGGATCGTTTTGAAGATATAGATATTAAAGAACTGGATTTTCCCGACACGGTGTTTGTGCGGGATATCGAATCACGTGTATTCCAGTCCATTGTGATGAAGTGCCTCTCTTCTATAGAAGGGGTTTCCCTCATTGAGGGGACTTTCTTTGACCATTTTTTGGGCAGGGAAGCGGTCGACCGTGTGAAAGGGGTCTATGTCGAACAGGATTCGAAAAATCATTCGGTCAGTATCAAAGTCGAACTGAACGTTGTCTATGGCATTTCTCTTCCCGCCAAGTCGGAAGAGATACAGACGAAGATCGTGAAAGATGTGGTGCACCTGACCGGTTTGCACGTCTCTTCCGTTCACGTTGTCTTCAAAAATCTGGTAGCCAAAGAAGAGGATTTGCAGCCTCAAGAGGAACTCTCCGTTTCTCCCGATGAAAATATCGAGGAATAGGCCCTCTGTTTCAACGCTTTGATGTTAGCTTCGGTGAGGAATCCGGTTTCTTTCAATAATTCTTCCGGTGCGAGAAGGGCTGCCTTGGGCGAGCCGAAAGCTTTGATGAGTTTCTCTTTTTTCCTGGGACCGATCCCTTCAATATTGTCGATGAGGCTCCGAAAGAGGGTTTTTGCCCGCCGCTTTTTGTGATACCCAATGGCACGTCGGTGGGCCTCATCACGAAGCGTCTGCAGGAAAAAGAGGAGGGGGCTGAAACGGTCGAGCTCAACCGCGGCGGCGCCGTGTCCACGGTAGATTTTTTCCCGCGTGATTCCTTTGTCGTGCCGGCCTTCTTCTTTGGCAAGGGCAAGGGTATCGATCGTGACGATATCATGCCTCTCAAGAAGTTTTTCCAGAATGGCAAGCTGCCCTTTGCCTCCGTCGAGAACGATCATGTCGGGAAGGTTTCCTTTTTCGGTTTTCTTGTACCTTCGCTCCAGTACTTCTTTCATGGCATTATAATCGTCCCCTTCGGAATTTTTGATTTTGTAAAGGCGGCTTTCTTTCTTTTCGATTTTGCCGTCGATTGCGACCACCATGGCGGCGACCGCATCTTTTCCGCTGAGGTTGGAGGTATCGAAACATTCGATGCGCGAGGGAAAGTTTTTCAGCATGAGGGTCTCTTGCATTCGTGCGAGAAGATCTTCGTTTTGCACGATCGCATTTTTTTCCTGTTCGTAAAATTCGTTCGCATTGATCCGGGCAAGCTCGACAAGTTGGCGCTTTTTGCCTGCTTTGGGAATCGTGATTTTGAGTCCGAGATGGGAAGACACAACAGATTGCTGCTCGATTTCAAAGGGGAGAAAAAGATGGTCGGGCCGTGCTGCTGCTTCTTGGTAATGTTGCATGAGAAAGGAGGTAAGGGCTCCTGCATCGTCCGATACGACATTTGCAAAGTCGTGATGTTCGAGAGAGGTGAGCTTTCCGTCACGAAAAAAAAGGATGACGATGAAAATGTAGCCGGCGCTTCGAGAAAAACCAATCACGTCGATGGCACCTTGCAAGAGGGGGTAGACGGCCGTTTTCGAAGTGACGAGATCCTCGATTTCCAAAACATGTTCATGATAAATTTGCGCTTTTTCAAACTGTTTCTCTTCGGCAGCGGCATCTCTCTTTCGTTTCAAGTCACTGAGTACCTCTTTGGTATTACCGTGCATGAAATGGATGGCATCGCGTACCGTGCTTTGATATTCGTCCGCAGTGCAGAGCCCGACGCAGGGGGCCAGGCACCGTTTCATTCCGTGCAGAATACAAGGACGCTTTCGACGGTAGAGTTCTTTATCGGTGCATTTGCGAAGAGGGAAGAGCTTTTTGAGCAGCTCGAACGTTTTCCGTGCCGAGAAGGCGCTGGTGTACGGTCCGAAAATTTCCCCCTGATCGTACGACAGTTCTTTCATCCGGACAAGGTCGAGCATAGGCCACTCGCGTTTGGTGCTCAGCCGGATTGCGAGGAAGGTTTTGTCATCTTTGAGGCAGACGTTGTACTTGGGCTGGTGCTGTTTGATCAAAGTATTTTCGAGAAGGAGGGCCTCTTTTTCATTTCGGGTAAGGATTGTGTCGATCGTTTCTACCTGTTCGATTAGCATGGGCACCATCGCACGCTCATCGTGGAGCGAAAAATATTGTTTGAGCCTGACTGCAATACTCCTCGCCTTCCCGATGTATAAGATGCGCTTTTGGCCGTCTTTCATCAGGTAGACGCCCGTCTTTGTCGGAAATGCGGAAGGATCAAATTTCATGGTCTGACCGTCTCGAATTGATCAAGGAGTTCAAAAGCGCGTCTTACGATGTGCGGTGGCATTCCGGCAAGTTCAGCGACATGGATGCCGTAACTTTTATCGGCGATGCCGGGGATAATTTTATGGAGAAAGACGACTTTTTGATTTTCTTCGATTGCGGTGACTTGCAGGTTGACGAGGTTTGAAAATTCTTCTTCGAGACGGGTGAGTTCGAGGTAGTGGGTGGCAAAGAGGGTACGAACGCGTTTTCGTGCGAGTTCTTCCGATACGGCCCACGCGATAGCGATCCCGTCGTAGGTGGAGGTGCCGCGGCCGATTTCATCGAGGACCACGAGCGATCTTTCGGTTGCCCCTTTTACAATCGCGGCCGTTTCGACCATTTCCACCATGAACGTCGACTGTCCGCGGTAGAGATTATCGCTGGCACCGATGCGGCTGAAAACTCGGTCCACGATGCCGAGATGCATGTTTTCTGCCGGCACAAAGGAGCCAATCTGAGCCATGACGGCCATCAGCGCCGTTTGACGGACGAACGTCGATTTGCCCCCCATGTTGGGTCCGGTGATGAGAAAAAAGGTGGCATCGGATTCAGCCATCCTAAGGTCGTTCGGAATAAAGGCGTCCCTGCCGATCTCTTTTTCCACCAGAAGGTGCCGGCCGTTTTCGTAAGTGAAGGTGAGATCGTCCGAAAGGCGCGGCCGGTGCAAATTATAACGCCGCTTTGCGTGACACAGGCTGCAAATGGCATCGATATGGGCGATCAGATCGGCGTACTCTTCCAGAGAGCGTGAAAAGGGGAGGAGGGAATGGAGAAACGTACCGTAGAGCATTTTTTGGTACGCTTCGAACTCATCGGCGGCATGGAGGGCTTGTACCTCAAATTCTTTGAGTTTGGTTGAAATGTACCTTTCGGCATTGACGAGAGTTTGCTGCCTCTCGAAGTCGGCCGGCATTTTGTCCGCTTGTGCACGCGACACTTCGATGAAATATCCGAAAGCATTATTGTAAGAGACGCGCAGCGTCCGGATGCCGAGCGATTCGCGCAGCTGATTTTGGTAGCTTGTCAAAAAATCGCCGGAACGGTGGATAAAGTCTTGGAGCCGGTCCAGCTTGGCATCGTAGCCTTGTTTGAAGAGGGCACCCGCATCAAGATCGAGAGCGGTGTGGATGTGCTGCTGTAATTCCATCAGTCTCCTGATAGGGTTAGGAAGTCGTGTGAAATAAGGCAGCGGAAGGGCTTTTAACAGGCGCTCCACGAATCCGAGCTGCATCAGGTCAGCATGGAGGCGGAGGAGCTCTTTGGGTGCGATCGATTGCTTCCCGATGCGGACCGCCATTCTTGCGAGGTCGCTCGACTGAGATAGTGCGGTAAACACATCTTTGCCGAACGGTTCGATCGCTTCAATGGCATCAAACCTTTCTTCGATGGCTTCGATGTCGAGGAGAGGGCTTGCCATCCACGATTTGAGGAGTCTTGTTCCCATCGGAGTTTTGCAAAAATGGAGAGCGGCAAAAAGGCTACTTTGCTTTTCTTTCGCATCAAGACCAAGCAAATTCAGGTGTTTCTCAGTCATGAAATCGATTTTCATCCGGCTTTTGTCGTTTGGAATCGATTCCATCGAAAGGTTCCCAAGGTCCAAAAGGAGAAAATCCCGCAGGTAGTGCATCAGAGTGTCTAGGGCAACGGCAAGGGCTCCGGAAGAGGGGAGAGGCTCCTGCAGCAGCGCGGCGTGTTTCAGGCTGAAAAATTCGGGCGGTTTGACCACGGTGCGGAGCGGCATCTCGCTTAGGAGTGCGGTAAACACCGGAAAATCTTGCTGCACGATCCGCTCGTCGACCAGGATTTCGAGAGGTTCGAATTTGCGGATTTCAGTGCAGGCGTCTTCGAGCGATAAAGCCGGAGAGGTAAAGATGCGTCCCAGGTGCACGTCAATGAAGGCGATGGCATAGGTGGCGCTAAGGCAGTACAGAACGGCAAAAAATCTCTCTTTGTCTCCCCCCGAAAAAGTGGCGGGAGAAACAAACCGCGTGATTTGCCTTTCGACCAGTTTTTTTTCGCCGCCGGACGGTTCCATTTGCTCGGCAATCGCAACCAAGAAGCGGCCCTCTACCAATTTTTCGAGGTAGTTCTCCAAGGATATTGCAGGAACGCCGCTCATCGGAATGTCACCTCGCTTTGTGAGGGTGACGCCGACGGCCTTGGATAACACGGCGGCATCTTCGAAAAAAGCTTCGTAAAAATCGCCGAGGCGAAACAGGAGGAGCGCGCCGCTTGCTTTTTGCTTGCACTCTTGCCACTGGCGCATCATCGGGGTCAGATTATTACTCATACCAAAGCCAATCGATCCATCTTTTTATCCAACTCCGTTTTGTAGAAGCCACATTTCCGGCAGGTTCGTTGACCAGGGAGCGCGCCTCCATGATCCCCTTTTCGATTTGTTTGAGAGCGCCGTCGCACCACCGCTTAGTTTCTTCGACATCTTTTTGCAGCATCAAGAATTTCTCCAGCACTTGTTCGGGCGAGCGCGCATCGGCAAACAGATTGAGGGAAGTGGAGCGATTCAGTTTCCTGTTATCCAGAAGCTGGCGCATCTCATATACCTCGATCAGGAGCGGGAGAAACGCTTTCTTATATTCGTGTTTCAGTCCTTTATCCGGAGTTTGAGTGGCCGAGATTTTTTTCGTGTTTTGACTTGCCGTGTTGGCTTGCTGGATCGTGGAAGCGAAGGCAGATCCTGCCTGCGGAAGTTTTGTGTAAATTTTTCTATGCTTTTCCATTACAAATATTGTATCACGCATTGTTAAAAATGTGTACAATTGTATTTGTATGCCGCTCTATGCAACAGCCTCCGTCGAAGAGCTCCGTTCGAAAGTCGATCTTATCGAACTTATCGGCTCTTATATGCCCCTCAAAAAATACGGAGCCCAGTTCAAGGCATGCTGTCCGTTCCATCAGGAAAAGACTCCCTCTTTCTACGTCTATCCGGATCATTACCATTGTTTCGGCTGCAATGCCCACGGCGATGCGATGGGTTTTATCATGCAATACCTGAAACTTTCCTTCATTGAATCGATCGAGCTTTTAGCCGAAAAATTCCAGGTCCGGCTTGAAAGGGCAGAAGAGGCGGGAGAAAAAATTCCGGTCAAGGAAATGAAAGAACTCATGCTGAACGCTGCCCGGCTTTTTCACTTGCACCTTCTTTTTACCGAAGAGGGGAAAGAGGCGCAAAAATATCTGTTCGAGCGCGGCATTTCCCTGGAATTCATTGAACGCTCTATGCTTGGCCTTGCCCCTCTCGATCCGGAGCTCATCGTGGGAATGCTCGGCAAGGAAAACCCACTTCTGAAAGAGGTGGGTCTTGTGATGAAGCAGAGGCAGAATCACTGTTTTTTTATTTCCCGCCTCATGTTCCCGATCCGCGATTACCAGGGGGCGGTGATCGGGTTTTCAGGGCGCCATTATAAGAAGGAAAGCACGGGTGGCAAGTATATCAATACTCCCGAAACCCCCCTTTTCCATAAAGGAAGCGTCCTTTTCGGGTTCGACTCGGCACGTCTTTCCATTGCCCGCGAAGGGGTCGCGATCATCACCGAGGGGCAAATCGATACGCTCCGCATGCAATATGCCGGTTTTGAAAACACCGTGTCAGCTCTCGGGACCGCTTTCGGCGAGGCTCACGTGAAAAAGCTCGTGCAGCTAGGCATCTCCAAGGCGATACTTCTCTTTGATAGTGACAAAGCGGGCCATGCTGCCGCCCTCAAAGTCGGGCAACTATTCCAGTGCGCGGCCGTTGAAGCTCGTGCAGCCCTTCTTCCCAAAGGGGAAGATCCCGATTCTTTCTTGCGAAGGCATCTGAAAGGGCAAATGGACAATGTGCTCGGCTCTGCCATGCCTTTTCTTGAGTTTGCACTCAAGTATTACCGGCACCTTTCGGGCGGTGATAGCCCTGCTCTCCGGCAGGAAGTAGTGCGGAAGATGATGGA
>Ga0155580_168_pt1 | contig 11614 bp, 9 predicted proteins | sample RifCSPhighO2_12_FD_107237 | JGI IMG/M metagenome (GOLD analysis project Ga0155580, IMG submission 107237) | Chlamydiae bacterium RIFCSPHIGHO2_12_FULL_49_11 | reverse complement strand
CCTGCATTTTACGGGTCGGGGACAACATTTCGACCGATGACATTTCTCCTGCCGGCGCTAAAGTATTGCCCTTCCGCAGCAACATTCCCGAAATTTCCAAGTTCACATACTATCGCATTGACCCCTCATTTCATGACCGTGCTTTGGCCGTGCGGGACTGCGGAAGCATTATTGTCGGTGGCCGTAACTATGGCCAAGGCTCCTCGCGCGAGCATGCCGCCATTGCACCCCGCTACCTTGGCATCCGTGCCGTCCTTGCAAAGTCTTACGCGCGCATCCACCGCAAAAACCTCATCAACTTCGGCGTCCTGCCGCTCACATTTGATAATCCTGACGACTACAACCACATCGAGCAAGGAGACAAGCTGCACATGGAAGACATCCATGCCTCCCTGCAAAACAGCACTCCCATTCTCATCAAGAACGCCACAAAAGGCCGCACCTTTCGTAGCACCTTCTCCTTTTCTCCGCATGAACTAGAATCTCTGATGAAAGGGAGTCTCATAGCGGCAGTCCGGAAAAAACTCGCTTGATTTATTTTCTCCAACCTTTTATGCAGAGAAAAAAGGCGGTATATTATGAAACGTTTCATGACAGGGTTAATCCTTCTCTTAGCAGGCTGCGGCATGTCAGGCAGTTCAAAAACTACATACCTATTCCTGGTACAATCGCAAGGGGCTCAGCTCATAAAAACAGATTCGGGAATGCAGCTTCTCTTGACAGAAGTCAAGCCGCACGTTGTGGTGATGGCAGACCGTCCCGTCCGCAAGGCCTTTCTTGAAGATGTCAACACCTTCGTCAATGACTGGAATAAGGGCGGCACCGACTCTTTCAAAACGAATCCTCCCAACGCAGCCTTTCTCTCTGCCGACAATGCGACCGGCCAGCCTACCCAACTCGTTATCATGGAAATGTCTGATCCGGTTCTGAAAGGAACCACGCTCTCCTTCACAATCAAAATCATTCCCGACAGTAGCGCCCCTCCCATACTCCCCGAAGGCCAAATGATGAAAGAAGTGACGCTTTTTCTTGATTCTGGTGTCCCGGGATGGGGTGGTTAAATGCTGTATTGGATTTCTTCTACACCATCGTGTACTTGCCCTTGAAGTAGTCCTAATGCAAAGCCAATTGCTGACCAGCCGACGAGAATGGAAAAACGGGGGAACAGAGATGCAGCCATTATATTTAGGCCAGTGACGAGATGACTGTCCATTCTTTCGGCATTTTCTTTTGAACGTAGAGCCCGGATGAGATAAGTACCCATTGCAGTCACAAAGAACATTGCGGGAGTGATATTCCACCAATCCCCACCTGGACTCGCCATCATATATGGCATTCCTGAAAGGACGACTGCAGTACCATGGAACTTGTAGGGAACGAAGCAAATCTTGCCTTGCCAATCCAATTTCTTGAATAGAGTCCATGCCTTTTGGGTTGCCAGTTTATAATCGGCATGGTGCGGTAGGGTTTCTATCCCGAAGATGCGCTTCTTTTCACTATCTGCGCCCGTAAAAAGTCCGGTGATGATTCCGGGGACGATGAGTCCCAAATAATAGGGGTAGCCCGGAAGGAGCGGGTCATAGAAGTTCAAGTTTAAAAAACCGGCTAGCGTAAAGGCAAGGGCAGGACGCTCAAGGAGATTTTTTGCTTTTTCTAAAAGGGAATTCGTACAGGCATAATGATTTCCCCTATTTTCTAACAATTTGACAATATTTCGGTACACAACTTCACCGATGAGACGTGCAGCAGTATGCACTCCGAGATAGGTTACCATTCTATCCAAAAAATTCTCCTCAATGCCGCTAGGATAGGGAAGTCCTACCTGGTCAAGAAAAGTCAAGTATGTTGTTACAAACGAGTGGACACGGGTGGAAACTGCAATCAAAGCTCCGGAAATGGGATTTTGAGTTACCGAAATGGCAATAAGTCCGGCGCCGATTGCAATATAGGCAACCCCTTTGATTACTTGACGGCGCGTACTTTCTTCATGTAAATGGACAGGAAGACGCTCCGTTTCGCCCGCGAAGAGGTAGGCTTTTGCGGGATCTTTTTTCAACTGATTGCGCCTTACCCCTTCCCACAGCTCCAATCCGGTAAAAGCTCCCTCAAGCCATAAGAAGAAAGCGGAAGATTTAAACGGGAATGAATAACCGGAGATTTCAAGTATCGCCAATATATGGATGGTTGGTTTAGCACGCCCGGTGAGAAATTCACAAAGATCTCCCAAGCTTGTCACAAAACCCTTGTCCCAATGGGATTTCACGAAACCTTTTCCTTGAAGCACGAGCTCTCTGAATGATTCGGGGACTTTCTGCTCTTCATCGATTTCAGGCGGTGCTTCGGCTCCTTCGGGACCCTGTTCCGTGGCACGCCTTTCCTCGCGAATTCCGATGAGATTCTGGACGGCGGCACCGATGAGGGCGGATCCGACAAAGTTGATTGCTGCGGTCGCATAGGGAACAAGGCTGGTGGGGTCTACGTAGCCGGTGGCAACCGAGCCGGCCGTCACCATAGCGACGCCTCCTGCAAGGAGTATCGAGGTTGCTTTGTTCTCCCGAATAGCGGAAAGTGCCCGGCCCGCTACCGATCTCGTCTTGCAAGCAATTCCGTAGGTATTTGCTCCGCAACACTTCAACTTACTATAAAGCCGGCCGCACCAGCCCGCTTGTTCGACAAGGGGCGTGTCGTCACCGGGAAAATCGGGAGAGCTGCCGGCCTCTTTTTCAGACAAGAAGAATTCCTCAACTCGGGGGGAATCGGGGGGGCCTGTCTCTTCTTCAGACAAGAGGGGCATTTTCAAGGTTCTAAGAGGCTGCATGGCCGTTATTCCAGTAGACATGATTAAGATGATATAAAAAACATGTCATTTTCTGCAAAGGAAAAATGGTAATTATTTTTTAGAATAGTCAAAAGGCAAAGGAAATTTTTAACGGGGGGATGCCGATCGCTGCCGGCGGAGCGGTGAGATAAGAGACCAGAAAGAGGGTAAAGTCATACCAGAAATGGACTGCAACCGCTTCTTTGAGGGAATGGTTTTTGTAAGCGAGCCAGCTGAAGTAGCCCCCGAAAGCGGAAATGAAGGGGACGGAAACGAGATAATAGTTGGCGCGCGCTTTCAGGTCGAGCTCGGCGGCATTCGGAATATGCATGCCTCCAAATGCAAGAGATGAAAGGACGCTGCCCAGAACAGGATTTGAGTTTTCGATCAGCGTGGATTGGAGAAAGCCGCGGAAGAACGCTTCTTCCCCGATTCCTACGGGGAGGGCAACAAGGGGATTGATTTCACTCGTACTGGCAAATGGATATGCGGTGCGGGCGGCATGCTTGTAATCGGGATCGAAAAGCAGGGTGAGGGCAACTCCCGCCGCCAGCCAGCCAAGAACTCCACCCCATACTTCGGGCTTTTTCCACACCGCATACCGGAAGGGAGCCAGCGTAAGGTCGGTCAGGGAGTCAGAGGGCATGCGGTACGTATATTGGGCGGCGCCATTGAAGGCGTGCGTATCTCGATAGGCGGCATACATTCCGTAAAACCACTCGTTTTGATACGTATATAGGGCAGTAAAGCTCAGCTCCTCATTCGGAATCGAGGAGAGGCCGATGGAAATGCCTGCGCCTCCCATCATGAGACCGGCGCTTCTCATATCATTCAAATAGATATGCCCTAAACCGGGGAAAATGCCGGAGAGGCCCACTGCAATAAAAGAACTCTTTCTTACCGGTACGGGAAGGGACCCCTCTACACGGTGCGGAATCTCAATTTTGGGCTCGGTGGGAATGGGAGGAGGCTCTTGCAAAGAGACTTGTTGTACTTCGGTCACATCTTCTTTTGCGGCAAGGGCTGGCAAAGGGGTCTGTTGCATTTCGGTCGAATCTTCATTTTCCGCGCCCAGTGAAGCAATCCGGATGAAACACAAGAACACATAAAGTTGCCGGATCACTATTACCCCCCCCCAACGGAAAAAAATTTTAGATACGGCAACTATAATCGAAAGCGAATTTTTCAGAAACCTATTTTAGGATGGAACAGCCGAGCTTGGTCAGGCGAATGTAATGCTCGGAATCGGAAAGCTGCACGTCGGTGATTCCGGATTGATACAGCCATTCGCAAACGACTTCACGGACGAAAACTTTTTCCCGGTCGTCATAATTTGCAATAGGGTAGGTGTACTCTCCCCGCACTTTTTTCAGAGTCACCGCGTTCTCATCAAGCAGTGGAATATAAGAGGCATTCATGAAAGACGATAAATCGTACCAGGAGGTATTTGAGAGCATGGCCAAACATTTTTGGATGGCGATAAGATTGGTTTCTTTCGAATAGTCGGGCCACTTGCTTTCGAGGTGGGCAGTGCTTTTGGGGTGTTTGAAAAGAATGTGGGAGCGTTGTTCGATATCCAGCCCGAGCCATTCTTTACCGATGGTCGTACACCGGTATCCTCCCGGGGCTTCTTTGATAAAGCCGAAAAGGGCAAGGCGGTCCAGGTGCTCCTGCCCGATATTTTCCGTGCTCAGGGATTCGAGAGCTTTTGTCAGCTCATGCACGTAGGCATAATCCTCTTCCATAGCCTCTTTTTTTGGCCGGCATTCATGCCGCTGGAAGGTAGAGGTAAATTTCTTATATTCCTCAAAAAAAGAAAACCGCTGCTCGTACCTGTCCTCTTCCAAAGCAAAATAGGAAATACCGATCAAGTTCCACTCGAGTTGGATGAGGAGTTTTTGCAAATCTACTTCGCCAAGTCCCATCATTTCGGCAATGTTCCTTGCCGGAAGGTCCCACCCGCCATCTTCGAGGAGCTCATACAGGGAACCCATCCCTTCCTGATAAAAATATTCTTTGAGGTGCCGTTCATAATGGGTAGGCGTGGAAAAGTGCTTGGCCAGAAGCGCTTCAAAAATATTGCTTGCCGTGCGGGGGATGTGATGCCACGAAAGCAGGGTGTCGAGCTCTTGCAGGCGGAGCAGGTCCTGCAGGTAGGATAGGGAGGGGGTAAAATCTTCTACAAACCGCTCAATCTGGATTTCAAAATATTTTCGCCGCTCTTTATCAATGTATACCACCCCGTCATGAAGATACAAAAGCCCTTCCGCCTGGAGTTTTTTCATCGTTTCGTCGAAGCAGGGGGCATGGCAGAGGCTGCGGAGGGTGTCAAAAGAAACTTTGAGCGGCAGATACAGAAGTTCCTCGATGAAAGTCACTTCATCCTTTGTTAAGTCGCTTAAGACGAGCCTTGAACGAATGTCACCGGCGACATCGTAATCGTCGAGTTCAACTTTCTTTACTTTTTTGATTTGTGAGTGTTGCATTATTTCAAACTAAAACTTGCCCCGATGATAGTGGAATGAAGGTTTTGACGCAACAATCAATTCTATTGCTCTTTGCCTCGCCCGGGATGTATGATACATGCGATGAAAAGCACTACGGTTCTCCCGAATGCCGCCAGAAGAGCTGCAGGGGAGAAGAGAAAAATCGGCGCCTTTTTCGGCGTCTTTGTTCCGGGCATCATTACCATGCTCGGCAGTCTGGTGTATCTTCCCTACGAGACGATTTTATCGCGCGGTTTTTCTTTTTTTGCTCCCATATTCCTCCTCGGAATGGTCATCACCCTCATCACGACTTTTTCCCTATCAAGCGCGATTTCGAACCGGAAGATGGAGGGGGGAGGAGTGTACTTCGTCCTTTCCCGTTCTTTCGGGATCGAAATCGGTACGTCGATCGGGATTTTCCTTTACATTGCCGAAGCGGTAGCGCTTGTGCTTTGCGTGATGGGCGCGGCAAACATGCTTGCTCCCATGGTAGGGATCATGCCGGAGACGCTCGGCATTTTTGTCATGATCCTCCTTTTTATTTTGGCTCTTCTTTCGCGTGATTTGGCCCTGCGCGCCCAATTTTTGATTTTTTGCCTTCTTCTTGTGGGAATCTCGACTCTCTTTTTTTCCCCCGATACGGGGCCGTCAAACCTTTCGCCGCAGCCGTTCTGGACGATTTTTGCCCTTTTTTATCCGGCGCTTGCAGGGGTTGAGACGGGAGTTTCTTTTTCTGGAGACTTAAAAGATCCTGCGCCTAGCTTGATTCGTGGTTCGTTCGCCACCGTCATAGTGGCCGGGGTGATTTATGCGATCCTCTTTTATTTCCTATCTCATAAACAGGGGAATTTGTTCGCCGCGTCCCCGTTTCCCCTTCTCATCAAGGGGGCGGCCATTGCTGCCTCTCTGTCGAGTGCTCTGGGGGCATTTCTTTCGGCGCCGCGCATTTTGCATGCGATCGCGAAAGACAAGATTGTATTTCCTTGGCTTACCAAATATTCGACGGTGGAAGATCCGAGGCTTTCTCTGGTGTTTACGTTCGGACTGTGTTACGCCTTTCTTCTTTTCGGTTCGATCGAAGTATTGATCCCCTTTTTGGCGATGGTCTTTTTTATCGTATATGGAATGATCAATTTGGCTGCCGCTATTGAAGATTTTGTCGGGGCCCCTTCCTGGCGGCCGACGCTCCGCACTTCATGGAAAGTGTCTATTTTTGCCGTCCTGCTCATCCTGTTTGTGATGTTTAAAGTCGATCTGGAAGTGAGTCTCATCGCACTTGTCCTCCTCATGGTCATGACGCGTCTTTTGAGAGGGCGCTCCGGCCGTTCCCGTTTTGACGACCTCAGGCAAAGTATTCTATTTTCCCTTGCCCGGCGCGTGATTTACAAGCTCTCATTCATGCCGCCGTCGATGCGTTCCTGGCGCCCGAACCTGCTCATTTTATCGGAGAACGCCTCGCAAAAGTCGCCCCTTGTCCGCTTTTCCGAGATGCTCACAAACCGCCGAGGTTTTTTGACCCTGGCTTCGGTGATCCGTGAAGGGTCGGTACCTATCGCTTCGCTGGACCGGTGGACGGCGGTCATCCGTGAAAACCTCCGAAAAAACCACGTCGAGGCTTTAGTGGAGGTGGCCCTTGCCGAATCTCTCGCCGAAGGGTTCAAGTCTCTCCTTTCCAATTATACCCTCGGCTGTATCGAGCCGAACACGGTGCTTCTCGGCGAGTGTCAAAATCCGGCTCATTTCGAGGGGTATGTCAAACTTTTGAAAATCGCGTCAGAAGCGAAAAAAAATGTGATTATCGTGCGCGGCGACGCAGGGAAAAGCCGCGACGGCGATATCGATGTGTGGTGGGACGACAGGCGCAGGAAAAATGCTTCGTTTTCGATTCTTCTCACACTCCTTCTCAAACAAAATGCCCGCTTTTACAGAAAAAACGTCCTCGTGAAATCGTTTGCCAAAAGTCGGGTGGCCCAAGAAGAAAAGAGGCAATACCTTGCCCAGTTTATCGATAAGGCCAGGCTAAAAGCGTTCGGGGTGGTGTATGAAAAAGAGGCACTGCTATCTGAAATTTGCCTGTTATCGAGCGGTGCAGACCTGGTTATTTTAGGATTGAAGGCCCCTTCCGAAACGGAAGATTATGCGGCGTACTTCAAGGGGGTGATGGAGGGAACATCATCTCTTCCCCACGTCATTTTTGTGATTGCAAATGAAACGGTAGATTTGGATAATATCCTCGCATGAAGAAGAAATACTATCCGGATGCTATAGAGCCGAAATGGCAGGAAAAGTGGAAAAAAACGAAGGCGTACAGTGTTGAAATCGACCGGTCAAAGCCGAAGTATTACGTTCTTGATATGTTTCCTTATCCTTCCGGCGCGGGGCTGCACGTCGGCCATGTAGTGGGCTATACCGGAAGCGATGCCATTGCCCGTTACAAGTGGCAAAGGGGATTCAATGTGCTTCATCCGATGGGGTGGGACAGCTTTGGCTTGCAAGCCGAGCAGTATGCGATCCGCACCGGCACCCATCCGCAAATCACGACCGAAAAAAATATGGCGACCTACAAGCGGCAGCTCCAGGCGCTTGGGTTTGCTTACGACTGGGACCGCGAAGTAGCCACCTCCGACCCTTCGTATTACAAATGGACGCAGTGGATTTTTACGAAACTCTATGAAAAGGGGCTTGCTTACGAGGCCGAGGTGCTCGTCAACTTTTGCCCCGCGCTTGGTACGGTGCTTGCCAACGAAGAGGTGGAAAACGGAAAGTCGATCGAGGGAGGCTTTCCGGTCGAAAGACGTCCCCTCAAACAGTGGATATTGAAAATCACCGCCTACGCCGACAGGCTTCTCGAAGATTTACCGGGGCTAGACTGGCCTGACCATTTAAAAAAATTGCAGGAAAATTGGATCGGGCGCAGCGAGGGGGCCAATATCCGTTTTAAAGTGGACGGGGGCAAAGAAGTTCTCGAGTGTTATACGACCCGTGCCGATACGATCGGCGGTGTCACGTTCCTTGCCATCTCTCCCGAACATCCTCTTGTTTCCCGCATTATTTCTCGCAAGCAGCGAAAAGAAGTGGAAGGATATCAGCGTGCGGCCATGCTTAAAAGCGACCTGGAGAGGACCGACCTTGCCAAAGAAAAGACCGGCGTTTTTACGGGCGGCTATGTCGTGCATCCGATTACCGGTAATAAAATCCCCGTATATGTCGCCGACTATGTCCTCATGCATTACGCAAAAGGGGCGGTGATGGGGGTGCCGAGCGATGATAGCCGTGATTTCGATTTTGCCGGGAAGTATGAACTTCCGATTGCTGCCGTGAAAGATGAGGAGGGGAATTACCTGGATGATGTTCTTCCCTTGGCAGGAAAGACCGAGGTGCAGGCCAAAGAAATCGCAATCCTTGCCCTTGAAAAGCGGGGCGCTGCGGAAAAAACGGTGCAGTACAAATTGCGGGATTGGCTTTTTTCGCGGCAACGGTATTGGGGAGAGCCGTTCCCCATTTATCATTACGACGACGGCACGAAACGATCGCTCGAGCTCGATGAGCTTCCTCTTACACTTCCCATGATTGAAGAGTTCAAGCCGTCGGGAGACGGCAGTAGCCCCCTCCGGCGGTGCCGCGGATGGATCGAAACGGTCGATCCGAAAACCAAGCGGCGCGTCTTCCGGGAAAGCAATACGATGCCGCAGTGGGCCGGTTCTTGCTGGTATTATCTCCGTTTTTGCGACCCGAAAAATAGTCAAGAGGCGTGGTCGAAAGAGACGGAAAATTACTGGATGCCGGTCGATCTCTACATCGGAGGAGTCGAGCACGCGGTGCTCCATCTTCTCTATGCCCGATTCTGGCATAAGGTGCTCTTTGACCTCGGACTGGTGTCGACAAGCGAGCCGTTCCGGTCGCTCCGCAACCAGGGGCTCGTCACGAGCCGTTCTTACAAGTTTGAAAGCGGTGGTTACGTTTCGGCCGATGAGGTGGTCGAAGAAGAGGGAGTGTATATCCACAAGGCGAGCGGAAAAAAACTCATCAGCCAGATTGAAAAAATGTCGAAATCGAAATTCAACGGCGTTTCCCCCGATGAAATCATCGATGAGGTCGGGGCCGATTCGCTCAGACTCTATGTGCTCTTCATGACCCCGTTTGACAAGGAAAAAGTGTGGCAGATGGAAGCGCTCATGGGCTGCCGGCGCTTTTTGAACCGACTTTTCGACCTTCTTGTTTCCGAAAAAATCACAGAGGAAAACAATCGAGAGGCGCGCATTCTCACCGACAGACTCATCGCCGGAGTGACTTCCGATCTCGAAGGCCTTGCCTTCAATACGGCCATTGCCAAAATGATGGAATTTCTCAACAACTTTTCCAAACTTAACACGTATCCGAGAGAATGTTTGCTCCATGTGATGCAACTACTTTTTCCTTTTGCGCCGCACTTTGCCGAAGAAGGGTGGGAGATGCTCGGCGGAGAAGGGGACCTTGTTCGTGCTCCGTACCCGAATTTCGATCCCTCCTCGCTAGAGGAAGACACGGTCAACCTCGTCTTTCAAGTGATGGGGAAAGTGCGCGGGCAGGCGGTATGTAAGAAGGGGCTCAACGAATCCGAAGCACTTTCGCTTTTAAAGCAAGATCCCAACGTGCAGCGGCATCTGACCAAAGAGATCCGCAAAGTGATTTACGTTCCCGATAAACTTATCAATGTGGTGCTGTGACCTTACTTTATGTTTTCTGGATTTTCCTGCAATTTCCCAAACTGATACACAAAAAGTATCGGCAGCTTTTTTTTGCCAAATTCCGGAGCATATCGATGCCGCCAAAAACAAGGCCCCGTCTGTGGGTGCACGGCGTCTCTCTCGGTGAAATCAAGACGGCGTTTCCGCTCCTGGACCACGTAGAAGGGTATGAGATCATTGCTACGACAGGAACACCCGTCGCACTCGATGCAGCCAAAAAAAATTCCAAGATCGCCCACTCTTTTTACCTGCCGTTTGATTTCCCCCCCCTCGTCAAGAGGAGCATTGCGGCGATCGATCCCGACCTTTTTATTTTGATCGAGACCGATTTCTGGCCCAACTTGATCGCTTCTTTGGATGTGCCTATCATTCTGATCAACGGCCGCCTGTCGAGCACTGCATACCGGCGTTGGAAGCAGGTCCCTTTCATCGCAAAACCTCTTTTTTCCAAAATCACCTCCGCCTATATGCAAACAGAAGTTGACCGGCGGCGCATCGAGGAGCTTGGCGCGCCCCGGGCCGAAGTTTCTTGCAATCTCAAATTTGACCGGCCTGTGCCGCGGGCGGTGCAAAAAGAAGATATTGTGATGCTCACTTGTAGCCATGCCGGAGAAGAGGAGATGTTTCTCGATGCGGTCGGACCCGTACTTGGCGCGTGGAAAATCGTCATTGCGCCGCGCCGTCCCGAAAGGTTCGATACGGTAGCAGCGCTTCTCAAAAAACGGGGCATCTCCTTTGCCAGATCGTCGGAAAATAGGGATGCTCCGTGCATTCTCATCGATCAGATGGGCGTTTTGGATACCTACTATGCCAAAGCAAAAGTGGTACTGATCGGAGCCAGTTTCATCCCCGGGGGTGCAGGCCATAGTCCGATAGAGCCCCTCCTTCACCGAGCACACGTTTTCTTTGGTGAAGGCATGCACAAACAACGTTCCATTGTGGATCCCCTTTTAGAAAACGGACTTGCCCGCACGATTTCTATGGACGCTCTTGCCGAAATCCTTCGCGGGATAGGGGAGGGGGGAATCGAAGAAAAAATCGCCTCTTTCTTTACCCTAGTAAGAGGAGAGGGGCAGCGCATTTGGGAAAAAGTGGTGCAGGAAACTATCCTTGATTAGGGCGTGTCGTCTAATAATTTCTGAATTTGACCCGGAATGTCAAACTTCCGAAAATCGATTTTCGATACCCACACTCCGCAGCGGTACGATGAGCGGGTGGTGAATCATCCTTTTTTGTCATGTACAGAACCGTTGATTATAATTACCTATCGTTGTAACATCTACAACGAATACTATGGACACGGTTCAAAATCAAGATTTAAGTGCCTTTCACCTGATACCGGGCGGCAAGCCAAATCCCTGGGATCATTCGTTGGCTCGCGTCGTGAGGAAAGCTCAAAAAGGGCCGACCTGCCTCTTTCATGCTCTCAAAATACTGCTTGATAATAGAGCCCCCATAAAGTCAGAAGTGAGCGCGAGAAGAGAATTTGAAATTTGTTTTTCTAGATAGTGTAGTCATGAGACAAAAAATAAGTTGAGATGCTACCATCTTCCTGAAAAAAACAAGGAAGGTTGATCTATGGA
>Ga0155580_166_pt4 | contig 11667 bp, 9 predicted proteins | sample RifCSPhighO2_12_FD_107237 | JGI IMG/M metagenome (GOLD analysis project Ga0155580, IMG submission 107237) | Chlamydiae bacterium RIFCSPHIGHO2_12_FULL_49_11 | reverse complement strand
ACTAAAGATTTTCTGGAAGGACATGTGCGGCAGATGGGGATCGAGCTTGTGATTCTCGGAGAGGGAGAAGGAAAAATGCCGACCGAATGTTATTCCTGCGCCCGCGTGCGGCGTAAAATGATTTTTGATGCGATGCGAAATAGAGGAATCACGACGGTTGCGTTCGGCCACCATAAGGACGATGTGAACGAAACTCTCCTGTTGAACCTTCTTCAAAAAGGGGAGTTTGCTGCCATGGAACCGAAAATCTATTTTTACCGGTACGGGGTGACTTTAATCCGCCCCCTCTATTTCGTCGAAGAGAAGGAAATTGTCTCCTTTGCCCGAGGGGCCGGTTTTTTACGGTTTGTCTGCCAGTGCCCGATCGGGCAGCATTCGAAACGGAAGGAAACAAAAATGCTGCTCGAATTTATTCAAAAAAAATTTCCTCACACCAAGACAAACCTGTTCCATGCCATCGAAAATTACGGGAGTAAGAAAGCTCTGCTTGAGCCGAAAAAGTAAGCAGGGTAAGATAATACCCCTATGACCGTTTTTGCATTCATCACTTACTTTTTGATTCTGGTTTTCATCGCCGTCTTATCCAAGCTGCGGGCCAAGACTCTCGGCGATTTTTTGCTCGGTTCAAGGCAGATGGGGTTTATCGTGACTGCACTGGCAGCCCATGCCAGCGATATGAGCAGCTGGATCTTTATCGGTTTTCCGGCCCAAGTTTACACCCACGGTTTATTGCAGGCGGCAGTGGCTTTCGGCCTTGTCTTTTTCATGTTTCTCAACTGGCAGTTCATTGCACCCCGGCTTCGCAGGCAGAGCGAGATGTACAACAGTTACACGATTTCTTCTCTTTTCGAAAGCAAAACGAGCGACACCTCGGGTTCGATCCGGATTGTGACGGCCTTGATTTCCACCCTGTTTTACCTTGTGTATATCGCTGCCGGCATGATCGGCCTCGGCATCACCCTCGAGATGATTTTTCACATTCCTTACGTTGCCGGCGTCATTCTCGGCGTTGTGCTCACGGTCCCGTATCTTTTCTTCGGCGGCTACATCACACTCGCATGGACCGACCTTGTGCAAGGATTTTTTCTCCTCTTTGTCATCTTGTTTGTCCCGATTTATGCCTATAGTCAGGCGGCAGGGCAAACCACTGTGCAATTTGCTCCCCGCTTTTTTGACTGGCTGCCGGCAACCCAGCGGGAATTCGGCAATTGGTTGTACCTCTTTTTGGGGTGGGGCCTCGGCTATTTCGGCCAGCCGCACATCCTCACCAAATTTATGGGGATTCGTGAGGTGGAGCACATGAGCAAAGCCAAATGGGTCGGCATTTCGTGGCAGTCGTTTGCCCTTTTAGGTTCCGTCCTGATCGGGGTTGTAGCGCATGTGAGCCTCAAATCTCCCGTGCTAAACAGCGAATTCATTTTTATCAACCTGGTGCAAAGTCTGTTTTCCACCTTTGCGGCTACATTTATTTTGTGTGCTGTTTTAGGAGTCACCATCACCGTCACGAATGCACAAATCCTTGTGGTCTCTTCCAATTTTGCCGAAGATTTTTACAAAAAACTCTTTCGAAAGGCAGTCTCGCCCGAAAAAGAGGTGAAGGTGCTCCGGAGCTCTTTTGTGCTGGTGACTCTGATGAGTGCTGTGATTGCCGCCGCTACTTCCGGCTCTCTTTTTAACGTTGTCTCATATGCGTGGTTCGGGCTCGGCGCTTCGTTCGGGCCGGCTCTTATTTTGGCACTCTACATGGAAAAACTCGATAAACATGCCGTTCTCGGAGGAGTGATCACCGGCGCTTTTGCAAGCGGCGTGTGGCCTTTTGTCGGCGCCATGATGGGGAGCGCAATTCCGAGTATCATCGTGGGTTTTTTCTGTCATTTTGTCACATTTTTTGTTATTAGTTACCTCAAAGAGACGGGGCGGAAGGAGGCGTAAATGAGTAAAGCTAGATTACTGATTACCAATGATGACGGTTTTGATGCCCCCGGCATTCTTGCCCTGGTGGAAGCTCTTCGGGACGATTACGATTGTTACCTTGTGGCTCCGATGGAAAACCAGTCGTGCAAGGGGGTTAGCATTGCCCTGCCGAGCAAGCTCGAAGCGGCTCAAATTTCGGTCGAGGGAGCAGTCGCTGCGTGGAAAGTGAAATCGACCCCTGCCGATTGCGTCAAGTTTGCTCTCCATTACGTCCTTGAAAAAAAGCCCGATCTTGTCCTTTCCGGTATCAATAACGGGTGGAATGCGGGGCGCAATGTGTTTTACAGCGGTACGATCGGCGCCACAATCCAGGCTTCCTTTTACCACTTGCCGGCCATTGCATTTTCTTCCTATCCGTGGTTGGATGCCCATGACTTCACGCTGGAAAAGGGTGTCGTACAAAAATTGACGGCCCATTTTTTAAAAACGCCGATCGGCAAGGGTTCTGTTATGAATGTCAATTTTCCGGCGCCGAAAAAGAAAGTTCTCGGACTCAAAATGGCACGGCAAGGGCTCTCTTTTTGGAATCCGGTTGTGCGCGCGCGAGGGTCTGCTCCTGATTTTTACCTCGATGAAAGCATTGAATATAGTGAGGAAGATCCCGAAAGTGATATCTACCTTCTGTCCCAGGGGTATGTAACCTGTACGCCTCTCCAGGTAAATGACCTCACCGACTACGGCCGGTTTGAACAGATGAAAATATCTTTTCTCAAGGCCGACCTTCATCAGAGCGTCTTGCAACCTGAGTTTTGAGGCGCGAGTAGAAACGGTCCAAGCGCCTTGCCGGCTCTTCCTGCATTTCTTCTAAGACTTTTCTGCCTCCGGGGAGGCGGTAGAGGCGCACTAGTTCATTTTGAAGCGCAGCGCTGATTTCCAGATTTTCTCCCGACAGCGGCGCCATGCATTTTCCCTTCCTAAGCTCCCTTTTTTTTTGCAATATCATGAGGTGAACAAATTTTTGAAACAGCTCTTCGATTTCGAATCTTTCCAGTTCGAGAGCGGCGACCGAGTCGCACGTGGCAAGTTTTTCGGTCAAGAGGGAAATAGTCCGTTTCCCTTCTTCACGCAGAGCTGCCGGGTCGGAAGAGGAGCAGCCGAAGAGGAATAAAAAAAGAAGTAAAGTACTATTTCTCACTTGTGCATAATGTATCACAAAGTCTAAAATGCTTTTACAAATTTTGGGCGTATAGCTCAGCGGCAGAGCTCCTGTCTTACACACAGGTGGTCAGAGGTTCGAATCCTCTTGCGCCCAAAAAAGTTACCGTTCATGCGGGAGTAGTTCAATTGGTTAGAGCACCAGCCTGTCACGCTGGAAGTTGCGGGTTCGAGTCCCGTCTCTCGCGATCACATCGCTTCCCTGTCTTCTCTTTTCCACTCCTCAGAGGAGGAAGATTTCCGGTTTTCTTGAGTTTTTAGGAATTCTTCTTTGAGGCCGGAGAAGTTGGTCGTTAAAATTTCGAAGTCTTCTTTGAGAATTGCGATGAAGTCGCAGGCTGAGAGGCATCGGATCGTGGCATTGCGTTTTTTTTGATTGAGAATGGCCATCTCGCCGAAATATTCTCCCTTGCCGAGAGTGGCGATATGTTCATCATAACCGTCATGGTGTACAATCACTTCGACCTGTCCTTGGCTTATGACGTACAGGTAATCGCCGATATCCCCCTGTTCAAATACCGTTTCCCCTTTTTCATAATGGAGATGGCGTATTCCTTCATGCACGATCGTGTTGAGCTGCACCAGATCTTGAGGGGCGAGCCCTTCCAATATCCATGAAAGCATCACTTTCACTTTACGCCGAAATCCGGGAAGTTTGAAGAGGTAGGTAAAGCGCCAGAGGAGCCATGCGAAAAAGCCCGAAAAACGGAATCCGCCGGCCAGTTCTGCTACCGCATGGTGGTGTCCTAAACCGGCGAGCATGCCCCAATTGCGCCGGTGAAATGTTTTGAGCGGTTTTTTTTGTGTGTGGGCGATGATATTTTTTGCTGCACATTTTCCTTCCTGCACGGCAAACTGGGCTGTTTGCGGAGCAAATCCCATATTACTTTGCATCGGGACATAGGCGCAGTCGCCGACGGCGAAAATATTCCCGTGACCGACGGCCCGCAGTGTATGGTCGACCAGAACGCGGCCTTCCTTCAATTCGAGAGGCAATGTTTCGATGAGCGGATTGACTTTCTGAGGAGAAGTGGTGATGATCGTACTGGTGTAGATTTTTGTTTGATCGTTTAAAATCGCCTCATGGGGAGTTGCGCTTTGCAATTTCCTTTCGAGCAGCAATTTGACCCCTTTCTTTTTCAGAATTTTCCCGCAATATTCTCCCAGGGATTTGCCCAATTCTTTGTGCACGAGTCTCTTTTTGTTATGCACCAATATGATTTTTACTTCATTGGGATGAATTGATTTATAATTTTTTTTCACCTTGCGGCGGATGAGGTCGTTCATCTCCGCGGCAATTTCGACGCCGGAGAATCCGCCGCCGACCACAACGAACGTGAGCAGCTTTTTCCGCACCTCTTTTCTTGTTTCGGACGCAGCCGTTTCGAGCACATCGATGAGGTGGTTTCTGAGAGTGATGGTATCTTTCAGAGTTTTGAACGGAATGCTGTGCTCTGCGATACCCGAAGGGGAGCTTTGAAAATCGGCCACGTTTCCGAGTGCGATCAAGAGGTAGTCGTACGCTACGACAAAGTCGGTATGGCTGAAGTTGGGGGAGAGGGTGATCGTTTGGTTTGCGATATTGATTTCGGTAATTTCGCGCACATAAATGCTCGTATTGGGGAGCAGGCTCCTGAGGGAGTTGATGGAGTCGAGGATGCCGACAGAGCCCCCCACGATTTCGGCCAGCATGGGTTGATAGGTAAAATAGTTCGATTTGCTGATCAAGATAATTTCGTACTTATCCCGCTCATGGCGAATCAGTTTCTCAAGCTTTTTTCCTGCAAAAACCCCGCCGAACCCCCCTCCCAAAATCACGATCCGCTTCTTTCTCATAATTAACTTCCATTATAATTTTCCCTGATTTAAAAGAAAGAGAGTTCTTGCGCTCTACCGCAACCACCTTAAAATAAACAATCTAAAATTATCCTATCCGCAAAAAAATTCTGACACCCTCTAGTGGTCTTTCCCATTACCACGCTAGCGTTGCGGCGGACTGGTATTCGGTGACGCGGGTTTCGAAGAAGTTTTTTTCTTTGCCCAGGTCGATCACTTCGCTCATCCAGGGGAAGGGGTTCTTCTTGTTGTAGCGAGCTTTGAGGCCGATGCGCTCGAGGCGACGGTCGGCGATGTAGCCGACGTATTCTTCGAACATTTCGGCTGTGAGGCCCAGGATGCCTTTGGGAAGACAGTCTTTCGCATAGGCAATTTCCAGGTGGGTAGCCTCGTCGATGAGATCGTAAATGTGATTCTGAAAGTCGGACGACCATAGCTCCGGATTTTCTTCTTTGATGCCGTTGATCAGGTCGATGCCGAAGTTGAGGTGGATCGTCTCATCACGCAAAATGTACTGGAACTGCTCGCCGACACCGGTCATCTTGTTTTGCCGATGGAGCGAGAGAATCATTGCGAAGCCGCTGTAAAAGAAAATCCCTTCCATGATGATGTAATAGCCGACCAGGTTTTCAAGGAACTTTTGCGACCCTTCAAACGTCTCGGTATTGAAACCGTCCTTCAATATGTGTTCGGTCAGCTGCATCTCAAAAGAGTCTTTGGCATGGATGGCCGGAATTTCATTGTACATGTTGAAGATTTCACCCGGATCTAAGGCAAGCGATTCAACAATGTAATGGAAAGTGTGCGTGTGGATCGCTTCTTCGAACGCTTGGCGCAGCAGATATTGGCGCGCTTCGGGATTCGTCACATGCTTGAAAATGGCAAGCACGATATTGTTGCCTACAAGGCTTTCCGCTGTCGAGAAAAAGCCAAGGTTGCGCTTGATGACAAGCCGCTCGGCGTCCGTGAGCTTGTTCGATTTCCAAAGCTCAATGTCCTTGGCCATCGGAACTTCCGAGGGCATCCAGTGGTTGGCGCATCCGTTCAGATAATGCTCCCAGGCCCAATGGTACTTCAGCGGCATCAGCTGATTTACGTCGACTTTGGTACAGTTGATGAGCCGCTTTTTGTCGGCATCAACCCGTTGTTGTTTTCCTTGCGGTGCTTCCATATCATGTCCTTATTTAAATTATTGGCAACTTTCACAACTTCCGTCAATCGGACAGGCTGCTGCAATGCCCCGTTCCACTTTGATGCGGCTTGAGGCAGACTCGGATTTCATCCAGCGTGGCTGCAGACCCTTTTTGTTGATGTCGACGGTTGATTTTTCAATCTGTGTCGCCGCCTGGGTACGTAAATAATAGGTGGTCTTGAGACCCTTCTTCCACGCATTGAAATACATCTCGTGCATCTTCTTGCCCGAAGCCTCAGAAAGGTATAAATTCAGAGATAAGCCCATGTCAATCCACTTTTGCCGGCGTGATCCGCACTCGATCAGCCAGTCGCTGTCCATTTCAAACGCCGTCACAAACATCTTCTTCACTTCTTGCGGGATACGCTCAATCTCTAAGACCGACCCGTCAAAATATTTGAGATCTTCCAGCATTTCCGAGTCCCATAAGTTCAAGCTTTTTAGCTTTTCTACAAGGTAGGTGTTTAGAACGGTAAACTCTCCCGAGAGGTTTGACTTGACGAACAGGTTTTTGTACGTGGGTTCGATCGAGGCGGTGACGCCGATAATGTTGGCAATCGTTGCCGTTGGAGCTATCGCCATCGTATTGCAATTGCGCATGCCGTATTGCCTGATGTGCTCTTGCACCGGTGTCCAGTCTTTGCGCCTTGTGCGATCCATCTCGACCCTCTCGCCCCGCTCTTCTTCAAGAAGATCAATCGAATCGATCGGCAAAATGTCGCGGCTCCATTTCGACCCTTCGTATGAAGAATAGGTGCCTCGCTCTTTTGCCAACTTGCTGGAAGCAAGGATGGCATAATACGAAACGCTTTCCATGATTTCGTCGGCAAGGTCGGCCGCTTCAAAACCGGCATAGCTAATGCCTGCAGAATAGAGAATGTCCTGAAAGCCCATGATTCCCAGCCCGATGGCACGGTGGCGGAGGTTAGCAGTCTTTGCTTCCTCAATCGGATAAAAATTGATGTCGATCACATTGTCGAGCATGCGGATCGCCGTCGTTACCGTGGTTTCTAAGCGTTTCTCATCAATCTTGCCGTTTTTTACATGCCGCGTCAGGTTGACTGAGCCGAGGTTGCAGACGGCCACTTCTTCTTTTGACGTATTGAGCAAAATTTCTGTGCATAGATTGGAGCTGTGTACAACCCCTTTGTGGCTCTGCGGCGAGCGGATGTTGGAAGGGTCTTTGAATGTAATCCACGGATGGCCCGTCTCAAAAAGCATGCTCAGCATCTTGCGCCACAAATCGACTGCCTGGATTTTTTTGTGCAGCTTGAGGCGGCCATCGGCCGCTAATGCTTCATATTCCTCATACCGCTTTTTGAAGGCTTTGCCGTAGAGATCATGCAAATCAGGCGTGTCGGAAGGGGAGAAGAGAGTCCATGTACCATTACTCTGCACCCGCTGCATGAAGAGGTCGCAAATCCAGTTGGCCGTGTTCATGTCGTGCGTGCGGCGCCGCTCGTCTCCCGTGTTTTTGCGGAGTTCCAGAAAATCTTCGATGTCGAGATGCCACGTTTCAAGGTAGGAACAGAGCGCTCCTTTGCGTTTACCCCCCTGGTTGACGGCAACGGCCGTGTCGTTTGCCACTTTTAGGAAGGGGATCACTCCTTGCGAGCGGCCGTTGGTTCCCTTGATGACCGATCCGGTAGCGCGCACGCTCGTCCAGTCGTTGCCGAGCCCGCCCGCCCATTTGGAAAGTTGGGCGTCGTCCGAAATGACTTTGAAAATATGGGACAGATCGTCGTCTACAGTGGAAAGATAGCAGGAACTAAGCTGCGCATGCATTGTGCCTGAATTGAACAGAGTCGGCGTCGCCGAAGTGTAGTAAAATTCGGAAAGGAGATTGTAAAACTCGACCGCTTTTTCATTTTTATCTTCCTCATTCAAGGCAAGGCCCATGGCAACGCGCATCCAGAAAATCTGGGGAGTTTCGATACGCCTTTCGCGCACGTGGACGAAATAGCGGTCGTACAAGGTTTGCAATCCTAAATACTGGAATAGTGCATCACGTCCGATCTCCATTGTGCCGGCCAGAAAGCTGAGATCGAATTCTAATAAACGGGAACTGTAACGCTCTTCCGAGACACCCAGTTTGATCGCTTTGACAAAATAGGTTTGGTGCAATTCTTCGATGCGGCTATCCATGATACTGAAACCGGTGGCTTCTTTATATAATTTGTCGAGTAGGATTTTTGCCGTGACGAAAGAATAAGCCGGTTCCTTCTCAACAAGGGAACGCGCTGCCATGACAAGGGCAGTATCGACTTCGCTCTCATGAATTCCTTCATAGAAATTCAGCATTGCAAGTTCTACAAGCTCGTCGAGGCTTACCTCATTCTCATGCCCCTTGATCATGAATTTAAGCCGTTTCTTTATCTCGGCACGGGTAACGGTGAAAGTATGGGCGCCGTCGGTCGCAATGGTAAACGCTTTCTCCTCCGCTTTTTTCTCCGGTTTGGAAAGAAGAGTCCCCAGTTCCTGTTCAGCCCGCTGTATAATATACAATTTTGCTTCTTTAAAATAGCCTGCCAGCATGAGTTCTTCTTCGATGATATCCTGCAGTATGTCGACCTCGATCGTATCTTCCTCGCGGCTCAGAGCTCGCCTGACAATCGTTTCGGTCAGGGTATTGATGCTCGCAATCAGTACCGTATCGATCAGGGTGTCTTCGATGGCATGGGATTTCCGGAACGTTTTCTCAAGGGAAGAGGTGATTTTGATCGGGTTGAACCGGAGTTTCTGCATGTCCCGATTGCGGATCACAAAGAGAGATTTGTTTTTTGTCTTGCGACTTTCTTTTCGCGCATCGCGATAGATGATGTATCCACGGGCCACATCATGATAGCCGTTTTTCATCAAGGTCATTTCGACAAGATCTTGAATCCCTTCCACTGTCAGGGCTACCCCTTTTTTTCCCAATTCCAGGGCGTGCTTGACGACAAGGCCCGTCATTCGGTCGATCGCATGATAAAGCGCTTCGGGCAGTTTTTCTTCTTTTGGGATTTTTTTTGTGTCTCGGAAGGCCGCTTCCATCGCATTAAAAATGCGCTCCCGATGAAATGGGACGATATTCCCATCCCGTTTGACGACCGCTAGTTGGGAAGTGTCGAGTTTTTCATACTCCGGCTTCATTTTTTCCGGTTTATTGAGTAAAGTGGCTTCTGAATCCCTTGCCATATCTGATCAAACCCCTTGTGTGATATACCATATATTGTATTGGATGGTACTATATAACACTATATATTGTATGGCAAGAGATTTTGTCTAGAAAAAAAGTTAAATAGTATCTCGGAGAAGCATGAGCTGCTTTTGCATGAGAAGAAGCCAAGATTCTGAAAGGGCAGAAGTTTTTTTCCGGGAAGAGACCTGCATGTGAGCCTTTTCCAGGTGAAACTTGTACAGGGAAATCCGGTGGAGTTTCAATTCAAGATCGTCGTCGGGAATCGATTTTACCATGTAAAGAAGGGAAGAAAAACAAAAACCGCGTTCTAAAGCGCCGGTCAAACATTCAGTCACCGATGTGATGCTGCTGTACCTGAGTTTTCGTTTTGCCAGGTTTAGGATGATGTCCAGCTGCTCCGCAAGAACGGTAAGGGAATAGGACCCTTCGGAAGAGACCTCGGGCAGGCGATTTTGAATCCGTTTCAAAATGTCCCCTGCCACACCGCTATGCAAGGGGAGGGGAAGCTCTTCGAAGAGGGAAATCAAGCGGGCGAGTTCAATTTGAGTTACGACGGGATAGGTTCTCGTGACATGGACGGTTTTATCGATCTCGGTCGTTTTGGCATTTCCGAAAAGGAACGGATCAAGAAGGCTATCGAATTGCGACTTCAGGTGGGCATACCGCAAAACCTGGTTAAAGCATTGTTCGACCCTGTTTTTTACCCTTTTGGGGCCGTGGGAAGAGGGCGGAGAGATTTTTTCACGGAAAATGCGCTTGCCATATTCCAAGGTCTCTGTAAAGGAACCGAGAAAACGGGCTTGTAGATTCCCAACCTGCTCAATAAGAGAAGATTGCAAGTCGGAAACAGGAGAATCATGAGTAAAATGCTCATGGATTGTTTCTAACAGCTCTAAATGCAGTGCTCTATTCATATGCGTAAACCTCTCCGAGCTTAATTATAACAAAATAGAAATTTTAATTGCAACATAATTATTATAACACACTGATTATCAGGGGGCTCATTTTAGCTTTATTAAATTATTCGGTTCGTGCATCATACTTCTCCTATGAGTATTTGCATAACAAGGAATGAGCTGGAAACCGGAGAGGTGTTGACCTTGTCTCCGGAAGCCAAGAAGAATTTATGGGATGTTATAACCGGACTGGAGGAGCCCACTTTTCGGTTTATGACGGGACCGGTTCTCTGTTTTACTAAAGAAGATTATGAAAGGTTTCTCGGTAGAGAGGTGACGTCGTTTATTCCGTTTATGATAACGCAAAACGGCAGAGGGGCGGAGCTTACTCTGATCAGCGCGAGCAGGCTCGGAGTAGGGACATATAAAGAAGTGTATTTGGGATTTCATCGAACCCTTTACGATGCCGAAAAATGGAAAGGAGTTGCCGTAAAAATATGCGATCTTGTGGATGTCAGGAATGGCCGGTCGGTTTTACGGGGTTATGCAACTCAGAAGGCCATGTATGAAATAATGCCGACGGGAGTGCCTTATATTTTTACTCCTGTTGTGACAAGTGAAAAACCGTTTTTGAAGTTTACCGAAGGGATCGGTGTTTATGTCGAATCCTATGGGGGCGAATGTGTCGGGGGAGGTTTCCAGAGAAGTGATACTCCCCTTGTCGACAAATTGTCCATTTTATGCTTTCTTTTGGGTATTTTGCGCGCGGCGCATGAAAAATTGGGACGCATTCACGGAGATGTGAAAGTGAGTAATGTTGTCATTTTACGTAATCCGATAACGAAGAGAGCGAAATATTATTTCATAGATTGGGATTTATCCAAGAAAATCCATTGTCCTTCCTACCCCTCCCGAAGAGTTGCAACCCGAAAGTATGAATATCCGTTCTTTTCTCCGGCCCGGAGCCATGTCCTCGTAGAACAAAACAGGCAACGGTGCACTATTTTACCGGAGTGCGATATTTGGGGCCTCCTCTCCTTTTTCGGATACGACCAAGAGAAACAAGTTTTCAATGCCGGTATCGTCAGAGAAGTATTTCAACAATTTAGCCGAAATGCGCGAGAGAAAAAAGAGAAGATAGTATTTGACCGCCTCGGGAAGTTCTTCGATCAGGTTATTAGAAATTCGGAAAAAACTTGGCGGTTGCAGCATTTTGCCTATTTTTCCGCGGGCCACATCGAAACCGTGATCCGGCAATGTTTGGATTTTTTGCAAGATGATCATCGGGAATGCCTCCCCGAGTTTGATATGCGTCCCGATGTTTCCGCAGAAAAAAGAATGTCCGGTGTAAAACTCCCCGAAGTGATTCCTCAGGAAAACGTCTTTGACCGGTATCGTCCGGTGCAAAATTCACCGCTAGTGGTCTTTCCCAT
>Ga0155580_165_pt1 | contig 11809 bp, 7 predicted proteins | sample RifCSPhighO2_12_FD_107237 | JGI IMG/M metagenome (GOLD analysis project Ga0155580, IMG submission 107237) | Chlamydiae bacterium RIFCSPHIGHO2_12_FULL_49_11 | reverse complement strand
GAAGTGATCACCACCGAATTGTACCCCTACTTTGACGATCTTCTCTCCTGGGCTTTTATCGGAGCGCGCACCACCCTCTCAACCAAGCACCGAATTTTTGCTTCAAGCCTTGACATTCCGGTCAGTTTCAAAAACTCCCCCGACGGCAACATACCGCTTTCCGCGCAAGGGCCGATTGTGGCAAATGCGCGGCACGACATACTCGTTACCGGCGAGCTTCACGACCGCATCCACACGAGCGCGGGAAACCCCTATGCTCATCTGTGCCTTCGCGGCGGCTATACCCACACAAACTTTGATCCCAAATCAATCTGCCTTGCCCACCAACACCTCACCCGTGCTCGCATCTATGACAACCTACTCATCGACGTTTCGCACGGCAATGCCCAAAAAAACCTCCGGGACCAGGCCCGTGCATTCAATACGATCGCCGAATACCTGGAGGGCGGCCTCTTACCCCTCCTTGGCGTCACGATGGAAAGCTTTATCAAAAGCGGCGCACAGAAGTTTTCCGCTCATCCCGACCCTTGCCTATCGCTCACCGATCCCTGCCTCGGCTTCGACGAAACCAAAGAACTCATCTACAAACTCTACGAAAAACTCATCATGACCACAACATATGTTCAGAGCGGCTAATATTCTTCACTTTTTGAGGGGTGGCATAAAGCTGCTCTTCCGCTCGTCGATCACGACTGCCTTCTGATTGACCAGGACAGCTCGATAGCCGAGGATGCCCCGCCTCTCTCGGAACTCTTCGTCCACAAAGGTGACCGATTCGACGCCGGACCGAAACTTCATTTCGAATATCCATTTTTGCACGGAAAAATCCTTGAAGAGGACCTCCAGGACAATTTTGTGCTCCTGAGGGTCCAATGAAAATGGCAAACGATAGCTGACAAAGAGCCTTGTGCCCTCCATTGTCTTCTTCCTCATCGGATCGGGAGCGCGCACAAAGGTTGATGCGAGAAATTCGGGCCCCACCGGCTCCCTCGCAATTGAAAGGTAGTGCCCCCGGCACCCTGTCAGGACAATCCAGAAAAATAAACAAAAAAATCGCATTTTTGTTTAAGGTTACCATTTTCATGGAAAAACCTCTATGAATTTTTCAAATCATGCTTTATGAATCTTTAATGATTTCTTGCGTAAAATACAGAAATCAAGTACACTTGTTTTCATCAGGCGTTTATGGCAACTTTTTCCTCTCCCCCACCCTCAGTAACTGTTCCGGTACTTCCATCTCTAGTACTTCAGGGCCGGCAATTTAATTATGCTAATATTGATGATCTATTAAACATCCTTAGACAGAACAAATCTGTCACAGAAATCGATCTGAGCAACAATAAGCTTGGAAATCGCTCCATCGCCCTTCTCACCGAAGAACTAAAAGACTACAATACTTTAACCGGACTCGTTCTTGATGGAAATTGCATTGGAGAAAAAGGGGCAGTAAAAATTCTTGAACTCTTCGTCCGGCACAGAAATCTAAGAACTCTCTCTCTTGATAATCAAAACAGACCGCTTCAAGGACCCATCTCCGCTGGTACGGCTCTCCAAATCAAGTGGCACCTTCGCTATAACAGAAGTTTGCAGCAGCAGGAGCCATCGCATTCTCTTGAAGACAGCGAGCTTTTGGGCAGTGCCGCCATTATTAAACATGAAACATTCGACCATCAAAATACAGCCCTATGCGCCGCCTACGAACTTTTAGAAGCTATCCCCGAGCTATTCCGAAGACATATTCAAGGCGATCTATCCTTGACCTGCCATAAACCTATCACTATTTTTCAACATATTGCCGATGTTTTACAACAACCTTTTCCTTTGGAACCTCACATCCGCCTCCTTTATCTGAAAGTTGCCCTTCAATACTTGTATCTTGGAATTACAAAATTACAGGATGAAAAAGAAGAGACTGTGTTTTATAACAACGCTATCTCCGATCTCCAACTTAAATTCTCCCAATTGCATAAAATCGTTCCGGAAGATTTTCGTTTTCTCTTTCTAATCAATTCCATTACTTCCCTGTTAAACCTGCCTCAAACGGATAGAAATTTATGGTCTCAGTTTTTGCTGGCCATTCCTGCCGCAATTTCTCTTGAAGGTGGCTCTATCTTAAATTCCGTAACAGTTCTCTATCGTCAAATCTCAAATCGGGCAACCATTTCTGTGCTCTATATGAATCAGTTATGCTACCTTGCCATGGCCGGATATAAAGATGCCCTAAAATTCATGGGTGAATGTTACTTGCAAGAAAGGAAGTCTTTTGTCACGCTTTCCTATATCGAAGCCATCGGGGAAATCCTGAAACGAAGCACAAATCCCAAATTACAACAAGAAGCTTGGAATCTTTTAGAAGCATTTATCACAGATCATATCAAGGAAGATCCAAAGAGCGAAATTTGCATCAAAATTGCGGAAGTCCTTGTTGAACTGCCATTTATCCATAACGAAACACTTGCAAGGGATATCTCTAATTACATCTCCTCCTTAAAAGAACCTGCAAGTCAAACCTCCATGCTTCTCCTTCAACCCCTCTCCAACTTTCAAAAAGAGGGATGGGACAAGTACTGGCGTTACTACCGCGACCACTTCCCTGTTAGAGCGGAAAATGCTACTGCAACTCGTGAGCCTCTTCCTATTATCTTTCCTGCTACTTCATCCGCCTCATCGAATGAACTCGTTTGGGGAGAACCCCCCTTCGATACAACACTTTATGTGAATCGTTCCCAAGTTGAAACGGAAGTGCTTTCAGCAGGCGCACATTCTTCTGAGACTGAGTCTTCCCTAGTAAGCGCTTCCATTCAAGGTTTACCCGGATTCGGAAAATCTACTTTAGCCCGATACCTATTTGAGAAGGGAATAGGCAAATATCCGATTCGACTTTGGTTTTGTGCCTCATCAAAAGAAACGCTCGAGAACAGTTGCCGACAGTTGTGGAAATATTTAACTCGCCAAGATGTCGACATGTCATCCTCCGATGCCTTAACTTATGTCAAGGATTGGATTGAAAGCCAATCCAAATATCTTGTTGTTTATGATGATGCATCAAGTGAAATTATTCCGTATCTTCCAAAAAGCGGCAATGAGCGTGTAGTTGTTACCACGACCCGAGAAACATCCGGATTTCCCGGTAAGAAAATTACAATTGAGGATTTATCTGAAGACGAGGCGACTGAACTTGTTCACAAAATCTTACCTCACGAGAAGTCAACTACTATAATCCACATTTTTGTGGATCGTATTGGAAAAATGCCCCTTTGGCTCAACTGTATTGCATCCTATATTCTAAACCAACCTTCGATGACCATTACAGCTTTTCTTTCTAAATCTAATTTTTCGAACGGTGTCCCGGACCCGCTTGGTAAGATTTTCACAAATATCGTAGATCAGCTCAGGGACAAGGACTCTCTGGGGTTACCTTTGTTATTTTACTGCTCTTATCTCTTCTCCGAAAATATTCCTCTATCCTTCTTACGCGCTTGCCTTGAGCAAGTCACAGAAGATCTTGTGCCTGACACATGCTTCGAAACTGCGCTCAATGATGTTTTAAAATATTCTCTATTTCGGATCAATCGTTCTACAGGAACGGTAAATATCCATAAATTGGTGCAACAAACAGTATGTCGAGTTGATAATCGCATGAAAGAGATCCGGCTTACCTCTCTCCTTCAGATTTATCGGAAACTCGTAGATGATGAACGCCAAAAAGAAAATATTTTCTTAGGGCCGTTATTTTTGCCGCATCTTCGCGCTATCCAACTTTTCATAGATGAAAATTGGATTCGGAATAATACGGAATTACATGCCTGGCTGGAATCTCAAATTCAACGTTTGCAGGAACTGTCCAAAAAACCCCTCATCGACCCTCTCATTATGGCGGCACGAGCGAATGATACCGCAGGCGTGAATCATTTATTGCAACAAACATGTAATGTACAAGTCACCGATGCAAGGGGGTATTCAGCTCTTCATCTTGCAGCCAAACACGGAAATATTGAAGTCATTGAAAAGCTTTTACAGAGTAGTGCAGAGGCGAACAGCAGAAGTATCACGGGAAAAACTCCCCTCATGCTTGCAATAAAATGGGGTCGCTTGCAAGCCATTCAACTTTTGATAGAAAACGGTGCCGCTGTAAATGTGCTGTCCAGTGAAAGTATCTTGGGTGATGTAAGGACGCCCTTAATGAGACCAACAGGAAAACGGTGGACACCATTAATGTTTGCAGCAAGAAACGGCAATGAAACCGTAATTCGATTGCTGATTAAACAAGGGGCACAAATCCGGGACAGAAATATTGATTCAAGGACTGCTTTCTTGATTGCAGTACGTTACGGACAACGCGCCGCTGTGGAAGCATTACTTGAACTTGGAGCCAACATCGATGATGTAGAATATGACGGAACTGACGCGCTCCTGACCGCTCTATTCTATCATCATTCCGAAATGGCCAAACTTCTTCTTGAAAGAGGAATCTCGGTAACCAAGAAATATCCCCAGAAAAATGCACCCTTAATACTTGCAGCATATAGCGGTGACACGGAAATCGTACGAAAATTGTTCGATGGGCTCGCTACTACCAACATCAAAATCGAGTATCAAAGTGCTTTCCTGGTCGCCGTACAAAGGGGCTATCTCGAAATTGCGAAAATGTTGTACGACCGTGGTGTAGATATCAACTTTGCCTTTAATAAAGACTGGACTCCCCTCATGCACGCCTCCCACGCCAATCATAGCGCAACTGTAGAGTGGCTTATCTGCTCGGGTGCCAACCTAGATAAAAGAGATCGTAACGGCCGTACTGCACTCTTTATTGCTGCATCAAGAGAGTATCCCGCTATAGTAGAACTATTATGCCAACGGGCAGCGAATATCCACCAGCCCGATGTTCACGACTGGACTCCGCTCATGGCTGCCGCATACAACGGGAACCGGGAGAGCGTACGCATTTTACTTGAATTCTGTGCAAAAATCGGTGCGCGTGATCATGAACATAAGATCGCTTTAATGTATGCAGCACAAATGGGACATACAGAAGTAGTGCGTCTACTGATTATGAAAATCACTAATCTTACTTTACAATTCAAGCGAAAAGGAGGCGCTCTCCTCATCGCAGCCCAAAATAATCATCACATCACAACCATGTACCTATTAGACGCCGGAGCAGCTATTGATGAACATGACGATCAAGGCCGAACAGCTTTGATGTTTGCATCTCAGAACGGGAATGAGGAAACCGTCACACAACTTTTGGAAAGGGGGGCAGATTTTCGAAAGATCGATAAAGAAGGCCGCGGAGTATTGGTGTATGCTGCAAAAAGTAGTAACCCCGCTGTGATAGAAAAACTTAGGGTGTTCAAAGCCGATTTCGAGGGTAACCCTAAAGATGGTACTACTGCTTTCATGATTGCAATAGAGTTAGGTAACGCCTTAAGTGTGCGTCTGCTCTATAACCCAAAACAAATAAATAGTAAAAATGGAGAGGGTTGGACACCTATGCTGTTTGCTGCCAAGCACGGCGATATGACCATCATCCGTTTTCTAAAAGATTCGGGAGAAGCTACCAATGTAGCCTCATGTAATAAAGTCACACCCATCATGGTGGCTGCACAATATGGAAATGTAGATGCGGCTCTTTTTTTTATTGCTGAAGGGCTACAAGTCACTGCAAGAGATCAAGATGGATGTACCCCTCTCATGTATGCAGTGAGCGGCGGTCATGATGGGATTGTAACCATCTTAATGGAACATGGTGCCGAAATTGAGAGTCAAACAGAGAAAGGCCATACCCCATTAATGATCGCCGCGCTGCATGGTAGATACTCCACATTTAAATTCCTTAAAGACCGTCACGCCAAAACGGACATCAAAGACCACGATCATTGGACCCTTTTAATGTGTGCGGCAGAAGGGGGCTCTGTGGAAATACTCCAAATGGTGCTTGAATGGCAAGGCAACATTGACGCTCAAAATATAAACGGATGGACGGCGCTCATGATTGCTGCAAGACACGGTCATGTCCGGGCGGTCAAATTTTTGCTCGAAAAAAAAGCAAAAATCGAAGTTGTAGACTTATCGGGAAATACGGCTCTATTTCATGCTGCAGAGAAAGATAGAAATGAAGTAATACCGATCCTGGTCCAAAATGGCGCCAGAGCAGACATAAAAAACGGGGCAAGCTACAAAGTACTAATGCAGGCTGCAGCCGATGGTCATAAAAAAGCGGTCGAAACCTTGATCCAGCTTCATATCGATGTCGAATCTTGTAATGAAAAAAAAGAAACGGCTCTGATGCATGCTGCATATGCCGGTGATCTCAGAATTGTAAAAATTCTGAGGATAGCAAATGCCCAACTGAATTGTTCTGATATTCAAGGGAATACACCGCTAATGTGGGCAGCTAGAGGTGGAAATGTTCCCGTGATCCAATACCTTCTTGCTCAAGGTGCCCTGATAGAACAAACTAACAACCGAAGCATGACAGCTCTTTTCTTTGCTGTTCAAAATGCTCGCATCGATGCCATTAAAATATTGCTGCTAAATAAGGCACGCATCGATATTAGAGACACTCAACAACAGACCGTTTTGATGTCGGCTTGTTCCAATGGAAACATGGATGCCATCAATGCCTTGCTTAAAGCACCCCTTCTTCGGATTACAGATGTGCTTCAAACCCGGGATATTTTTGGGAATACCCCGTTGATATTTGCGGCTAAAAAAGGGCACGTCGCCGTGATCCGATTCTTGCTCTCTCAAAATATCTTGATAGATACAACGAACAAAGAAGGTAAGACGGCTCTTTTCATTGCTGTAGAATATAACCAAATAGATGCCGTAAAGAAATTATTACAAAGCCAGGCGCAAATTAATATTCAAAATGGTAACGGAATGACTCCTTTGATGTGCGCTTGTCACTTGGGATACTTTGATATCGTCTCGGTATTACTCGAAAATGTAAATATTGATCTAGAGGTTGCCGATCACTTCGGAAAGACTGCCCTGTATCATGCATCTGAACAGGGTTACAGTGCCATCGTAAATAAATTGCTCTCAGTGAGCAGACCGGCATCTCAATTTAAGCTATGGAAAAATCCACAAGAACCTATCCCGCTCCAATCCCTACAAAGAAAACCAGTTCCAATACAAAGCGTACGAATCGTCGATATAAATAAAGTAACAACCTCGCGCTATTCTCCTCTCCATATTGCAGCAGAAATGGGGCATTATGATGTTGTCGCAGCCCTCCTTTCTGGAGGCGCAAAGGTCGATTTGGAAAGTAGTAGCGGAAAAACAGCCCTTGATATTGCAAGACCCAATGTGGAAGATCTTTTAAAACTTCATGGTGCCGTCAAGGCAAAAACATCTTGTACACTTTTATGAATTGTTGACATAAATAATACCGATCGGGCATAATTATATTCATTATGAAAAAGATAATTAAATTTTTGACTTGTGCTTCTTTGTCCGGACTCTTTGCGAGCGAGATGCCACAGGCGCCCACGGCTGCCTTTCAGCCGGTTTGGGCACAACTGGAAACAAGAGCCGTCCCCTATCTGAGCATGACACTCATTGTGCCCGGAGCCGGGGTTTCTTTTCGAAACAGTCACAGATCGTTCGATCTTGACGTTCATTCAGTCCTCCTCGTAAACATGCTTTCCGCTTCCTACTCGGAGCTTTTCCATTTTGGCTCTCACTGGTACGGGAGTGCCGGCATCGGCGGATCCTACATCACTGATCTCATGTCAACCCACTTTTTATTGTATCCGGGACTTTTCGTCCCCCTTCGCATTGGAACGGAAGGGAGCGCGGGCGGATTTTTTGATATCGGGGTCTCGACCCAGCTTCTCGTAAGTGAAACGAGGTACGGGATAGAGAAAAAGCGCAGAAACAAATTGGAAGTAATGCCTCTCCCGCAAATCCGAGCCGGTGTTTCCTTTTAGTGCTCTGTCAAGTAATTTCCCGTAATGACCCATTTGAATTAATTGTTAGTGGAGTTATTATGTCGTTCATGGAAGAAATAGAGAGTACTTTTGCGGCTATTTTCAATCCCGGACGCACCGAGATTGCACTGATCTTGCGCCGTGATATTCCCGTCTGGGTTCTTCCCGGCGGCGGCAAAGAAAAGGAAGAAACGCTCCAAGAAGCAGCCGTAAGAGAGGCGATGGAAGAAACTGGCTTTTCCGTAAAAAACGTGAGACATGCGGCAAATCTTCGCCCGAAACCCCCTTTCATCCGGTCGGCGGCCGTCTTCACGATGGAATTTAGCGGCATCCGCGGCATCCCCTGTAAAAATGAGGTCAGCGCCGTCCATTTTTTCTCCCTGGCAAACCTTCCGGAGAAACGCATGCCTCCCCCCTTTTCCGATCTGATCTGTCAACTGGCCCGGGAAGAGTCGTTCTTCGAATTTGAAGCCCATATGGTGACATGGCCCCGCATCCTCAAAGAGGCCCTTTGCCACCCCATCCTATTCGGAAAATTCCTTTTTTCCAGAACATGATGCGCCGACACGCCATAATTATAAATATTCAATTGCTAACTATCGAGCATGAAGATTTTCAAAAACGTGACTGATCTTGCCCCAAAAAAATAGTCCGCTCAAGATTAGAGGTTCGTATTGACGCTCTCTAGAGCTCTAGCATGTCACGGATTGCCTGATCGGAAAAAAATTCCATATTTCGAAGTGAGGAAAGAACGGGTTCGGAAGCTATGAGAGTGCAAATTTCTTTCCAATTAGCTTGACCTAAAGCTTCTCGATTGCGAGATAAGATCTTCATAATTTTTCTTAAAGTTTCAGAAATAAACTTGTTAGAAACACCACTCTTCGGGATTAGGGAAATCATTTCCTGAATTGATTCCAGGCAGCTCGGAAAAAAGTATTTCGGGTCCCAGCGAATAGGGGCTTCGATAACTTCGGGTAGAATGCCTTTAAATTGGGGGCGATTGTCCAAATACAATCGTAAAACTCTATCGGGCCTATATTGATAAAATAAAACTATAAAATCAAAAAACTGCTTCAGATTTGCGGAAGGTTCTTTGCTTATTAACTCACATAATTCTTCCACAGTAAACGTATAACAATAACTAAAGATCGAGGCAAGCATATCCTCGGTAAATGCGATTTCACTAAACGCATTCGAAAAAATTAATTTGTAAATACTCTCACTTGTCCAAAAACTATTCACGACAAATCTTTTTACATTTTCTTGTTGGGTTTCGTCCCCAGAAAGGCGGTTTAACTCACCGATAACGGCTCTACGTACGAGTTGTGATGTGTTGCAAAACAGGTCTTCTAAGTCATAAGCGCTTATATAATTCTCTTCTAGGATAAATCCCGATGGATTGTGGCACAAGAATAGCGCTACATCATCATCGGTCCCGTAGTTAGCAACTAAGACAAACTGTTTCGGGAGAGGAAGGGACGAGAAGGCACCCCTACGAACGAGCATTTGGATCACAGGATCTTCGGCGCGAGGCACTCCTCCACTGCTAAATTTGTATGATAACAATTTATTAGTCTCTATATCGAGATTTCCTGCATGATGCTGCCGGATAGCCGCTAAACATTGCTCTACTTTTGCTTCAAGCGTAACATCAGATCTGGAACAAATTGATAAAACAGTATCATCAATTTTGGGATCAATTGAAAAATCAGTCTCATCATACTCGACGTAATTAGAAGACCGAAAACTCAGCAACTCTTTTCCTCCAGAAATATCCATAAAATTCACCTTTCCTTAAAATAAGCTTGAATTATTACCAATAATAGATATAAGTACAAGAAAAAAACGGATAGTGATTTTATACGGCTGGTTCTAAGGATGATATGGGAATGATTTGCAGGACAAGGTCCCACCAAACTTTTAACTTGGAGACAAATGTCGGATCTTTTGAACCTATCCATGAAATCTCATCAAAGAGAATGACAGTGGGTTTGGCCGTGAAATGTCTTGATAGATGCGCAAAAGCATCACTCCAATCTGTGAAAGTAAAAGGGGGAAGATTAAACAAAATCGCAAGTTCGCGGGCGAAAGTATCGCGCTGATCCTGCGCCGTTACTCCATTAACCGGAGCCAGCCCACTAAAAGGCAAAAAAGCCTTTTCTTTAATGAGCATGATGTTCATGTCAATCTATTATGCTCAAAATCGACATTTGTCAGTTTTGAGCATAACTGAATCTTAAATCGTTGATTATTTCATTGTTAGCAAATCTATTTTTTGAAGCAATGATCATGTCATCGATTCGGGGACGACGTAGCGGTCGAATTCTTCAGCCGTCAGAAGGCCGAGTTCGAGCGTTGCCGCTTTAAGGGTAATCCCCTTTTCATGAGCAAGTTTAGCAATGCGGGCAGAACGCTCGTAGCCGATGTGAGAGCTGAGCGCCGTTACCAGCATGAGGGAGTTTTCGAGGTGGGCATGGATTTTTTTCAGGTTGGGCGTGATGCCTTTTAGGCATCGGTGGGAAAAGTTCACGAGGCTGTCAGCGAGAAGGTGGATGGAACGGATCGTGTTGTAGGCTACAATGGGGCGGTACACATTGAGCTGAAGATGGCCCTGCGTTGATGCCATCGCTACGACGGCGTCAAAGCCCATCACCTGCAGCGCCACCTGGGTGAGCGATTCACACTGGGTGGGATTGACTTTGCCGGGCATGATCGAAGAGCCGGGTTCGTTGGCAGGAAGGTTGAGTTCGCCGATGCCGCAGCGAGGGCCGGAAGCAAGAAGGCGGATGTCGGAAGCCATTTTATAAAGGGCGCCGGCAAGAAAACGGAGGGCGCTGCTGAGAGGAAGGATCGAATCAAGAGTGGAGAGGGCCGCAAACTTATTGCCTGACGCGGTGAAAGGAAGCTTTAACTCTTCATCAAGACGCATGCACACCCGGGCGCCAAAATCGGGGTGGGCGGTAAAACCTGTTCCTACTGCCGTACCGCCCAAAGCCAGGCGTACCGTTTGTTTCAGGGCAGCTTCGATGTGTTCTTTGGCATCGGAGAGCGAGCCCGCATAAGCAGAAAATTCCTGGGCAAGGGTGAGCGGAGTCGCGTCCATTAGGTGGGTGCGACCGCATTTAACCACCCCTTTGAACTCTTTCATCTTCTTCTCGACCATTTTAATGAAGTCGGAAAGGGCCGGAATCAGCTTCCGGTGCACGAGGGAGGTGACGGCAAGGGCGATTGCGGACGGGATCACATCGTTGGACGATTGCGACCGGTTCACGTCGTCATTGGGATGGATCGGTGCTTTGGCTCCGAGACTTGTACCGGCAAGGACATTTGCAATGTTGGCAATCACTTCGTTGACATTCATGTTTGTCTGGGTTCCGGAACCGGTTTGCCATACGGTAAGGGGGAAATGGGCATCATAACGGCCGGCGACTATTTCTTCGGCAGCTTTGGCGATGAGGGCCTGCTTCTCTTCGGGCAAAAGACCGAGATCTGCATTGACATGAGCGGCATGCTTTTTGATGAGGGCAAGAGCATGGATCACTTCGATCGGCATGAGTTCATTGGAAACGGCAAAGTTCTCTAGCGATCGTTGCGTCTGTGCACCCCAAAACTTGTCTTCGGGAACCTTTACCTTCCCCAGCGTGTCTTCTTCTTCCCGATACCCCATATTTTCCTTATACAAGGAAGCGGGTTTTGGTAAAAGAAATTACGACAGGAGGAGGAGCGAGAAGACAAACGCAAAGAGAGCAAACGACTCGACAATCCCAATCACAACGAATGTTTTGCCGAAAAGTCCCTGTTGTTTTGCCACCGCCTGGATTGCCGATGCGCAGCACAGGCCTTGGTAAATTGCCGCGACCATGATCGCAAGC
>Ga0155580_164_pt1 | contig 11851 bp, 10 predicted proteins | sample RifCSPhighO2_12_FD_107237 | JGI IMG/M metagenome (GOLD analysis project Ga0155580, IMG submission 107237) | Chlamydiae bacterium RIFCSPHIGHO2_12_FULL_49_11 | reverse complement strand
ATGGTCTGAACCGAACCAGGGCCGATCATGAAGTCGTTCTTTTTACCCCCGCCTTTCACCGGACTACCCTTACCTTGCCTTGCGGTGAAGAGGTTGTGATCCGGAAAAACCGAATTACCGAAATCAGGAAAGGGGGGAGCTCTCCGATTCCCTCGGACGGGGTGGTCCTCTCGATCGGGAATAAAAATCCCCTATATGACACGTTTTGCCTTGGAGAGACTGTCACATTTCACACCGTCGTTGAACCGCAGCTTGAGAAAGAAGATACGGAAAGATGGCACGCGTGTGATTATATAGTAAGCGGGGTACCGCTTCTCATCCGGCACGGCAGTCCGATCCGCGATTTTGATGTCGAAAAGGCCCGGCCCCAGTTTCTCCACGGACGGCACGCCCGAACCGCAATAGGGATTCTTCCGAACGGCCATTTCCTCTTTGTCGTCGTCGATAAGCTCACCATCCTGGATGGGATGACCATCCCTGAACTCCGGACATTTATGATAAAAGCGGGATGCATCGAAGCTCTGAACCTCGACGGTGGCGGAAGCTCCACATTAGTCTTTGAGGGAGAGGTAAAAAACCGCCCCCGAGGATGGAAAATCGACACCAAGAAGAAGGGACCTCGCCCCGTCTCTGACGCCATTTTGATCATCCCCAACTAGTTTGTTGGGATCGATGTTATTCTTCTTGCATCTTTTGCCTTTTATCATAATGTCAAGATCACAAAACAAGGAGAAAAGCCTATGTCAATTGCAAAAGTCATTGAAGTGATTTCCGAGGGTGGTTCTATGGAAGAAGCGATGGAAAACGCACTCCGTGAAGCGAGTAAGACTGTGCAAAACATTCGCCAGATCGATGTAGACCATGTTTACGCTGTGGTAGAAAACAACAGGATCGTAAAATATCGTATCGACACACGCGTGAGCTTCGTCGTTAAATCAAAAGCAGCCTGATATTTACGAAGGGAGAGGTTTGCCTTTTGTTTCGGGAACAAAAAAGTAGACGAAAAGCCAAGTGCACACTGCAAAGATGCCGTAGAGGACAAAAACCCAACCGGTTCCGATTGCACGGCTGAGACCGGGGAAGGTCAGCGCCACGAGAAAGTTGCAGCCCCAGTTCACGATCGTGGCAAGAGACATCGCCCTTGCCCGGATCGCCGCGGGATATATTTCGGAAAGAACTACCCAGACCACTACTCCCAGGCTCACGGCAAACGCAGCTATGTACAGAAAAATGAGCGGAATGCAAAAGGGGCAGGGAAGATACTTTAATAAAAATAACGAAAGCGCGATCACACTCAGCCCCGACAGTAAGAGCGACCTTCGCCCGTAGCGATCTATCAGAAGCATGGCAAGGAGTGTCGCAACAAGGTTCAAGATTCCGATTCCCAATGAGATAAGTAAGAGCGAGGCTTTGCTAAACGAGCCATATTCTTGGAAAACCGAGGGGCCATAGTAAATGATGGCGTTGATCCCACAGAGTTGGACTGCAGCGCTTAGGAGAATGCCGGTAAAGAGCAAAAAGGCATTTTTTCGGGTAAAAAGAGAAGTTTCTTCCTTATCGCACTTTACACTGCTATCGGGAATAAAAAAGAGGGCCAGAAAAAGCGAGATCGAAATCCCGAACGGAATCAGGAGCGCAAGCCGCCACGCACCCGTATCGGCCAGCATCCAATTGACGAAATAGGCAAAAAGAACACCCACAGTGATAGAAAATTGATAAAAGCTGACGTAAGTCCCTCGCCTCTTGGAAGGGGAAATTTCGGCAAGGTAGAGAGGAATCACCACCGAAAAACCGCCGATCGAAATTCCCGCCAAGATCCTTCCGATGACAAGCTCGCCCATATTCCTTGCAAAGAGTAGGATAACTCCGCCTAGGATCAAAAGGGCGGCAAAGAAAAGGAGCGCTTTTTTCCGCCCGAACCGATCCCCGAGCTTTCCCGCAAAAGCGGCGCCGGCAATACTTCCCAAAAGAAGAGAGCTCACAATCCACTCTCTAGCATAAGCTGCTGCAAGATACGAACTGTCCAGAAACAGAAGAATCCCGGAAATGACACTGAAATGGTAACTGGAAAGCAGACCCCCTACCGCTACAATAAAAGCATACAATCCAATCCGTTTCATGATGGATATCGTACCACAAACCTCAAAAAATCAAGACAAAAAAATTCGTTCTTGAATTAAATTTCGACGTGTTTACTATTAAGATTACAAAAAGGGAGCATAATTATGGCCAACAACAATCAAAACATCAGACAACAAATTAGAAACCAACTTCTTAATTCTGCAAAGGGCGGACGTCCCGGAGAATGGACTTCTCGAAAAGCCGAGCTTGCGGAACAACTCTACAATAGAGCTTGCGAAGAGTTTCCTTCGACGCAAAATTTGCCGTCGAACTTTTCCAGCCAAATCAATCAATGGCTTGACTCGGAAGAAATAAATGCAAGAGGGCAAAACTACCAATCCACTCAACAGCAAAATCGGAATCAAAACCAGAATCCGTCTCAAAACCAAAACAGGAACGTTCAGCCTCGCACTCAACAACCTACGCAAAATCGCAATCAACAAAATCAACGAAACAATCGCCAAGGAAAAGGCAAAAAAGCGGCATAGTCGAAAAACATAAAAAATAGTACAATGGCCCCCCGGGTTCCGGGGGACAAATCTTTTGGATTGTAAAAAAGCTTTAGCAAAACTCCTTGCCGGGAATGACCGATATGTACACGACAGACTCGCCCACCCAAATCGTGACCACGTCCGTCGCGAATCCCTTGTTTCCCGGCAAAACCCGTTTGCCGTCATCGTCTGCTGCAGCGATTCCCGCGTGTCTCCCGAAACTTTATTCGACCAGGATGTGGGCGATCTTTTCGTCGTCCGCGTCGCCGGTAACGTGATCGGTCCCCTCCAGGAAGAAAGCATCCGGTTTGCCGTCTCCATCCTCGGAGCAAGCATCATTCTCGTGATGGGACATGAAAACTGCGGCGCCGTAAATGCAGTGCTGGAAAATAGGAACGGCGATATTCCCAACATCACAGCCCTCATTCGTCCCGTTATTTCCCAAATGCAAAACCCCAATCTGGAAGAGGCGATCCGAAAAAATGCGGACAACATGGCCCACTACCTCACGGAATTGCCTTCCTATTCCGAAAAAATTGCAACCGGCAGCCTCGGCATTCATAGCGCCTATTATTATCTCACCACAGGCTCCGTAGAAATTCACGATTTACATTAATAACCTCCTTCCTTTAAAGGAAAAGTATGCGGCTTCGAACGAAGATATTTACCTGGACCGGTTTCTTTCTGATTCTGATTCTTGGCCTCCTTTTTTTTCTCACCAACTTCCTTGCTGAGAAAAATATCGAATCGGCGCACCGCCAGGGAATACATCAACTGGTTCTCTTGGAAAAAAGAAGTGAAAAAAACGTTGCCGATTATGTTTCTGTTCAGCTCTATCGCCTCGCGGGCCATATGGAAGCCCTATTCGATCAAATCCGCGACCAAGACTGGTGGCTTGACCGGTTCATCCCTACCAAACTCTCTTATGATACGTCTCTTTGGTCTGACTCATCGATCGTTCTGGAAAATTTCCCCTGGATTGACCTAGTCCAAACCAAAATCAATGATAAACTCACCTCTCTCATCATCGCCCAGCCACCCTATACACAAAATATCTTGCGCGTCATCATCAATCCGGTCGTTTCCTGTTTCATCACTCAGAATGAAAACCATGAGCTTGATGTGTATATCGGCGTTCCTTACTGGTCAAATAAAGAAATTCAGCGACTTAAAATTGACACTCCCCACCCTTTGTTTTATTGGAGCCGCGATAAAGATTACTGGCTTCTTTTTTCTCCAGAACACCTTCTTGGGGCGCATGATGAAAAACTCATCATCCGTGAAATCCTGATTCCAACCACTCCACTCGAGCCGATTACGGCGATCAACAGTAACACCGTATTTCAAGATTTAGAAAAGGAACTGATCGGAGTCATTCAACTGATCCGCAACGCTTTTTCCGGAGAAAAAGAACTCATTCAAACTCTCCAAAATCCGGAAACCAAAAAAGCATGGATCGCCGAAAACCTCCGCTTGCATTCAACCCTATCCGCCCATGACAACATCGGCGCCAATTGCTTGAGTTATCTCTGCAATTCAAATGAAGACACTTCTCTATATCAGGAAAGAGCGGGAGCCGGCGAGATAAATATCTGGCAGCGGAGACGTCTTTCGATCGAATTCCAATGGGAACTGGGCTATACGGTGACGACCGGAATATGGAATTTTAATCCCCTTTCTCCAGACGCACCTCAAGGGCTTGCTTATTTTAACGTAGCTTCAGAAAGCCAGCTGAAAAATAAAACCTCTTTTATGGGAGTTGGAACAATGGCTTCGCATACCTTCTTTTCCCGTCCGATCACAACACATACAAGTTGCCAGATCAAACCGCTCAAAACCGGTGTGAATTCCTGCAGCGGCGCGCAAATAGAAATCCATGGCATGGAAGGGCTTAACGGCCTATACGCCACAAAGACAATGCTGCTCGACTATGAGGACACCGCTACAGGTTTTAAGGGAAATATCGAAATGACGGTGGGAAGTAATATTTCCCTGATGTTTCAAGAACTGGCTCTCGGGATTGGAAAAGGTCTTTTTCTAATCGATGAAAGCGGCTACTCTTTTATTGTGGCATCGAACGGAGAACTGTTATCCAAAGACTCATTTGACCCCGCTTCCTTCCAGGCAGTGAAAAGCGGCAAGAGCCTTTTGTTGCAAAAGCGACTCCCGGGAGGTTATAATCTTGTTGAAATAAATACTTTTAACGGGGGCAGAACCCGGTTATACTTGATGTCCCCCGGATCGAACCTCTTTGCCATTCTTCAAGATTTTGACCTCCGCATTCACGCTCTTCTTGCTCGCGGATCGGTGAGACTTGCCCTTCTCATCAGTACAATTTTTATCATCGCGATGATTGTTCTCGATTCGATCATGCGCCACATCATCAAACCGCTCTTTGCTTTGGTCCGCGCTACAAAATCGGTCTCTCGAGGAAAGTGGGATGAAATCGCGCTTCCGACAAACCGGTACGGCTCTCTTGAAGTGAAAGAATTGTGCACCGGTTTTTCTTCCATGGTAGAGGAAATGAAAAATTCGGAGAAGGTGCATGCCATCTTGAATAAAATCATACCCCAAAAAGTGGCCGACACGATTTTACGGGACGGGGTCAAAGTCGGCGGAGAACTCAAGAACGTCTCGATTCTATTTGCCGATATTCGCGGGTTTACCCACCTTGCCGAAAAGATGGAGCCCCACCATCTCCTTTCTTTACTCAACCAGGTGCTCTCGCTTCTTTCCGATGTGGTGGATCGGCATGAAGGGATTATCGACAAATATATGGGCGACGAAATCATGGCTCTTTTCGGCGCTCCCGTCGGGTGTGATAATCCCGGGAGAAAAGGGATGGAATGCGCCCTTGAAATGCTTTCCCGTTTGAAAGAGTGGAATGACGATCGGCGGCGGCGGGGGGAATGCACACTTGAAATCGGAATCGGCATCCAAGTAGGGCAAGTTGTTGCCGGAAATATCGGCTCGGAAAAGAGGCTGAACTACACCGTTTTAGGTAACAATGTGAACCTTGCATCACGCCTGTGCCGCGAAGCGGGACCGATGGAAATCCTCCTCGTAGACCCCATGGTCGAAGCGTGCAAAGAGCTCGGGCTGCCACTTGAATCAAAAGGGTCGGTTTCTCTGAAAGGATTTTCCGGGCCGATCGAAATTTTCCTTTTTCGAGAACATGAGTCATGATGCGATCCCGTTTTAATTTTCCTTACCTCCTGCTTCTTTTTATCTTTCTTGCCTTCACGCATATCTTGACCCTATTTCATGAAACGGAACTCACGGTTTTCGCGAGGTGCCTCTTTTCCTTCGATGCGCTTTTGCAACTATTCCTTGAACTGTGGCTGATCGCATACATCGCACAATTTCTCAAAGGGGTCCCTCTTGTCGGATTTCTTTTTCTTACCTTCTGGCTCTGTTTGGGACAGATCATCGATTACTTTACTCTCCATTTCATCGGCGCCCACGTGTGGAAACTCTCTTTCATCATGCTTTCGGAAAATCTGAAAAACTTCATCGAGGTGCTCCGTGCAAGCAATGTGACTTTCAAGGTATGGGCACTTATCTTTCTCGCCATCCTGCTGACTTCCGCTCTAGGTCCCGTTTTATATTACCTGTGTAAAAAAATTCCCACGCCGTCCAAATTTCCCCACTTGTATTCGGTGTCTTGCGCCTTGAGCCTCCTTTTCATGAACGACCTTCTCTTCATTCCCAAGGATAGGCTTGAAACTTACGACCGTGCGGCAAAAATACTCCCTTTCAAAACCACCTTTTTCGTTCCGAAGGAAAAAGTCATCCCCATCCCCTCTTTTCCGACACTCAGGGAACCGGTGCTCATCGCAAAAGATGCTTCATCTCTGCCTTCGATCTATCTCTTTATTATCGAAAGCTTACGTGAAGACTACATCACACCTGAAATTGCGCCCCACATCTTTGCTTTCAAGCAGGCCAATACCTGCTTTTCCAAAGCCTTCTCGGGAAGCAATTGCACGCACAATTCGTGGTTTACGATCTTTTATTCCGCCTACGGATTCCTCTGGAATGCCTCGCATAAATTGCAAGGAAGCCCTCACATTGCCGCCCTGAAACAGGCGGGCTATACCATTTGCGCTTACGTCACCCCCGAACTCGATTTTTATGATATGGGAACAAAAATCTTCGGACCCGGCTTTTGCCTTTTGGACGAAAAATATTTCTTTCCTCATTACGCCGACATCAAGGCTTGGGAAAGCGACAGAGCAGCCATAGAAACCCTGATCCAATGCGCAAGGTCTCCCGACGAAAAGCCACGCCTCCACATCACTTTTATCGATTCGACCCACTTTGACTATAGCTGGCCCGAAAAAAAGAGCCGCTTTACCCCCTTTACACCGGTCATCAACTACGTCAAAGGAGTCTATGATACGCATGAGCTGGATCAAATTCGAAACAGGTACAAGAATGCCATCTGGAACGTCGACCGTCTTTTCGGCAAGTTCCTAAAGAACCTCGACGATCCGAACGCCGTGATTGTCATCACAGGCGATCATGGAGAAGAATTTAAAGAACACGGACAAATCTTCCACGCTTCCAACCTCAGCGACGAGCAGACTCATGTTCCCCTCTACTTCCGTTTCGGGTCCCATGTCCCTTTACCTACGGTGGACATTGCGTCCCACCTCGATATTTTTCCAACCCTTTTCGACTTTATCTTCCGGGAGACGCGCTACAATTCGCACGGATACTCGCTCCTCAGCCCCCTGCACCCCGGTTTTGCCGTCTCAGCCCGCTACAACGGGGGACTGAACCCAACCGAATTTTACATTCATAACGGATTGAAAAAATGCACCTTCCGGTTTGCGAACCCTTACGACATCGCGTCATCAAGCAATCTTACCATCTTCAGTCTGGAAGACGCAAACGGATCTCGCCTCGAACCCAACCTCACGACCATCGAAACCGAATTCGGAAAACCCCTAGCGCACATCTTCGGCAAGTAGCCGCTTTAACGTACATTCTCGACAAACGGCCGCTCGCGCTTAGCGCACATCTTCGTCAGACAATCGCTCGCATTTCTGGAACTCATCGCCGAGAACAATTCCTTCCCCACGCTTTGGATTCAAGAGAAGAAATGCATCCTTGACCGATTTTTCAAAGAAGGCGAGCAGCTCATCTTCGCCCCATCCTTTCACAACATCGGCGTTCTCATCTCTAAGCATAGCGCGGAAAAAGGGAGCGCACTCGATCGTCCTGTCGGAAAGCCATTTCACCCGCACTCTTTTTTGACCGACCTCATCAGCTCCTGTCGGACTGAGCGTCGATACTTCACCTCTTGTGATAACACGGAGCTCTTCCCGATTGCTCGTTTTCCTGAAAAATTTGGGAACACCCTCGGCCCCCTTCCCTGTTCCGAAAACGTAAAAAGTTCCCTCCGGATCGAAAAAGCAATGGAGCTTCATATCAACTCTTTCAAACCGGTCGCAATTTTCGTCTTCCGTTTCGGGAGAAAATAGGGGCACCGTTCCGTCAAAGATTACTTCCTTCTCTACAATTTCGATCCGTTTCCCGAAAAGGCGTACCGGAACGCATCCTTCCTTTCCTTCGACGTGAATCTCAGCGCGGTCGTCGGAACTTCTCCGGAGGGAAATCTTTTCCGGATCGAGTGTTTCCCACTCCGTGGCAAACTGTACTGGCAAAGAATCACCATGTGCCTTCCACACCGTTTGATCGTCTTCCAGCCAATATTGCCATGCTACCGGAACCACCCCGGCATGCATCAATGTCGTCATCAATAGGTAAATAAAAACTTTCATAACCATCCCAACTTTATGAAGATTCATTTTAACGACAAACTAAAAGTTTTTCAATAACTTTTATTACCCTTTAAACGAAAATTAACCTATTCCTTTAGGAGGTACCCTTTGATTCGACATTTTGGTGCAGAAACATTTGGCCAGTGCACAAATTACCCTTTCATAGACATTTATCACCATTATAACACCTGTATCAACAGTGATTCCCGGCTTCTCAAAGCGGCTTCGGCGGCAAAAATAGTCGGCTTGTCTTTCATCCATGCAATCGGTTGCGGAATCAAAGGTTGTTCTTTAGGAGTCTGGTCCCTTTTTTCCCAAAACCGCGTAGCCGGGTATCATTCCGGCTATTACTTACGCTACAGTGCTCATTTAGCCTTAGCAACACTCCAAGGGATCGCCCTCTTCTTCCTCGGCCTCGTTTTTGCCTACCCCGGTTTCGAAATCGCCGTTGACCGATGGGCAGCCGGAAGAATGCCGCAATATCAAACTGCTGCCCTGAGAATGAAGGCATGCTATCGCAACAAAGAGCAGAACCTTGACCTTGCCGACCTCAACATCGCAGAGCTTCCCCCGAAAGTTTTACGAAAACTGAGTCACATAACTTCTCTCAATCTTTCCGGCAATGTACGTCTTGAGATTCCCAGCCTTTCTCCCCTCCGGAAATTGACTGCCATTCACTTATCCCGAATGCAATTAGACTACTCCTTCGCAAGTTCATACCTCCGCGACCTCCCCTCTTCATTGACTATCTTGTCATTGGATCATAATCCTTTGTATGAACTTCCCTATGCCTTGCTAGACCTTAACAATCTTCGCCAATTATATTTAAGTGACTGCCAATTGAAAGAATTGCCATGGTGTGTGGGGGAAAAGTTTGAAAACCTCAGAATATTGGATGTCCGAGAAAATCCCGGGATTTTTCTTCCGCGTTCTCTAGAGTACCACCCTGAAATCAGGGTTCTGTCATCTCTTCAAAAATAACATCGTATTAGAGAGCCTCGGCCGCAAGACGGGCAAGTCTGGAGCGCTCTGTGGTTTCAAAAAAGACACTTCCAAATAAATCAAAGTGCTTCATGCGTCCCACGAGATAGACAAGACCGTTCGAGTCTTGATCTAGATACGGATTGTCGATCTGGGTTGGATCCCCAAGAATCACGATTTTGGTATTTTCGCCGACGCGCGAAATGATCGTTTTCAATTCGTGCGGCGTGAGGTTTTGCGCTTCGTCAATGATCACAAACGTATCGCTAAACGAACGGCCGCGCATGTAGGTAATCGCTTCCAGCTGGAATTTTTCGCTTTCGACGATCCATTTTTTGGTCTCTTTTCCGAGCTCTTCCTTTCCTACATTGCAAATAAAATCGAGGTTGTCAAAAAAAGGCGCGAGCCACGCTTGCAACTTGTCCTCTTTCGTGCCCGGTAAAAAACCGATGTCTTTTCCGAGAGGAATGATCGAGCGGGCCACAATGATGCGCTGATACAGACCGTCATCAAAAACCTGCTTCAGGCCGGCCGCCAGCGCGAGGAGGGTTTTTCCCGTTCCGGCGGGGCCGACAAAAGAAATGAGCTTCACTTCAGGCCGGAGCAACAAGTCAAGGGCGCATCTCTGCTCGACGTTACGTGGCTTGATTCCCCAGATATTCGACACCTCTTTGATCGGAACAAGCGATCCGCTTTTATGATCAAACCGGCATGCCGCCGTTTTTTTCCCGTCCTGCAATATGAAAAAACTGTTCGGATGAGGCTCTTCCGCTCCCGTGAATTTCAACTTTCCGTCGGAGAGAAGTACATTCATCTGCTGCTGGGATATATCCTGATGGAAGATGCCCTTGTAAATCCTATCGTAGTCTTCTTTTCCCGAGCTGTACCCTTCAGCTCTCACACCCACAGTTTCGGCCATGATTTTCGTAACGGGATCTTTGGAAAGAATGATCACGTCAAGCCCCTCTTCCTTGAATTTCATGGCTGCGAGCAAGATCTTGAAACGGAGCCTGTCGGGAGAATAAAATGAGCTCGGCTGCTTTTTGAAACGGACATCTTCTTCCAGAAGTACTTGCAAGGTCGAGCCGTTTTTCAAATCGACCCGCTCCCGGATCGTCCCTTCCCGGGAAAGCTCGTCAATCATCCGCATCACTTGCCGGGCATTCCGGCCCACCTCATCGTTATACCGCTTTTTCCGATCAAGCTCCTCGAGCACCGCGCTCGGAACAACAATGTGCTTGTTCTTCAGAGCGTACAGCGATTCGGGATCATGGATTAATACACTGGCATCGATGATGCAATACTGCTTTTGCATGCATGGCTCTCCGTGACGGTTATGGTTGGAATGAATTTTAAGATTCGGTTGACTTTGGGTCAAATAGGACACCTTACTTCAATCACCTTTATGCTGAAAAGGGATAGAAATCGACAACCTTTTTTTTCATATATTGACAATCAATAAGTTACGATTACTTTCAGCACTCGGAAATTTTGAGTGCTAAAACGTTTGACATCAATTTTGATTTTAAGTTACAATAAAAGCTGAAAAAGTAGGTTTACGATGAAAATCAATTCCAGAATGTTAAGCATTCCTCCTTACATATCAACCAACTGGGAAAACGTCCGGACGCTGACCATGAACGGAAGCGACCTCATTGTCCGCCTGACCGACAATAACGCCGTCGTCGTTCCCAACCTTCCCGGCTCTATTTTGGAGGACATCTTCCAGGCCCATACCGACTTTTTGGAACATGCTACCGCTCCCGCGGGCCCAGCCCTCTCCAGGCAAATGGGTTTTCAAATCGGAATGAATCCGTTGAATCTCGGAAAAGAAGGGATAGAGATGCTTTCGGGATCGATGCAGCATGACCCTTCTCTCAAAGATGCCCCTGAAATCCCCCCTCCCGTGATCGATAAAGTAAAAACAGTCATCCGGTCTCTTGGCGTGGATAAACTCGAAGACATGCTCCCCAAAGCCGAACCGCATTGCAATTGTCCTTATTGTCAAATTGCCCGTGCCGTTCATGGAACGCCGCCCCCCGGAGGGGTGCCTGAACTCGAAGAAAAAGTATCCGATGAGGAGCTCTCTTTCAAAGATTGGGAAATCCGTCAAATCGACGATAAATTATATCAATTGACGAGTCCTCTCGATCCGAAAGAAACCTACCAGGTATTCCTGGGAAACCCGATTGGATGCACTTGCGGAAAGAGCAATTGTGAACACATCAAATGTGTTCTGTCTTCTTGACAAAACCTATTGTCATAAATCTCCCAAGATTCTAAACTGAAATTTGTCTTGTTAGGAGAAATTATGAAACCCACTTTTTCCCTCTTTATCTCACTCTTTGCGCTGAGTTTGGCCTTTAGTGAAGAGGCACCGAAAGTCAAATTGCCGCCGAAAATCGTGAAAGCTTCCGTGCCCGTCTCGTCTTCGCTCTCTCCGTTCACCGGCAAAATTTCAGGCACGCA
>Ga0155580_119_pt2 | contig 11912 bp, 13 predicted proteins | sample RifCSPhighO2_12_FD_107237 | JGI IMG/M metagenome (GOLD analysis project Ga0155580, IMG submission 107237) | Chlamydiae bacterium RIFCSPHIGHO2_12_FULL_49_11 | reverse complement strand
CCACACGTCAGCCATCACTGTTGCCGTACTCCTGGAGCCGGACGAAGACCACGACATCTATATCGAAGAAAAAGACCTTCGCATCGATACCTACCGTTCTGCCGGCGCCGGTGGCCAGCATGTCAACACCACCGACTCAGCCGTCCGCATCACCCACCTTCCGACCGGCATTGTCGTGACATGTCAAGATGAGAGGTCACAAATCAAAAACCGTGAGAAAGCGATGCGCATTTTGAAAGCCAAAGTGCTAGATGAGCGAAAAAGGCGGCAAGAGGAAGAGCTTTCCCGTATGCGCATGGAACAAATGGGAACCGGTGACAGGTCCGACAGGGTCCGCACCTACAATTTTTCGCAAAACCGAGTGACCGATCACCGGATCGATCTCACCCTGTATCAGCTCGACCGTGTCATGGAGGGGCATCTCGACGATCTCTTGCAACCTCTGGTAACCTACTTTTACCAAAAAAAATTCCAGTGAACCTTTCTTTTTACCATCTTGACCTATGGATTACGCCCGACGTGCTCATCCCAAGACTCGAGACAGAACACCTGGTCGAACTCATACTGCAGAGGGAAAAATCGGGCTGCGTTCTCGATTTATGTACGGGAAGCGGCTGCATCGGTCTTGCCTTGAAGCAAGAAAATCCGGCTTTCGAAGTCACCCTTTCCGATATTTCGGAAGAAGCTCTTGGCGTTGCAAGAACCAATGCAGTGCGTAACGGCTTGGAGGTGGAAACCATCCAAAGCGACCTTTTTCGTGATCTTCCCCCAAAACTCTACGACATCCTTGTCTCAAACCCCCCGTACGTGACAAGCGCCGAATACAAAGCCCTCGACCCTTCGGTGAAAGACTGCGAGCCTAAACTTGCCCTTCATGGGGGGTGGGACGGCCTCAAATATTACCGCGCTATTGTCCTAGGCGCCGCCCCATTTCTCCGGCCGGGGGCTCATCTTTATCTCGAATCAAGCCCCATGATCATCGACCGCCTCCCCGAAATCTTTAGCGCCCCTTGCTGGACAAAGGGTAGGATCATTCCCGACCAGTTCGGTCGCCTCCGCTATTACTCTCTTGAATATAACGGTGATAAGGGTATATTCTAGTCGTGATGTTCGAGTCGATTTCACAAAAATTTCTTGCCCTCAAGGAAAAACTGCGTGGTAGAACAGTTCTTTCGGAAGAGGAGATTTCCAGTGCTGCACGCGAGGTGCGGCTCGCCCTTCTCGATGCCGACGTGTCTTACCCGATTGTGAGCGGTTTCATCAAACGGGTGAAAGAAAAAGCGGCTGGTTCAAAGCGCATCAAAGGGGTGGATACGGGGGATCAGTTCATTCACATCGTTCATGAGGAACTTGTCAGCCTTATGGGATCGGAAGAGCCGGTTTTGAACCTCTCCCACACGCCAACGCGGATTTTGCTCGCGGGTTTGCAAGGGAGTGGGAAGACGACGACGGCGGCCAAGATGGCCCGATATTTTGCCCTCCATGATAAAAAGCGGGTACTTCTTGTGGCCCTTGATTTAAAACGGCCCGCCGCAATAGAGCAGCTCCGCATACTCGGAAAAAGTACCGGAACCGATGTTTTTAGCAGGGCCGCTACCGATCCTTGCATTGTTGTGCAGTACGCTCTCAGGGAAACCGGTTATGATGTGATTATTTTTGATAGTGCCGGCAGACTTGCCGTGGACGGTGAGCTCATGCAGGAACTTGCCGAGGTGAAAAAAATATGCGATCCCCAGTACACCCTATTTGTCGCAAATAGCCACCTCGGGCAGGATGCCGTCAATACGGCACGTACGTTTGCTGAGGAAATCGGGATCGATGGGTCGATTTTGACGATGCTGGACGGCGCCTCGCGTGCAGGGGCAGCTCTTTCGATCCGCGAAGCGAGCGGAAAGCCCCTCTATTTCGAAGGAGTGGGCGAGCACCTCGAAGACCTGCAGCCGTTCAATGCCAAATCGATGGCAGATCGGATTCTCGGGATGGGGGACGTCGTGAACCTTGTCAGGAAGGCAAAAATCCATATCGACGAGAAGCAGCAGGAAGAGCTGAAAAAGAAATTTTTGAAGGCCGCTTTTACCTATGATGATTATTTGAAACAAATGGCGATGATGCGGCGCATGGGGTCTTTCAAGTCCCTCTTCAAGATGCTCCCCGGGGAGATGCGAAACATGATTGATGAGGGCGGGGCCGAGTCGAATTTCAAGTCAATGGAAGCCATGATCTTGTCGATGACGCTGAAAGAGCGCTCTGGCCTTGTCGAACTCGAGCCGAGTCGCAGACGACGGATTGCCCTGGGAAGCGGAAAAAATATCGAAGATGTGAACCGCCTCGTCAAAGATTTCAAGAAGTTAAAACAATTTTCGAAGCAAATGCCGAAAATGAAAAAACATTTTAACTCCACATTAATGTAAAGAGTTGCTACAATGCCGGCTCGTGAAATAAGGAGTTTTTGATGGCATTAGTGATGAGACTGCGCCAAAACGGGCGGAAGAACAGAAAATCATACCGGTGTGTCGTGACCGATATACGCAATCCCCGCGACGGGAAATATATCGACTGTGTCGGACATTACAGCCCCCTCATGGAAAAAGAGTTGGATCTCGATAAGGACAAGATTGCCCACTGGCTCTCGAAAGGGGTCAAGCCCACCGAAAGTGTGCGCATCTTGATCAAACGAGCTTGCCCGGAAGTATTAGCTCGGTAAATGCTATGCGGTTTTCGATCGTTTCCCTTTTTTCCGAATACTTTGACGGTCCGCTTTCCACAAGCATGATGCTCCATGCGCGCGAGAAGGGGATTGTGGCGGTCGATTGCGTATCGATCCGTGACTTTGCGACGGATAAACATAAGTCGGTTGATGATCGGCCTTTTGGGGGAGGGCCCGGGATGGTGCTCATGCCGGGGCCGGTTGTGTCTGCCGTGCGAAGCGTGGGGACGCCCGAGTCACTCGTCGTGTTTTTGTCCCCCCAAGGGGAGAGGCTTACCTCGACGATGTGCGAAGTGTTGGGGTCCGAGGAGAAACATATCGTCCTTCTCTCGGGCCATTACGAAGGGGTCGATCAGAGAGCGCTCGACATTCTGGCCGAAGAATTCCGGTTTCGGGAAGTGTCGGTCGGAGATTTTATTCTCCCGAGCGGGATGCCGGCTACGCTTTGTGTGATCGAGGCGGTGGCCCGTTTTGTGCCCGGATTTATCGGGAATCCGGAAGGGGTGCGGGACGAAACGTTCCATACTGATAGCGGGTTTGAAGGACCGCTTTATACGCGGCCCGTCACCTTCGAAGGGCGAGGGGTGCCTGAAGTGCTCCTCTCCGGGCACGCAGCAAAAATTAAACAGTGGCGTAACGATAGCGGAAGAGCCAAGATGAAAACAAGAAGAGGAGAACATGGATCCATTTGTCCAAAAAATAGCTAAAGAATTGGAAAGCGGCAAGAGCCACCACATTGAGATTGGAGATAAGGTGCGCGTCATGACCGAGATTGTCGAGGGAGAAAAGAAACGAGTGCAGGCGTACGAGGGCACCGTTGTCCAGATCCGCGGCATCGGCATTTCAAAAACGTTTACCGTGCACCGAGTGTCGTACGGCTATCCGAACGAGAAGATTTTCCCGTTCCACAGCCCTGCGGTCGTCCGTGTGGAAACGCTCCAGAAAGGGAAAACGCGTCGTTCCAAACTCAATCACATCCGCGGCATGACCGGCAAAAAATCGAAAATTGCAGCGCAAGAGAACGCAGATTTGAATCCGGAAACGATTGAAACATAATTGACCTTTAGACATATCGAAAAGGGCTTGAAGGAAAAAGGAACCCGTTTTCCTGTAGGTATCGACGAGGCGGGACGCGGCTCGCTCGCAGGGCCTGTCGTTGCCGCTTGTTGCTGGATGCAGAATCCGGAACATACGATCGGTGTCCAGGACAGCAAGGTTCTTTCCCCGAAACGGCGCCGCGCCATTTTCGACAGAATGATGGAAGACGCGAATTTCGTGGTGCGCTATGATGTGGTCAGTCACGAGGTGATCGATGAAATCAATATTTTGCAAGCCTCGCTTCTCGCGATGCTGGGTGCCGTTTCGAAGCTTCCTTTTACCCCCGATATGCTCCTTGTCGATGGCAACAGGGCGCCCAAAACGACGATTCCCACATGGCCGATCGTGGAAGGGGATAAGTATGTTGCCAGCATTGCAGCGGCTTCGATTGTGGCAAAGGTGGTGCGTGATATGATCATGACCGAATACGGAGAAAAATACCCCTACGGCTTTGAAACCCACTTTGGTTACGGTACGCCGGGCCATCTCAAGCGTCTCCATGAACTTGGGCCGTCCGAAATCCATCGGAAAACATACGCGCCGGTCCGCGCCTCTCTAGCGAGGATCGCATGAAAAGCATGACCGGATTTGCCGAAGAAGAGGTTTTGCTTGCCGGTGGCCGGTATTTGCTCATTTTGAGCTCTACGAACAAACGGTTTTTCGAAGTACAGGTTTCTCTTCCGCGAGAACTTGCCTTTTTGGAAGCGATGATTCGTGCCGGCTTGCAAAGCAAGATACACCGAGGTGCGATCTCAATGCGTGTGGTAATGGAGGCCCCTGCAGCGGTCCTGAATATGGCCGAGGCGATGGTGGAGGGAGCCCACCGCACTCTTTCCCGGCTTTCGGAGAAGCTGCAATTGAAGCGGGATTATTCGGTACTCGAGCTTTTTTCTTTTTTGAAAGAAATGAACCTCGACAAGGAAAGTTCCGGCGGGGTTGAAGAGGCGTTTCAAGAGGCTTTCGACCGCTTAGTTGCCTCATTTCTTGCTATGAAAGAAGAGGAAGGAGCATCTCTTGTCCTTGATTTGAAAGAGCGGAACCGGCGCATCATTGCCCTCATCGGAGAGATTGAAACGCGCTCTCCCGCCGATCGCGCCGCTGTCGAAAAGCGGCTTTTGGAAAAAGTGGCGTCTCTGGCAACGCAAGTTTCGCAGGAAGACCGCGACCGTATTCTTCGTGAAGCGGCCTTTATGTGTGAAAAGGCCGACATTACGGAAGAACTCGTGCGCCTTCGGTCCCATACGAGGCAATTTGAAACCGGATTGTCCGGGGAGAGCGGCGGGAAGAAGCTCGAATTTTTACTCCAAGAAATGGGCAGGGAAGCGACGACAATCCTTTCCAAGAGCCAAAATACAGAAATTACTTATCTCGGAATCGGAATCAAAGAAGAATTGGAAAAGCAGCGTGAACAAGTTTGCAACATTGAATGACCCACTCGTGATTGTCATTTCCGCGCCTTCCGGGACCGGAAAGACGAGCGTGGTGAACTGGCTTGTAGAGACGACGCTCCTTCCGGTTTCTAAAGTGGTTACCTGCACAACGCGTCCTTCCCGCGAAAATGAACGGGACGGGGTCGACTATATTTTCCTTTCGGAAAAAAATTTCCGGGCAAAACAGAAGGCGGGGGCCTTTCTCGAAACTTCGAAAGCGTATGGATACGAATACGGCACTCTCCAAGAAGAGGTGGACAAAGTCATTCAGCAAGGAAAAACGCCACTGCTTGTAGTTGATATAGAAGGATTTAAAAATATCAAGCGGAAAAGAGGAAATGTGATAGGGATTTTTTTGGTTCCCCCCTCCTCCGAAGTACTTTTGGCCCGTCTGAGAGGGCGGGGAACCGATGATGAGGCGGAAATCTGCGTCCGGTTCAAGGAGGCAAAATTTGAGCTCGGTCAAAAAGAGCTTTATGATATAGTCATTGTCGTAAATGAAGTCGAGGAAGCGGCACAAGCTGTGGAACAGGTGATCGGCCCATGGTTAAAGGAAAAAAGATGAAAAAAAAAGAAATCATGCAAAACTATACGAGCGAGAAAATGAGAGCAGGGTATGACGACCCTTTTGCCTTTGCGCTAGCGGCCATTCATGAGGCGGTGCAAGAGATACGAGCGGGCAGGCAATGTGATTTGTATTCGATACTCGAAAAAGTCACATCTCTGAAATAGAGCAAATTGGACCATGCCTGATACATTTTTGATCACTTCGGCGCTGCTCTATGCGAATGGGAAAGTGCATTTCGGACATTTGGCGGGGGCTTACCTTCCTGCCGATATGTACGCACGCTATCTCAGGATGAAACAAAAAGAAGTTCTTTTCATCAGCGGTTCGGACGAGTACGGGATTGCGATCACGCTCTCGGCTGAACTGGAAAAGCGCTCACCCGCGGAGCAAGTCGATCATTACCATGCGATCAATGAAGCGCTCATGCAAAAAATGCAAATTTCGTTCGATTACTACGGGCGAACGACGGGGCCTCACCACAAACCCTGTGTAGACCAATTTTTTCTCGATTTGTACAAGAACGGTTACATCGAGGAAAAAACCGTCCCTGAACTTTACAGTGAGGTTGAGGGACGATTTCTTGCCGACCGTTATGTCGAGGGAATTTGCCCGAAATGCGGATTTGATGAGGCGCGAGGCGATGAGTGTCCTCGCTGTGCGGCCAATTATGAAGCGAAAGATCTCAAAAACCCGAGGTCTAAGTTGACAAAGACGCCTCTTGTATTGAAAGAGACGAGGCACTGGTTTCTGCAGCTCGAAAAGTTTAAGCAGCGCCTTGTCGAGTTTGTCAAACACAAAGAATGGAAGTCGAACGTGACCCATTTTGTGCTGCCCTATATTGAAGATCTGCATGAAAGGGCCATTTCGCGCGATCTGAAGTGGGGCGTTCCGATTCCTCTTGCAGATGCGGAAGGCAAAGTACTCTATGTGTGGTTTGATGCCCCGATCGGCTACATTTCGATCACGAAAGAGTGGGCGGAAAAAATGCAAAATCCGTCACTATGGGAGAAATTTTGGCTTGACCCCGGGGTGCGCTACACCCAGTTTATCGGGAAAGATAATATCGTTTTTCACGCTCTCTTTTTTCCTGCGATGGTTATGGGGCAAAACATTCCCTACAAACAGGTGGATACGATTGTAGCAAGTGAATTTCTCAATCTGGAAAAAAAACAGTTCAGTAAAAGCTCAGGCTGGTATATCGATCTCGAAGCGTTCTTGAAAGATTTTTCTTCCGATTCGATCCGTTTTGCTCTTCTTGCCAATAGTCCCGAAACGCAAGATGCCGAATTTACTTTCGACGACTTTTTCCAAAAGTGCAACGGTGATCTTGTCGGCAAGTTCGGCAATTTGGTGCACAGGACCCTTCACTTTCTTCGCGAATTCTTGGAAGGCCGCATTCCGGAGCCTTCGGCCTATACCGAAGACGATGAGGCGCTTCTCGCTGCGATGGAGGTTGCCGTGCATGCGATCGATATAGCATATGGCGAAAACAAGAACCGGAAAGCGATCGCTGCGATCCTTGACCTGTGCAGCCTGGGCAACGCCTATTTTGACAAGAAGGCACCGTGGAAGCTCAACAAAGACAAAGAAAAACGTCTGGAACTGGAGACGATTTTTTACGTCCTCCTTACCCTCATCAAAAACTTGGCCGTGGTTGCTTTTCCCGTCGTTCCCGATGCGATGCAAAGGCTGTGGCAATTTTTGGGCTTCACCACTTCGTTAGATAGCGGCAATTTTGACGAGCTCATCAAAGACGGACTCATTCCGAACACTTCTCTTCCCGCCCCGCACCCCTTGTTTGCTAAAATTGACCCCGCCCTCCTGAACCGTTGGAAGCTGACCCTGCCCAGATAGCCTCAAATGCAACACAAAGACGCAAAGAGCGAAGATGAGATTTCACATCAAATCATTTAAATTTCTTCGTGCCTTTGTGTTTAATCCCCTTTTAGTTTTGAAAGAAGTCTATTGATGACACGCCCTAATTCGTTAATAGGTGGAGGAGGCCGGTGTAGCGGTTTTGTGCTTCCGTGTTATGGATGGCACATGCGAGCGCTTTTTTGGTGCCGATGAGGACGACGAGCTTTTGTCCACGCGTGATGCCCGTATACACGAGGTTTTTCTGGAGCAGCTTGAAATGGGAGGTGTGCACCGGAATGATGATGCACGGCGCCTGGCTGCCTTGGTATTTGTGGATGGAGGCGGCGTAGGCTAGGGTGAGTTCATCGAGTTCATGAAATTCATAAGCCACATCCTGTTCATCAAACCGGACAATGATGATTTGCATGTCAAAATCAATGGAAGCAATGGTCCCAATATCGCCGTTGAAGACCATTTTTTGATAGTCGTTGCGGATTTGCATCACTTTATCGTTTTCCCGAAAGCGCCGTCCCGTCCAGGTAAGCTCAAGCCCTGCCGGATTGAGGCGGTTTTGCAGCTCCATATTGAGATTGTCGATGCCGATGATCCCTTTCCGCATGGGAGAGAGCACTTGTATGTCTCTCAAGGAATCCAGCCCATTCTGCTTTGGCACAGTTTCTTGCACCAGGGTAAGGATCTCTTGCAAGATGAGGGAGGGGTCGGTTTGCTCGATGAAAATGAAGTCGCTTTCACTACTTGGGGAAAGGTCGGGCATTTGCCCTCTGTTGACGGCATGCGCGCTCTGAATAATGTTGGAGCCTTTTTTCTGACGGAAAATGGTGTAGAGGCGGACGGTGACAATGCGCTTCGAATCAATCAGGTCTTTGAATACACTTCCGGGACCGACACTGGGAAGCTGGTCTACATCGCCGATCAGGATAAGGCGCGCCGCTTTCGGAATCGCCTTGAGAAGGGAGAGCATGAGGTATGTATCGACCATGGACACCTCGTCTACAATGACCAGATCGGCATCGAGAGGGTTTTTTTCATCCCTTTTGAACCGCATCGTGCCGAAATCCATTTCGAGAAGGCTGTGGATTGTGCGTGCATGGCGCCTGCAAATTTCACTCATTCTCTTTGCTGCCCGTCCGGTAGGGGCGGCCAGCACGATTTTTTTGGTCAGCTTTTCATGGATGCGCACGATGGCTTTTGTGATCGTGCTCTTTCCCGTGCCCGGGCCCCCCGTGAGGATGAGAAGTTTTTCCGTCAAACTGAGTTCGATCGCTTTTTGCTGCTCGGGAGCAAGGCGAATGTGGGTTTTCTCTTCGACCCATTTGATCGCCTCGCTGACATGGACTGTGCGCAGCACGCACCGGTGGGAGAGAAGGGTATCGAGATATTTGCAGATGGCATTTTCCGTATTGTGGAGGAGAAGAGAGGAGATCCATACGCCGCTCTCGCCGTCCTTTACGAGTTCTTCGCGGTGGATAGTTCCCGCATCACATAGGTGCATCAAATTTTCCTGGATCGGCGCAAGGTCCACCTCGAGGATTTTGGCTGCATGTTCGATGAGCCCATTTTCCGGATATGTCGTGTGCCCCATTTCGGAAAGGCTGATGAGGACAAATTCGATGCCCGCCCTGATGCGCACGGGGGAATCTACGGCAATGCCGAGTTCATGACCGATCTTGTCTGCCGTCTTAAACCCAATCCCCTGAACTTCTGTAGCAAGGCTGTACGGGTTATTCCGGATTACTTCGAGGGTCTTTTCTCCGTACCGTTTCCAGATCTTTCTTGCCAAAGCGGCACCGATATTTTTTGCACGGAGGAAAATGAGGATGTCGCGCATCTCTTTCTGCTCGCCCCAATGGGCTTTGATCGATTCGATCTTTTTGGGGCCGATCCCTTCCACTTCGCGAAGTTTTTCCGGGTTAGAATCGATGATGCGGATCGTTTCAGTTCCGAACCTTTCCACGATCTTTTTGGCAAAAACTGCACCGATACCGCGGATCGCTCCCGATTCCAGGTATTTCTCAATGCCGATCACATCTTGTGGAATGGCAAGCCGAAAATTTTCGACTTCGAACTGGCGGCCGTAGGAAGGGTGGTGTTTCCACCGTCCGGTGGCTTCGATCACTTCACCGGGCTGCACATTAGGGAGCTGCCCCACGATGACGATATCTTCGCTCCGCTGCTTTTTTACGAGCTTCGCGACGGTAAAGTGGCTATCAGGGCTGTAAAATGTAATCGTGTCAATCGTGCCGGAGATGTGTTCTTCCATGAAGGAAGATTTTATCGGGGGGGGAATTTATTGGCTAGCTTTTGCGGCATTGGCGACCATGTCGTAGAAGGGGATCATGAAAAGCGATGTGATGGTACCCCGAACGAGGTTTGGATTCAAACCGGTCTTGAAGAGTGTTAGGAAGCCTTTTTCTCCGATGATTTTTTTGGCCGTGGCGACCACTCCCTCTTTTGTATTCATACGGAGCTGTTCTAGACGGATTACGCTCATGGGTTGGTTTACCAAGGTGCATGCTGCCGTAACGGTCGATCCCGTTACGAATCTTTCGGCAAGGGAAGCTTCGGGGTCGTAAAACGCGGCAATGCCGACGTAGAGGGGGCCAATGAAAAGGAGGCTGCCGGTAAAGTTGGCTACAGCGCCTCTGAAAGGAGCTGCTTTTACGCGCGCAAGCGCTTCTTTCAAGGAGAGGTTTTGCCCATTCATGATAGAAACGGTGCTGGAGATTGGAGTGGCGGCCGTTTCAAAGGCGGCGAACGAAGCCCCTGCAGAAAGACCGGTAGCGGCTGCCGCAAGGAGCCTTTTTGGTGTGGAATCGACAGGTCCCATTTTGCCTTTGACGACACGTGTCATCTTTTCGGAAATACGGCGGACAGGCGGGATGAAGGCCAGTCCTTTGGTTATTTCTACGGCAAACACGATCCGGGAACTTTGGCCGGTACGGGGATCTTTTAGGATTGTTGAGAGGAAGGCAAGACCGCTTGCTGCTTTTCCCGTTTCAGCGGCGCTCATGGCCCGCATTTCAAACATTTTTTTTAAAGGGTTGAGGATACTGGATCTAGCTGCAGATGAAGCAGGGGCCTTGATGTCATGAAGAAACGTTTCCACCAGCCCGCTCATGTTATCTGCAATTCCTTGGTTATCTACAAGTTGTGAAATATAAGCCGAGGTGGACGCTGCCGCGTGCCTTAGTTGGATAATTGCCGGAACCATAATATTTACCTATTATAATTATTGTTTACATAATTAATTTATCATATTTGCATAATTAAAATCAAATATAATTATATTACTAATTATCAGACAGTTATTACAATAATTAATAATAGTTTTTTGTTTAGTTTATTTCGGTTGATTGGCATAGCTATAGATATGGCGACGTCCTCTCCTCTTGAGCCTGATCGGTTCCGTCAAAACATCTATATTTGGGCCCACCTGGACAGGCCTGAACTCGAAGAGGTGATCCGCTCCTTGAGTAATATGGAAATATCTATTAGTCAGATATTTGCGAATTTTCTGGAGAACAATGCGGAGAATATTTGCAGGGCAGACATTAAGGCCCTTCGCAAGATTGTCAAGAAATTGGACCCCTTTGGTAGAGATGCGGTTTTGACCCGGTTGATACTGCGAATTACTCCCTCACGATCGGACCGTTCCCTGCAAACCCCGGCTCCGGCATCATCGAAAATCCCCCTTAAAGCCTATGCCAACCTGCTTGGGGACGATTGGATAAGCGGAATTGCCGGTGTTGAGGGAGGAGACTTGGAGGTAATAGGGAATACGATCGAAGAAATGATTTCCTCACATGAGGGTCTTTTGCAGGAAAAATGGGAACCCGTACGAAAAGAGATTGCCGGCATGCTAAGGTGGAAATGGAGAATAGATAGATTAAAATCAATTCCTGCCCCTCAATTGCAGCAAGAATTCAGGACTCTGGCACAGCTGGTACAACAAAGTATCCTTGCCTTGAAGCGCGGTGAGACTCTCCTGCTCCCTTGGGGATATGCTGCAGAGAGCGGTGGTCATGCCATGTTTCTCCGTTTTTCCCGTAATCTTGAAGGGATATTCACATTGGATGTGATCAATACGGGAGAAGGTGCAGAGACGTATCACGATATTTCTTATGTGGGTGGGGTTCAATATATCAATCCGGTGTGCCGCTTTACGTCCATTCCGAGAGAGGCCCTTCAATCTTTTGCAATCACAACTTTTTTCGAGGCGTTTGCAGAGCCC
>Ga0155580_163_pt2 | contig 11916 bp, 10 predicted proteins | sample RifCSPhighO2_12_FD_107237 | JGI IMG/M metagenome (GOLD analysis project Ga0155580, IMG submission 107237) | Chlamydiae bacterium RIFCSPHIGHO2_12_FULL_49_11 | reverse complement strand
CCTTGTCCTCCTTGCAAAAAGCCCGGAAGGGTACCATCACATATCGATGCTCTCTTCGCTGGGGTTTACAAGAGGTTTTTATTACTACCCCCGTATCGATAAAGAAATGCTGCGCACCTATTCGCGCGGCCTCATTTGTCTCAGCGGCCCCCATAACGGCAAAATCGGTTCCCTCATGGCACGTGAGGAAAATGAGGCCCTGGAAAAAGAGCTCTCGTGGTTTCAAGAAGTGTTCGGTGATGATTTTTTCCTGTCGGTGGAAAACCACACGATGTCTCCTGAATCTTTCGAGAAGGACAAAGTGCACAAAGAAAGCTGGCTTGTCCAAAAAATGGAAGAAACATGGAAAAAAGAGGCCCGTATTCGCGAAGGAGCCAAATATTGGGGTGAAAAGCTCGGGATCGGGCGTGTCGCTACGCACCATATTTGCTATCTGAACCGGGAAGATTGGGATGCGCATGAAATTTTGATGGGCATTTTGTCAGGGGAACCCCGTTATATTTCCAATACCGATTCTTTCGGAAATCGGCGCGATAAAACGATCAACCCCAAACGGGACACCTTGTATTCGCACGAAATGTATTTCAAATCGCCCGCGGAAATGGAAGCGCTGTTTCACAACGATCCGGAAGCGGTCGCAAATACACGTGTGATTGCAGGTAGGTGCCGGGTCGACCTCGATTTTTCGAAGCGTTACTATCCGGTCTTTGTTCCGCCGGAACTGGAAGGGAAAAAATATACCGAAAAGCAGCGCAAAAAAGAGGCCGAACAATTTCTGCGCTCTCTCGCCGAGGCCGCGATCGAAAAAAAGTATACGGGCGAGCGGCTGAAAGAGGTGCAAAAGAAATATCCCGGACGCGACCCTCTCGATGTGGTCAAGGAAAGGCTCGCTTATGAGCTGGAGGTGATCATTTCAAAAGAGATGTGCGATTACATCCTCATTGTGTACGACTTCATCGCATGGGCAAAACAGCACGGCATCCCTGTCGGTCCCGGCCGCGGCTCGGGCGCGGGGTCAATCATTTCTTACCTTACCGGAATTACCGAAATCGAGCCGCTCCGTTTCGATCTCTTCTTCGAACGGTTTATCAACCCGGAACGGATTTCGTACCCCGATATCGACGTTGACATTTGCATGGAGAGACGCTCGGAAGTGATTGAATACACGATTCAAAAATACGGCAAAGACCAAGTGGCCCAGATCATCACTTTCGGCAAAATGAAAGCGAAAATGGCCATCAAAGATGTGGGGCGTGTACTCGGTGTTTCCCTTTCCAAAGTCAACCAGATTGCGAAACTGGTCCCTGAGGATCTCGATATGACCATCGAAAGGGCGCTCGAGCTCGATCCAGAACTCCTTCAAATGAAACAAACCGATGCTGAGACAGACGAACTCATTCGAGTGGCCCGCGTGCTGGAAGGGTGTATCCGCAATACGGGGATTCATGCGGCGGGGATCATTATTTCAAGCGGGCCGCTCATCGAGACGATTCCGATTTGTACGGCCAAAGATTCGGATGTCTATGTCACCCAATTTTCCATGAAGCCGGTCGAAAGCGTCGGCATGCTCAAAATCGATTTTCTGGGGCTCAAAACGCTGACGACCATACAACGCACCGTAGATAGTCTCCCATCGAAAATCGACTGGGTGAATCTCCCTCTGGATGACCCTGCCACCTTTGAACTCTTGAACCAGGGGAAAACGTCCGGTATTTTCCAGCTTGAATCGGGTGGGATGCAAGAGCTTGCCAAACAACTCCACATCGACCGTTTCGAGGAAATCATGGCGGTTGCAGCGCTCTATCGGCCGGGACCGATGGAAATGATCCCGTCCTTCATACAGCGCAAACACGGACGCGAGCCGATCGAATACGATCACGAGAAGCTGGTTCCCATTCTGGAAGAGACGTACGGCATCATGGTATACCAAGAGCAGGTGATGCAGATTGCACAACTCCTCGCCGGCTATTCCCTCGGAGAAGGGGATTTACTCCGGCGTGCGATGGGAAAAAAAGACCACGAAGAGATGGAGCGGCAAAAAGGCAAGTTCATTCAAGGCGCCATCGGTAAAGGGCTATCGAAAGAGCTGGCCGCTTCGATTTTTGAAAAAATCGAAAAATTTGCCTCGTACGGCTTCAATAAATCTCATGCGGCTGCATACGCCTACCTGTGTTATGTGACGGCTTATCTGAAAGCCAATCATCCCCGTGAGTGGCTCGCGGCGCTCATGACATCAGACATTCACGATATCACAAAAGTAGCCAAACATATCGTCGAGGCAAAAGGGATGGGCATTTCCGTTTTTCCTCCCGATATTAACGAGTCAAAAGAGGTGTTTACCGCGCTCCCGTCGGCGATCCGCTTTGGTCTCAAAGCCATCAAAGGCATGGGATCCAATGTGTCGGATGCGATCCTGGAAGAACGCGAGCGGGGAGGGCCCTTTGAAACTCTGGACGCATTTTTGAGGCGTATTCCTTTCCAAAAAGTGGGGAAGAAAGCGATCGAGCTTTTGATTGATGCGGGGTGTTTTGACTATACGGGAGAAAAGCGGAGAACCTTGCTCCAGCATTTGGAAACGAATTTCGAAGCGTTGATGCGCCAAAAGAAAGAGCGCGAGCTCGGCGTCATGGACCTTTTCGGTGATGTGCCTGCAATCTTGACTGTGGCAGAAGGAGAAGAGATCGAAGTGCTCACGCCGCTCGAAATGTTTTTGAAAGAAAAACAGCTCCTCGGATTTTACGTTTCCGGCCATCCGATTGATTTGTATCAAGAAATGACATCGGCATTTCTACCGGTGCCTCTTTCCGATATTGCCAAATGCGCGCATGGCGACGTGATCAAGATTGTGTTCATCGTGGATACTCTCGATGTGAAGTTGTCGAGATTCGGCAAAAAATATGCCGCCGTCAAAATTTCGGACCGCAGCGGAGAGAGCACGGTGATGTTGTGGAGCGACGCATGGCAAAAACAGAGCTCGATCATTGCCGAAAATAAGGTATATGCAGCCCTTGCCGTCGTAGATATGCGAGAAGAATTGCCAAGACTCAATTTACGGGAGATTGCTTTGCTTGACGAAATGGGGCAGGGCGATTTGAACCGGTTGCAGGAACAGATTCAAACGCTCGAAAAATGGTCTAAAGAAAATGACCGGAAGAGTAAAGAGCAAGGAGAAAAAAAAATGGGGAAAAAATGTACCATCCATTTGGACATTGACAGAATGCAGCTTTCTCACATCCTGGAATTTCGTGAAAAATTCGGCGCTTTTTCGGGTGAGGATTCGGTGGAAATCGTGTTTACGAGTAACAAACGGCCGATGGGGGTTCTTACCTTAGACCCGTCCAAAAAACTGGATTTAGAAGAGGTGGCGGGGTATTTCCAATCTTTACCCTACTTTGTTGACATTATTTACTGATAAAGTTACTATATACACATGAAAAAAACTTTTATCTTTCTGGCCTTGTCTTTCTCATCCTATTTAGGTGCGGATATATACGAAGAATTTGCGCGCCTTACCAAAAGTTATGAGCTGGGAGAATGGCCTCGGCTTCTGGAAGCGGGCGAACAATTTTTGGCCGAACATAAAAATAGCGAATACGCATCGAAAGTCCATTTTTACGTTGCCAAATCCCATTTTTTTGCGCGCGACTACGATTTTGCGAATGAAGAAGCGGGAGAAAGCCTCAGAATGCTCAACAACGAGCAATTCTTTGAGGAAGTGGTTGCCCTCAAGTTCCAGTGCGCCGAGAAACTCCGCGAAGGCGCATATATCCACCCGTTCGGGGTCAAATCGACCCCTAGAATCGTTTCGGGCAAAGATTTGGCCCTATCCATTTATGAGGAAATCCTCCAAATTTCACCGAAGTCGGATATCGGCTCGCGGTCCTTGTTTCACAAGGGGGAAATTCTCGCCGAGTTTGGCCGGCATGAAGATGCAGTGGCCGATTACCAAACTCTAGTCCGTCGCTTTCCGAGCTCTGCCCTTGTCGGCGATGCCTATGTCAATATCGTCAGCTCCTATTATGATTTGAGCCGGGGACACAATCCGGATACCGATTACCTCGAACTCGCACGCATTGAACTGCGACAGTTCCAACGCAATTATCCCCTTAGTCCAAAGCTTGTCGCTGCAGAGAAGTTATACCATTATATAGAAGATGTTTATGCTCTCGACCTTTTCAAAAGTGCAACGTACTATGAAAAGAAAAAGAAAATTGCTTCAGCACGAATGTACTACGAAAAACTCCTCGCTCAATTTCCCGAATCTTCGGTTGCTCCGAAAGCGCAGTCGGGTCTTGCAAGATGTTCAAAAAACACAAAATAAGCAATTTATCAAAGTTCTGGTGTAAAATACCCGTAATTTTTATGGTGAGCTTATGCCCCTCTTGTGCGTCCTATCACATGGTCGGATGCAAGGATAACGAGGGGCCCATTTCTCTTGCCACCTCAGTTTTAACCCATGACGATTCCGGAATCTTCCGCCAGCTTCTCGCCAAAGAAATTGCCGCTTCCCGCGCCTTTACCTATGAGCACAGAGCCCCGTACGTCTTGAGCCTCAAAAGGGTGGAAGACAAGGTCGATGTGATCGGGTATATGTGGGATCGTGATCCCATTTCCGGTGCCTTGCAAGACCGCCTTTATCCGAGTGAGGAGAGAAGGCTTCTCGAATACGAAGTGTCGGTCATCGCACGAGGGACGGGGAAAAATCTGATTGAGCCGTTTGTGGTGGAAGTCGAGTCGGACTATGATTTTGTCAACCCCACCTCCCTCCAAAACATCGAATTTACTTCGCCTCCCGGTCAAACCCGGTCTGTGCTCCAGTTTTCCCTGGGCCAACTCGATTCGGAAGAAGGCGCTCGAACCCAATCCTTTATTACCGAATATCAAAAACTTGCAAAAAAAATCGTTGCAGGTCTCGCTCGATCCGCTTTTACATCTGATACCAAATAATTGCTGTTATCTGGTATCAGAAGAGATATGAAGCTGGTGCGATTTTCCACCTCCGATTCACTAGGTGCGCTTTTTACGAAACTGGACGATCTTCTTGATGCACTCAAGATACCCTATGCGCATAACGGGACGATCCGTCTGATTTTGGAAGAGGTGATCATGAACATTTACTCGTATGCCTATCCGCAAGACGAGTCGGGTCATTTTACTCTTCAGTGCGCCGTAAAAAAGGACCGGTTCATCGCCATCTTCCGCGATTGGGGAATCGAGTTCAACTTGCTTCACAATCCGGTAAGGCATAAGCCCGCCGACTTGGATTCAACACCCTATGGTGGGCTGGGGATTGAGATGATTCGCACTCTTGCCGATGACCTCTTGTATGAAAGAGACAGCGACACCAACATACTCCGTATCGAAAAACACTTTAATTAGGCTATTTTATTGCACTTTTCAACCTTTTGCGTGCTATTTCGACACGCCCCTAGGATTAGAATCCGGCGCCGAGAGAGAATTCCACAACCGGTCCGGGCGATGTTCCCGAACTGGAACTTGGAATGAGCGGCTGACTTATCGTTACTTCCATGAAGGAGGAAATAATGCTGTGCCGGAGCAGCTCGTAGCCTAGAGAGAAGTTGGGAATGAGGCCGAGAAAGTTTGATCTTTCATTCTTGGCTGTGTTCCGAAGCTGGGTTCCGCCCCAACCTAAGCCAAGTCCGCCATAAACGCTCTGCGATCCTTGAGGGGAGAAATAATAGAGGTAGGAAACCTTGGGCGCCGTCCACAAAATTTGACGGGCGTTTTGAGCACCCCACCCTTTCCCGTTACTATAGTTGAAAGAAATATCCACGCCGGAATGGTTAAAAGAGCGTCGGTAACCAATCCCTAAGCCGGGGAAGACGTTGGCGACGTTCGACGGTTGAGAATCGGTAATCGCTCGGAAATAGATAGAACCTTTCCTTACGGGAGCTTCATACGCAGGGGCTCCATCGGATGAAGGGCTCATTTGCGCAATTTCTTGTGAATCGAAGGGTTGGTCTGCAAACCCGAAAGCTGCAACAAGTAGGGTTAATATAATGGATTGTTTCTTCATAACGATACCTCACGTTAATTACGAAAACAATTTTAGTGTATTTACAAGAATTCTGCAAGAAAATAAAAACCGTCTTGGCAGTGTCGTCACGAGAATCAATTCTCAGACTTGCCGATCGAGGCGATTTCTTCCTCGGTGTCAAGCACTTCAATGAGATAGTGGCGAAGGATGCGGAGGACAAATTTGGGGGTGTTGAATTTTCCCCGCGTCGAAAAGATGAGCTCCAATTTGAGCGACTTGTTTTGCTGGAGCGCAATCATAGTCAGAGTGCGCGGCATGTCGTCGATCACTTTCGGTATGATCCATACCACGAATTGCTGATTGAAAAGGGTTACCTTCTCCTCGGTTTCGATGACATGGAAATAAAAAGGGAATTGCGATTGGATTTCTTTTTCGTCGGCCGGAGTTTTGTCGAGCAGATGGAGAGATTTTAATAAAGGTTCGCTCACGTCAATGATTTCATCAACCAGAGACTTGTTCAGGTCCTTGATAAAGGTAGAGTAGAATTTGTCCAATTTTTTGGGATCGATCATCTCTTGAATTTTCCTAATCTTCTACATAAGAACCTAAGGGTTTTTTTTAAACAGGTTTTTGTATATGCTTGGTTGAGGAAGCCATTAATCAGCTCGTAATCAACCATGTCTCGCCGGATTTTTTTTCTTCTCTCCTCCTGCCTCTTCTTGCAGCTCTCCTCCTGCCTGGAATTGAACGTTCGCTCGCCCTACCTCGTCGTGCTCAGTGCCGAATCGGGAAAGATATTATATGAGAAAAAAGGGTCGGAGCCGATTTTTCCTGCGAGTACCACGAAATTGGCTACGCTTCTTTACACCGCTTCTTTTGAAAACCTCCCTCTTTTTTCTACGGTGAATGTGGATAAGGAGAGCATTCGCGTAGTGGAAGCCGAAAAAAGGGTGCAGCACTGGAATGATTTCCCCCCCTACATTTTAGAAGACGATGCGGTGCAACTGCATTTGAGTGAAAATGAGTCGTTTGTCTTTCGTGATCTGCTCGAGGTCATGATGGTGAGGTCGGCTAACGATGCAGCCAATTTGGTGGCAAAGCATGTCGCCGGGTCGATCCCGCAATTTACGGAAGGTTTAAATGCGTTTTTATCCCGCCTCGGATTCAGAGAAACGCATTTTGTTAATCCGCACGGCCTGCACCACCCCGCTCACCGGTCCACGCCGCTCGAAATGGCGCTCATCCTCAAAAAAGGACTCGAAATGCCCCTGTTCCTGGAGATTGCAACTCAAGACGAAGTAGCCTTCAAAAAAGACATTTTTCGAAATACCAATTTGCTGTTCCATAAAGATAAACCGGTGTTTTATCCGAAAGTGATTTGTGGAAAAACGGGGTATACGAGTAAGGCAGGATATTGTTTAGTCAGTGCGGCACAAGTCGGAGATCGCACTATCATTATCGCCAGTTTCGGATCGGATGACCCCCTTTTCCGTTTCCTGGATTCGGTCGAAATTTACGAGCGCCTCGGAGCGGAAGAGAAAGAAGAGAGAAAACTGTTTAACAGCGAAGAAGCGGTATTTCAAACCTATTTGAGCTTGCCCCGTACAAATTTGATCGCCAAATTGCATGCAGATGTGGACGTATCTTTCTACCCTTCCGAAAAAGCCGAATATCAGACAAGCGTGCGTTGGAATGAGGCGGCGTTTCCAATCCGAGAGGGGGATCATGTGGGTGATTTGATTGTGCAAGACGATAATCTTCGTGAACTTGGCGAATTTCCTCTCTATGCGGCCGTATCTATTGCTCTTCCGGAGAAGCGGGCGGTCGTTTTCTATATTGCTTTTATCGGAGTGGTGATTGTGGCGGCAGGTGTAGCTTTATATAGAAAGAAAGCCAGTCTTCCGTCGTAAGTTCGTGCGGTCTTTTGTCTAAAAAGAGGTCAGATTCCGGAAAAATGGAGCGTATTTTTTTGCGCCGGGCACGGAATGCTCGTGACAATATATTGTAGTATTTTGCCAGGTTGACTTCGGGCGCCGGTTTTGGAATCAGCCGGAGAAGGGACGAATGGACTTTTGGGACGGGGTGACAGGCGTAGCGGGAGATCTGCATTGCGATATCGATGTCAAAAAATGTGGAAATAAAAGTGTGGATCGCTGTTTGGCTTTCTCTCACTTTTTCGGCAAAGGCATCTTCTACAATGAAAAAGGCGCGCCGGAACTTTGATTTTTGCTCTGCTATCCGGAGAAGGATTGGAGTAGAAAGGTGGTAGGGGAGATTACCCACCACAAGATCTACGGGCTCCTGCCAATCGTAGTGCAAAATGTCGGCTTGTATGCAGGAAAAACGGGAATCGGAAATAGTACGTTTTAGATAGGTAGCAGCTTCAAAGTCGATTTCTACGGCGATAAGGGAAGTACATAATGGCAGCATGGCACAAGTAAGAGCGCCCTCACCCGGGCCGATTTCTACGATTTTTCCGCGGGGGGCAACATGGCGAATGATTTCGTCGATGGTTTCTTTCTTATGTAGAAAGAATTGCGATAGGTGCTTCTTAGCTACTATCTTCACGATACTTTGATCTGGAACGGCTCAAAGTCTGCATGAGCCTTGCTTATAGCAAGCTCCTCAAAACAGAAATGTTCTTTCAGATAGCGAACATACTCGGCTTGAAACTTGCGGCTTTTTTGCATCAAGAGCTCGTTCTCCAGCTGGTCTTTCATAGTGGAGAAGGAAGGAGGCACTGCCTTGGCATGGTCTAGGAGGCGGTACACCTTGCACGCATTCACGTCACTATTTTTGACTACTTGCAATATGGGGGAAGAAATCATATTAATGCCGATGGAGGAGAGGAGTCCTTTGATATTGGGCGCGATTTCCTTTTCGCTGAGCGTGATGGCGCTTGAGACGGTGACGCTGCTTTCGGGAAGTGCCGTTTCAAGGTCGACTTTCAATTCGGCCAAGTCTTTGGTTTTGACGGTTTGCACCAAATTCTGTAAAAACTTCGATTCTTCTTCTAGTTTGTCGGCTTTGGACGGTTTCAGGGTGAGCACCTGGTAGGTCCATTTTTCTTCGGGAGGGTTCGATTTTACGTAGGCGACATACGATTCGTGCAATTTGCTCGGTGTCACATCGTGGAATACTTTGACCCAAATTTTATACCAGGCGATCGTTTTAACGAGCTGCTCATTTTTTACAAATTCGGAAGCTTCTTTCGGAGTCAGTCCGAGGCGGGAAATGGTCGCAACGACGTTCGGACCAAACCGTTTATTGATTTCTTCTTTCAAATTCGGTTCGGGGATTTCAATTTTCATTTCTTTGGCGTCGAGGAGCATCAGGTATTCATTTACCATATCGTCGAGGACTTGCCTCCACGAGTTTACATAATATTGGTAACGGGCAGGCGCATATTCGAAAGAGCGGGGATCTTTTTCCAGAAGGGTCATGTCCATTCTTTTTTTGACGTCGATGACGGAAAAGACGCGGTCGTACACTTTGACCAGCGGTGCATTGTGGACCACGATTTCAATATGCTGCTGGACAGGAGGTGGTGTGGTCGGATTTGGAGCGCACGTTGCCACACCCGCAAATAGGAGAAAAACTAGACACTTCATCATAAGCCAACCTCAACTTTAAAGTATTATACAGAGATCGGGTTTTTTAGGAAAATGAAAAACGCACTGCGTAAAATCCGTCACGATCGCCCGGCTTCAGAGGGAGGGAAATAAATTCTTCCTCTTTCTTCAAAGAATATTTTTCGCAGAAAAAGGCGGCCTGATTTTCATTTTCGGAGGGAAAAACAGAACATGTCATATATACAATATGTTGGCATGGCATGCGGATCGCTTCGTTAAAAATTTTTCTTTGCTGTTCAATCAGGCGAGATAAAGTTTCCAAAGAAAAGAGGTAGGTTTGTTCAAAGTGGCGTCGCCATGTGCCCGATCCGCTGCACGGAACGTCGAGAACGATCCAATCGAAGGGCTCAGAAACGGTAAAAATGTGGGGAAGGGGGAGGCCGTTTCTCAAAAAGCGCCTTTTTGCCTCTTGGAGCATGCGGGGGCGAGTTTCATGCAAAGTGAGGTGAATGGGATGGCTCGCCTGTGTGGCGATGCCCAGACTTTTTCCGCCGCTGCCGGCGCACATGTCGAGAAGGCGCTCTCCTCTTGCCGGATGAACAAGCCTGCATGCCAAAATGCTCGCCTCGTCTTGGATTTCAAAAAATCCTTTTTGGTATTCGGGAGTTTGTGTAAGAGGAGCGTCGTCGGGTGCGGTGCAGATTTCATGATCTACTTTGTGGATTTTGATAGTAGGCTCTAGAAGTTCGATCAGCTTATTTGCTGTAATTTTTCGCGTATTGACGCGGAGAGTTACGGGAGCCTTGTCCTGCAAAGTTTGTAAAAATTGGGAGGCATTCTCTGCCAATTCGGAGGAAATCAGGTCGTAGAGTTCCGGGGATACGGAAAAGCGGTCGGAAACGGAAACCGGCTTTTCACACGCTTTTTGTTTGAGAACGACTTCTTTCCAGCCGGTGACGTTGAATCCTTTTTCCAGTTTCAGACAGTTTTTCAGAAAAAAAAAAGCGTCCTTTTTGATTTCTTCCCGGTCTTTTTTTCCTAAAGAATGGTGAGCTTCAAAATATTTTTTTACGTGCTCGGGGAAAGGGGTTTTGAATGAGTAGCTCTCTAAGAGTGCGATAAGATGGTATATGCGAAACGGGATCATGGCTAAAAGATTATAATTACAAAAAAAACGTTGGCAAGCAAAATAGGATAAGATATCAGAAAAAAAGTTGGAGATATGGCAGGAGTTGTTTTCTTGGGGCGCTGGTTTATCAGTGGAATTTTCATTATTTTGGCCGTTTCGTCATTTTTTCATCTTGAAGAAGTGAACAATGAATTTTTGCAAACCTTGTCGGTGTGGCAGATGTCTTCGTCCAATCTTCCGGGCGTGCAAGAGGTGCTCTCTTTTATGGAAGATTTTGGACGTTGGTTTGTTCTTGTCGGTGTTGTGATTGAGCTGGTCGGAGCCCTTGCGATTTTTTTGCAGTTCCATGTCAAAATAGGTGCAACACTGCTTCTTTCTTACCTCTTTTTTACGACCCTGTTCCATCAGCCGTTCTGGTTTTTTGAAGGGCCTCTTCTCGCCCGCAGTTTTGTTCTGTTCATGAAAAATTTTGCGATCGTGGGCGGACTCATGTTGATTTTGGCTGAGCGTCGTTCTGCCGGTGTGCATATTACTTCATCATGAAAAAATGGCTCCCTCTGTGGCTTGTCAGCCTATATCTTGCTCTCTTTGTCAATGAAACCTCTTCTCTTCTGTGGGGCTCGTGCGCTCTTCTTTTTACCTACAGTCTGTTTTGGGTATCTCTCGCCTTTTTGCAAAAAACGTCATCCCGGGTTGCATCTTCCCTCGTATGGACTATGCTTTCGTATCTATGGTCGGTCCGGTGGCTTTGTACGACCGAGTATCACGGGAGAGCGATGCTTCTCGGATATTTTCTCGTTGTCCTGATTTTTTCCGTTCCGACCGCTCTTTGTTTTTCCCGGATCGGGCGCGGGCGCTCTTCTTTCTATTTGGTATTCGTTGCTTTATTTGAAGTGGCCAAGTTATGGATTGTATGCGGTTTTCCGTTCAATCCTCTTGCGCGGCTTCTTCTGTTTCACCCCCTCCTGTCCAATTTGGCTTCTCTCGGCGGCGTGGGAGGGCTTGTCTTATTTTTTCTATACCTCAATTATACCGTGTTTTTGGTGCTCATCGAGCCAAGTAGATGCCGCCTGCTTGGGGCATGCGCGTTCCTTGTCGGCGGACTTTTTCTCGGGCAAGGGGTAGAGTCGCTTCCCGTACAAACCCTAGAGCCACTGTCGGTATTAATGGTACAAACGGGGGCTCGGCCCGAAGAAAAAAATTTCCTGAAAGGGAAG
>Ga0155580_159_pt2 | contig 11937 bp, 8 predicted proteins | sample RifCSPhighO2_12_FD_107237 | JGI IMG/M metagenome (GOLD analysis project Ga0155580, IMG submission 107237) | Chlamydiae bacterium RIFCSPHIGHO2_12_FULL_49_11 | reverse complement strand
GGGCTCGATCTTATTGCTGCCAATGTGTACCTCGACGGCGTAGAGGCGACCTCGCCCATTGTGAACGATTTGTATGGCCATGAAAGACTCAGACGCTCCCTGAAAGGAATCGATTACGATGTTGTCTTTATCGATACGCCGCCCAGTTTGGGATGGCTCACCCAAAGCGCTTTTTTTGCGGCACAATATTCGATCATTTGCGCCGTGCCAGAGCCGTATAGCATTTTGGCTCTTAACCGGCTGAAAGAGTATCACGAACAAATCCAGGAACATCACGACCTTAGTATTCTGGGAGTGGTACTCTCATTTTGGGATGAGCGGGGAGCAACTAATCCGGCGTACGTTGCTGCCATTGAAGAGGCGTTCCCCGGTAAATTGTTTCCGACGAAAATCCGCCGAGATATCTCCGTTTCCCGGAGCGTCCTCAAAGGCCTTCCCGTAACAGCAGCATATCCGCATTCTCGTGCTGCAAGCGATTATGCATCCCTTACGGGGGAATTTTTAGCGAGAATTTCCAGCGAGTCATTATGCCAAGTGCAGCCACTCTAGTCCGCGAATTTTTGGGGAAAAAGAAAAAGGGAACCCCTGTCGAAAAAGTCGTTCCCCATAACAGTTTCCGTTCTTTGTTCGATGTAAAAGAAATATCGGAGGAAGAGAAAGAAAAGTTTTCGCTCGAGCTGGCCCCTTTTTTTGAAGTGGCTTCCGAGCAGGAGAAACGAGAACTTTTTCAGGCCACATCTGAACTTCGGTCGGTGCAAAAGCAGGCGGTGATTCTGGTCGGAGAGCGAATTTTCCGCGTGCGTGAGATGCTGCGCGAAAAGAAAGAGGGCGATTTCGTTTTTACCAAATGGCTCTCACTCGTCTTTTCCAGCAAAAAAACGGCTTACAATGCTCTTGCCCTGTACGAATTTTTTCTGGAACTTCCCGACGAGGGTGCCCGTGAAAAGGTGAAAACAATGCCTCTCAAGGCGATTTATATCTTGGCATCGCGGCGGGGGGATGTGGAAAAAAAGCGCGACCTGATCGACCGCTTTGAAGGCGGCCCCCAAGAATTACTGATCGAAGAAATTAAACGTACGTTTCCCCTCCCGCAGCAGGATAAACGAAATGCCCGTAAAAGAGGCGCCGGCCTTGTTTTTGAACTGGAACGGCTGATCCGGCTCGTCCAGAATGATGCTTTTGCTCAAAATGATTTGCGAGAGGCAAGGGAAAAATTGATCGAACTAAAGAGACTTCTCGAAGAGCGAGAGGGTTGATTCCAGCCCTTCCTGTTTCCAGGCAAGCAGCAATTTTTTATATTCGATGAGCGGCCGGATGACTCCTTGCAGTTCTTCTTCCCCTCGGACCGTTTCTACTATAGTCCAAAAGACGGAGGGTTCCTTTTCATCCAGGGCAGAAGAGAGGAAAAGGAGCTTTTTTAAAAGATCGACTTGATGGTCTGTAAAATGGTTTTGCAGGGGGATCAGGGCGGCAATGCCCTTGCGGATTGAAGAAATTTTTGCGAAAGCGGTAAAAAACAAAGTTTGCAACGCTCCCGCATTGCTGAGAGGGAGAAAATAGTGGAGCCTGGCTTTGATGTGGCAATGCTGCCTTTCAAGATAGTAGAGGAGAAGGGAAAGTTCATGCAAGCAGCACGATAGTGTCTGATCCAGTTCAACGATATTTGGAGTTTTCTTTGCCATCGCCATTAATTATCATTCTATAATAACAGGGAATTAAATTTAAGAGGAATTTTGTGTCGAAAAAAAAATTGATTTGGTAGGGTGCAAATATGGGTCCCGAAGATATAGAAGTTGTTGCCAAACGGATGGCGCAACAAATGAAACATTACCTCATCACAACTTACGGTAAGACGAGCGAGGAAGCAACCGATGGGGAGCTGTACCGTGCTCTGAGCCTTGTAATTCGTGAAGAGATCATGATCAATTGGACCGCTACGATGCATACGGTCCAACGAAAAAAGGCGCGGCGCCTCTATTATTTTTCCCTGGAATGGCTTCCCGGGCGTCTTACCCTAAACAACCTCCAAAATATTTCTGATGTGGAGCTGGTCAAAAAAGTATTAGGCTATCTCAAACGGGATTTTATGCATGTGATGCGGTCCGAGCCCGAACCCGGCCTCGGAAACGGAGGTCTCGGCCGCCTAGCCGCCTGTTATCTCGATTCTCTGGCCACGCACCACTACCCAGCGATGGGGTACGGACTGAGGTACCAATACGGCATTTTTGAACAGGAAGTGTGGTCGGGTGTGCAGATCGAAAGACCCGACACGTGGCTCCTCGGAGACTATCCTTGGGAGATGCGCCGCGATTCGATTGCATCGATTGTAAACTTTGCGGGAAGAACCGTCGAAAAACAAAATAAGAAAGGTGAGCCAGTCTACTTTTTGGCCGATAGTGAAGAAGTACGGGCACTCGCATACGATATTCCCATTGTCGGCTACGGCTATAAGCAGCCGTTTTCAGCCATGACGCTCCGGTTATGGACCACAAAAGAGTCGCCGCGGAATTTTGAACTTGCCCGGTTCAATGCGGGAGATTTGTATGATGCAACGCGCAACACGGCAGTGACCGATGTGCTTTATCCGAACGACAAATATTCACTCGGGCTGACCATGAGGATCAAGCAGGAATATTTGCTGGTATGTTCTTCATTACAAGATATTTTCAGTCATTATGACAGAATTTACGATACGATAGACGCTTTTCCCGACATTATCCGTATACAGATCAACGATACCCATCCGGCGCTCACGATTGCAGAGCTGATGCGGATTCTCATCGCCGAAAAAAACCTTTCCTGGCAGGAAGCGTGGGCGATCACCAAAACGTGTTGCAGTTACACCAACCATACGGTGTTGAAAGAGTCTCTCGAAGAGTGGGATGCGCACCTCTTAAGGGAACTTTTACCGCGCCAGCATCTTATCATCGAAAAGATCAATGCCGAGTTTTGTAATCGCGTTCGTGCCAAATTTCCCGAGGATGAAGAAAAGATCAGGCGCATGTCGATCATCCATAACGATCGGGTAAAAATGGCGCACCTTGCGATCGTCGGATCGCACAAAGTAAACGGAGTGGCAAAACTCCATTCGGAAATTCTTCAAAAGAACATTTTCCCCGATTTCCACGAATTTTTTCCCGATGTGTTTACGAATGTGACCAACGGCGTTACGCCAAGACGTTGGCTCATGGGAGTCAACCCTTTGCTCAGCAAAATGATCACCGAGCTGATCGGAGACAAGTGGATCGTTGACTTTGAGGAAATTGCAAGAATCAAAGAGCATGCAGGCAAAAAAGACGTGCAGGAGAGGTTCTTGCAAATCAAGCTGCAAAATAAGAAATGTCTTCTCGATGTCCTTGCCGAATCTAAAAAGGCTCACTACGGGTCGATGGTCGATGTGGAAAAAGAGCTGTTTATGGAAGGCGACGCCCTTTTCGATGTCCAGATCAAAAGGATTCATGAATATAAGCGTCAGCTCATGAACGCACTGCAAAAAATCATGATCTACCACCGGATTCGCAAAAATCCCGATTCGGTGCGCATCAAACGCAAGGTGATCATTGCCGGCAAAGCGGCGCCGGGCTATGACATGGCAAAAAATATTATCCGCCTTTTCTATTGCATCGGACGAAAAATCAATACCGATCCCGTTGTGGGGCAAAAGCTGAAAGTGATTTTTGTGGAAAATTATAATGTTTCAAAAGCCTCGCTGATCATTCCTGCGTCCGACCTGTCCGAACAGATTTCTACGGCGGGGATGGAAGCGTCGGGAACGGGGAACATGAAGCTTGCGATAAACGGCGCGCTCACGATCGGTACCGAAGACGGTGCGAACATTGAAATGCGTGAGGCGATCGGAGATGAGTTTTGGCCGTTCCGCTGCGGTGCAACGACGGCTGAACTTGCAGAGCTCAGGCAAAGCGGAAAATATAAACCGTATGCCATCATTCAGTCTCACCCTGATATTGCCGAAGCCCTAGAAAGCTTGAGGTCGGGCGAGTTTGCCGAAAATGATATCGAACGCAAAATCATGCAGTCGATCTACGACAATTTATTGATGGGTTCCAATCCCGACTATTTCTTTGTCCTGCAAGACCTTTTTTCTTACAACGATGTGCAAAACCGGGTGGAAACCTACTACCAGGATTTACACAAATGGGCCGAGATTGCCCTTCATAACATCGGGGGAATGGGAAGCTTTTCTTCTGACGTGTCGATCAAAAATTATGCAAAAAATATTTGGAACTTAGAGCCTATCCCAGTCGATCACGATGAGCTCGAACGTGTCCGCCGCGAATTCCTGGAATCGGACCGCTGCTTCATCGCCTAAAATAATTCTTATACTGATTTTTAAGTTTGGATTTCGTACAATTCTTAACGGGGTTTTAATGGAACCAATTCACGGCTGTAATGCTTTTTTCGCTCCCGAATGGGGCTCAGAACAAAAGGATCTTCGGACTGCCGTTTCTTCAAACGATACGGCTGCGCTGCAGCGTTTGCTGGAGAGAGGCGCCGAATTGCCACAGAGTTCGACGGCAATGAACCTGATGCACATTGCAACTAAAAATAATAATATTGAGATCGTACGACTGCTTCTCGAGCACGGGGGGCAATCGATGGTGAATGAGGGGGTTCCGAAGACAGGATGGACCCCGCTTCACTATGCCGCCAAGTATGGAAGTACCGAGCTCATGCTTCTCTTATTGGAACACGGCGCTTCCGAGTCGGTTTCACGGGTGACCGGGGATGCTTTTCATGGCACTCCCCTTATGCTCATCTTTGTATCTGAAACGATTCCCAAGGACGTGACGAGAGAAAAAGCTCACCTGCTTATCGCCCATGGGGCCGTTAAGACAATGCATACGCTTTCATCAGAGAAAGAGCCGGCTCTATTTTTTGCCATCAAGCATGGAGACGTTGAATTGGTCCGGTATTGTCTCGATCATAGTACCGGAGCTGTCCCTGATTATATGACTGAATCCAATCACGTCACTGCCCTTCACGTTGCTGCCAAATATACTTCGACGGCCATGGTAGAGCTTCTTATTTCCCGAGGAGCCGCCCCCATGGCTAAAATTGCCACCATTACTGCGCACAACACTCCCTTTTCCATGGCGGTGATTGCAGGAAAAAACGACATCGCTGCTTATCTCGTGCCGCACACGTCACGAGAAGAAATTACGCGGGTTTGCTCCCTCACTCCTTTTTTTTATGATGCCATCCGTAGCAATAATATTGAACTGGTGGGTTTTTTACTCGAATACGGCGCTCCGGAAATTTTTTGCCGAGAAACCAAAACGGCATGCCATCCTCTCGCCTATGCCATCGCTCATGCAAGCAATCAGATGTGCGCTCTTATTCCCTATGGCAAAGGTGTCATCGATGCTCCCTTAAACGATGGGATGACTCTCATTGCTCTTGCCGTCCACTATGACCGGATTGAGGTAGCAAAGATGCTTCTGGGATTGGGCGCCCGGGCGGCTGTCAATACCCCCGCCGGAAAATTGCAATGGACCCCTCTTCAAATTGCGGCAAAAAAAGGGAACTTGCCCATGCTTCAGCTCCTCCTTGAAAATGGGGCCGCTCCGTCGGTGACACATTTTGCACAGAATAAAGATACGTGTTCCCCCTTGCATCTCGTGGCCCGATTAGCGGAATCCAAAATCGGTCCCGAAGTACAGATTGCCATGATGGAGCTTCTTTTTGCTCACGGGGCCAAAGTGACCATCCCTATGTCTTTTTCTCAGCATCCGCCGGTGCTGTTTTATGCCATGCAGCACTGTGATGAGAAAGTGGTGATGTATTTGCTTGCTCACTCTGCTCCCGGCGATATCCTCATGATACAAAACCAAATGACGCTCTTCCACCATGCTATTTTGCGGCGCTTTCCCCTTGCGGTCTATCAAATAATTGCGGGGATTGTAGGAAATCAAAGTCTCATATCTGAGCAAAATCAAGACGGAAATACTCCGCTCCATCTTGCCGTCCTGTGGGGCAATATAAACATTATCAGATTATTACTCTTGTACTCATGTACAAGCTCTTCTTTAAATGTGCAAAATAACGAAGGGCACACCCCTTACTCTCTTGCTTTAAAAGGCAATTTCGACGAGGTCATACTATTTCAACTCTCCCCTGATGTGTTGCAAAGAGACATAATAAGAGCAGGGCAAATGAATACTGAGGGAAAATCTTCCTTTTTATTTCAACTTGCTACGAAATCGTACCGTGGTACCGGAATGCAATTTTTTATGACCGAATCGATTCATTTTACTGCGCCCGTCGGTGTGGCTTTGATTGCGGTGGAGGGTGGCCTCACTAGAGGAACTCCGGAGGAGCTGCTTTATCCCCACGAAAAAAGGGAGCTTCTCATTGCAGCGGCACATGCAGAGAATCTTGCAATAGTGGAAAGGGTCTTCCCGTTGTATTCGCAAGAAAAGCTCAATCTGTCGTCCGAAAAGTACAACCAAAATACGGCTTTGCACCTTGTTTTGAAGTGTGGGTGCCTACGTTTGGCCATGATGCTTTATCAACAGGGAGCTCGGTTGGATATTCCGAACGGGGACGGGAAACTCCCCATCGATATGATCGAAAACGATCTTATCAAAGCGGCAGCTGCATCGTTTGTTTCCGAGGGGTTTGATGAAGAGAAGCAGAGATCCTTTGCTGCTCAAGCTTATAAACTCGGGAATATCGATTTTTTTATTTCCATGGCACCCTTTTTCCCTCCCTCTTTTTTTGAATCTGATTTTACGGGTCCCGGAACGACAATTTTGATGCTCGCAATAGAGAACTCGAAGTGGGAATTTGTCGAGTGGCTCCTTGGCCGCAACGAGGTCTCTAAGTGTATTTCTCGTGTGAGTCAGTATAACTCTACCCCTCTAATGAAACTTATACGCAGAGGTGGAGAGAGGTGTCTCGAACTTTTACTCCAAAAAGGAGCCCAAGACACTGTCAATCACCAAGATGTGGGGGGTTGGACTGCGCTTCATTATGCCGCAAAGTTTCACAACGATGGTATGCTTGCTACCTTGCTCAAGTTTGGGGCACAGCCCTCTGTCTATTTGCTCACCCAGGACCCGTTTGGATGGGGTGTCATTCAATGTGCATTTGCATTTGAATCCCGTATGAAAAATCAGCAGGGAGCACGGCGCGTGGTAAAATTGCTTCTGGAAGCGGGAGGAAGGGTGGATAGTGTTCCTCAAGCCGACGGCGGTAGGCCGTTACTGATGCAGGCACTCTTTGCCGGAGCCGATGAAGAGACAATCCGGATGCTCATCGGAGCGGGAGCACGCGCTGACATGAATAATGTTACCGGAGGCGGATTTACTTATTTGCACGCTGCGGCAAGGTCTTGTTGTGCGGAGCGTGTGAGATATGTGCTTGAAAACGGGGGTGTCCGCTTTTTGGAATTATGGGGCTCGGTGTCGGCTACCCCTCTGTATCAAGCGGTCAAATACAATAAACCGGCCACTAGAGTTCTAAAGATAGTATCTCTTTTACTCCATTACGGTGCTTACGACTCGGTGGACAAGCCGAATATAGACCAAGTGACGCCGGAGGATGCCCTTTTAGGGCGGAATGATTTTTCTCCCGGTGACAAACAGGCAGTCATTACGCTACTCCGGGAAGGAAAAAAAATCAGGGATGAGATCCGGGCATATTTGTATCACATCCGGAATTTGCTCCCACTTCCCGGCCTTAAGGGGCACAAAATGAATACTGAGCGGATTTTTTCCAAGGGGAAACTGACCTGGACACAACATGTATATCGTGGCAAAACGATGAGGAATTATTACGACGAAACGACGACGCCCGAGTTCCGAAGAAGCACTTTTGAATTTGCCTTGAGAGCCGGTAACGTGGAACTCGCAAAGCGCGTGCACGCGCAAGGAGTCTCCCTTTACCGATTATTTCAATCCCGTAATACTGCCTCATTTAGCTGTATCCAGGAAATGGTGAGCCTTCGGGATCATTTTGTACAGGCAAGGCAAGTGATTCTAGCGCATAACCCCGAGTTTGCCGAAATGGCACACAAGGCAGAGCTACACTTAAATAATGTCGTGAAGGCGCTCAATGCCGAAACTCAGGCAGACAAACGGAAAACTCTTCTTTCCCAAAGGGTGCAAAAGGAACAAGAGCTTAAAACAGTATGGGATCAAACCGATTCAATGCAGTTCGATACATCCTATGCATGGGCGGATTTAATGCGTGTGATCCTGTGGCGTGCCGAAAGAGAGCGCGCCCCGTGGATGGTTCAAGTATTTGCTATGCTGATGACAGATGAAATGGCAGATTACTTGAAAATTGAAGTGCAAAGAGCAGGAAGCCTCCTCGGAGCGATTCGACCAAGGCATTCTCTTACTCGAGAACATATTGTCCGTTACATTGAAAGAGGAGCCGATCCCAATGCTGTCGATGCGGAAGGGATGACTCCCTTGCGGCTTGCGCGCCGATACGGAACCGAGGAAGTCGAGAAAACTCTTTTAGAATACGGTGCTACCGAATAATTTAATAACCTCAAGGAGAAATAATCAAACATGAATCGTATTGTCAATGCCGGACAGGTTTTATTACGTTTTGCCACATCGGCGGAAGATGTGGACGAATCCGCTTTACTACAAATCAAAGAAGCCCTGCAAACCATCGCCCATGTTGCACGAGGAGCCGGGAACCTTGCTCGAACCCTGACCGGCCGCATCGGTTTTCAGCAAAATAGAGAAGAAATACAATCTATCGTCCATAAAACTCTTCATCTATGGAACGATCCCGCTATCGAGCAATTTCTTGAACTGGACAAGTGGCAAAGCGCAGGAAACGTAGACCTAGCCAAACAAAAAATCATCTCTTGCTTCAAAAACCATGATACTAGCCTCTATTTTTCCGGTTTAAAATTGACTTCTCTTCCACACAAAGCATTACGCATACTCAATGTAACTCTCTTGAATTGCAACGGATGCGCAATAGATAAGATTCATCTATCTGACCTTCCGCAGCTACAAACACTCGACTGCTCCGATAATCCATTACAGGAACTTACGCTGGAAAGATTGGATAAACTTGCGGACGTTGATTGTCATAGTTGCGCTTTAACTAGTCTTTATCTATCTGACCTTCCACAGCTAAAAATACTCTACTGCTCCTATAATCCATTACACGAACTTATGCTGGAAAGATTGGATACACTTATGAAAGTGTATTGTAGTCGTTGCGCTTTAACTAGACTTCATCTGTCTGACCTTCCACAGCTACAAATACTCTTCTCCAGCAATAATTATTCATTACAGGAACTTACACTGGAAAGATTGAATGAACTTGCGAAAGTTTATTGTGATGGTTGCGCTTTAACTAGATTTCGTCTATCTGACCTTCCGCAGCTACAAACACTCTTCTTTAGCGGTAATCACTTATTACGGGAGCTTACACTGGAAAGATTGAACAAACTCGCGGAAGTTGATTGTCATGATTGCGCTTTAACCGGACTTCATCTATCCGACCTTCCACAGCTACAAAGACTCTACTGCTCCCATAATCCATTACAGAGATTACCAAATGGTATATTTCAGCTTCCACGAGATAGCAATGTTACGCTATCCCATTGCGCCATTTCTACAGAAGATCGATGTCGCTATTATACGCTCAGTAGACAAAGAGAATATGAAGGTCCAAGAATCGAGTTTGGAGAATCTCATTCGTTACTCTTACGCAGCAATGAGGCCGCCTCTTCAAGCGATGACACTACAAATAATATCAGCTCCAAGAAAAGGAAAAGATAGTCAAACATGAATCATATTGTCAATGCCGGACAGGTTTTATTATGTTTTGCCGCATCGGCGGAAGATGTGGCCGAATCCGCGTTACCCCAAATCATAGAACAACAAGAGCATGAAGCCGTTCATCAATGGTTTCTGCAAAAGACATTTGAACTCTTACGTAGTAAAGAGGCCTCCTCCTCTAGCGAGGACACTATCTAATACCGAACGCAAGAAATAATGTCATAAATTCGAGCCAGATAACGAGGCAGATTTGAACGATCATTTCGAAACCCATATTTTTAAATATGAGTGAGAAAGGATCGTTCAAAGGTGACCGTTAGATGATTCCGAATTTGTGAAAGTATTTCTTGCGTTTGGTATAACACGTACCGGTAGTTCTTTCCTTGACAACTCGTTATAAATTCGGAAATGGGGAATTATTTGACGACACGCCCTAAAGGGACCATTTTTGCATGAGCCTATGGATTTCGTCTTGTAGCGATTCGATGGCGCGGGTGATTTCGGCAAGGAGCAGTTCGTTTTTCTCGATGAGTGAAATGAAGCGAAAGCCTTCGGTAATCACCGGATTGTGATTTGCAATGGCAAGGCCATTTTCGAAAAGGTTGTTCACATAGGCTCTTGCGAGAATGTTCGGAACGAGAGCGGCATCAAACTCTTCATCGATGGTCCACGAGAGCGCTTCTTCCACGGAATTGTAAAATACAAAGTCGATGGCGGGAAAAGTGGTAATGAGTCCGATTTCTTGCGGCCGCCGCTCGATCCCTACAATTTTATCGTCGAGGTCGCACAAATCTTTGATCGGACTGAATTTGGGAACGACGAGGAGGGGGCCGGTTTCGAGAAAAACGGCCGTGAAAGCAAATTGGTTGCATGTGGAGGGAGTAGGACAAAAGGTAGAAATGATAAGGGGGTATTTGTGCATTTTGAGGCCGTCGATGAGGTTATCCCAGCTCATGTTGTACGGCTTGAGTTTGTAGCCTATTTTGACCGAAACGGCATCGAGAAGATCAAGGGTGAACCCGAGGATGGCATCTTGCTGCAAGCCGATCGGAGCAGGGTAGAAGGTAGGATCGATTCCCACCAAAACCGTTTTTCTATGGATGCTCGTGCAACAGCAAAAAAGCAATAAGAGGAAAAAAAACCACGATCGCATTTTCACCCTTTCATTTTTTTGCATTTACTCTTTTATGAGAAGAGAAATTTCAAGAGGAAAAAGAGGAGGACCGAACAGATCGCCGATGAGGGGATCGTGATGATCCATGAGAGAAAAATGTCGCGCACGAGGCGAAGATTGAGGGCAGAGAGACCTTTTGCTAAGCCGACGCCTAAAACGGCGCCGACGATGCTATGTGTGGTTGAGATCGGCAAGCCAAGCTTGGAAGCGACGAGGATAGTGGTGGCGGCGGCAAATTCGGCTGAGAAGCCGCGCGTCGGAGTGAGCTGGGTGATGTTCTTCCCGATCGTTTCGATGACGCGCCACCCATACGTGGCAAGGCCGAAGACAACCCCGAGCCCGCCGAAAGCAAGAAGCCACGGGGAGATGAGCGTTTGTCTGAGGAGCAGGGTGGGGTTTTTGAGAAGTTCGAAGACGGCCGATACAGGTCCGATCGCATTGGCTACATCGTTGGCACCATGAGCAAAAGCGATAAAACAGGCGGAAAGAATTTGCAAGATGCCAAAAATGCGCTCGACCATTTGGTAATCGTACGTGAGATGAGAATCCCAATTGCCTAGCGTTTTGATTTCGGTCGTCATTGTTTCGGCAAATCGGTGCAGTCGCATGATTTCATCGCGATGGTCGTCGGAAGTGTGTATGGAAAGCCGGGCGAGATGTTTTTGGATTTTACCGAGGCTGTAAAGCTGCGCTTCTTGTTTCAGGGCGGCATGCGGATTGATACGCGAAGTTTTGTGGATTTTACTGAGCAAGACGTAGGCGATCACAAATCCGAAAAGGCCTGTGAGCGAACTGATAGCGAGCACCTGGGTGAAAGTGAGGGCGATGTGCATGTCTGCAAGGCCCCCCAAAAATGTCGACATTGCAAAAACAAACAGAGTAGCAAACACTAAAAACGGAGCTATTTTTTTTGCTCCGCGGAGAGGAGAAAACGAGAACAAGATTTTTTTTTGCAAAAAAGAAAAGAGCAAATAGGAAACAAGACCC
>Ga0155580_156_pt2 | contig 12005 bp, 9 predicted proteins | sample RifCSPhighO2_12_FD_107237 | JGI IMG/M metagenome (GOLD analysis project Ga0155580, IMG submission 107237) | Chlamydiae bacterium RIFCSPHIGHO2_12_FULL_49_11 | reverse complement strand
TACTAACAAAAAATTTATAGAATCAAGAATTTAAGCGCAAAGAATTCCGTTATCCGTGACTATTTACGCAACAACGCCCCTAGAAGTTGTAAAAGCTGCAAAAGGTTCTCTCTCGGCATTAAATTTTCATCAAATAGACGCCTTGTGAAACCCAAAGTTAATAATTTTTCTTCTAAAGATTTTACCTTTTGAACGCAGGTATCGGCTTCATGGGTCAAACCAAATTTTTTGAAGTCATGATGCACACTTCGCGCTATCATTAATGCGCTGCCATAATCTCCCTCTTGTTCGCGCCTCATGACCGCAACTTCGCTCGCTTTGAGATATTTTTTTACCCTAGCGATGTGAGAGGAGCGGCAAAACTTGTAGATTGCAGATGCCTTGAATATTTCATCAAACAAATTCCACCCGCCGTAATTGCTCCTCCGATAGCGTAAAAAACAGAGGAGGGAACTCTTGAACCAAATCGGTACACCGTAACTGTATAGTCATTCTCGTAGGGTGTCGCAATCTTATCCATATTTTTGGGTATCAGCCTGGAATTTTTCCCGTTGGTGCTGGTTTTGTTCCGTGTACGATAAGCACATATTCTCCCCAAGGGATGGGGCTATTTTGTTGAGGATCGATATTCATGGCCGCAAGGTAATATTGCATGAGTGAATCCAAAAAGGCATTTTGTTTTTCCGGAGGAAGGTGCTTTCTGTGCGGGAGCCATTGCTTGATCCATTGTTGCAAGGCATCTCGATTTTCATGCATTGATTTGTGATAAACGTAATGGATTGAATCGATATGGAAGCCTGCACGAACCATTAAGGTGCGGTAGGTTTCCAAATCAAAGGTTTGTTGGGGGTTGACAAAACCGGTAAAATCATCTTTCCACTCATGCATGGTGTTTTTCAATGCGGTATAAAAAGGCAAACCCTCTTTAGAGGGAGCCAGAATGATATGCACCTTCCCATTGGGTTTCAAGTGTGCGAAAATGTTTGCCAAAGCTTTTTCCTGCTCTTGTATCCAGTGCATGACATGAATTGCAATGACATGGTCAAATTGGTAGGGGAGAGAAAAAGATTCTGCCGATGCTTTCAGGAATGTTAAATTACGGGTTGATGCCTGCATTTGCAACACACCAGCTAACATGGAATCGGAAGGGTCGATTCCGATCACGATTCCGTCCGGAACTTTTTGGGCAAGACGAGCAGTCAATTTTCCGTTGCCGCACCCCACATCGAGGATATTTTCATTGCCGGCGAGGGGGAGGCTATTCAATACCCATTCTGCATGGGACATTTGAACAGACGAATTGTATGCATATTCCAGCCCGTTCCAATGATCGGCCTGAGCACTGCATATGCAGAACAAGGAAAAAAGGAAAATGAGGAATCGTATAAATAATCTCAAGTTTTTTGTGAGCTGATTTTAAATGGATGAGGGATTTTTGGCAATCGCAAGTTGTTGCCACGAGTTGATTTAATCCTTAAGGTGGGCCGTCAAATGATTCCCCGTTTCGGCTATGTCAAAGCCCAAAAAATTTCCCCTCTTGTTATCGAAATAAATACCGTATTCAGACAAAAGGGCACTTCAAAAAGCTAGGCCCACACAGAGTTGGGGTGGGATGAAAATATGAGCCTTGATGGATTTGAACCATCGACCCTCTCCTTAAAAGGGAGATGCTCTACCGCTGAGCTAAAGGCTCTCTTTAGAGAGCAAGTTCTGCCACTTGCTCTTGTTGACCCCAAGGGGATTCGAACCCCTGTTGCAAGAATGAAAATCTTGTGTCCTGGACCGGGCTAGACGATGGGGCCAAATTATTTCACTAGCAATTTTATACCTGATTGCTTTTTTTTTGCAATTTTAAACTGTAAGAATCTCCTTTTCTTTCTGCACAAAAAGCTTGTCGATTTTTTCGCAGTACTCATCGGTAAGCAGTTGCACTTCTTTTTCCGATTTCTTCTGGAGGTCCTCGGTGAGGTCCCCTTTCTGCTTGGCATCGCGAATGAGATCATTTCCCTTGCGCCTTACTTCACGAACGACGACTTTTGCCTTCTCGGCCTTGTCTTTCGCATCTTTGGCAATGACTTTGCGTAAATCTTCCGAAAGGGGTGGTACCGGTACCCGAATCACGTTGCGCTCCAGGATGGGGTTGAGCCCCATGTTGGTCTGCTGGATCGCCTTGCTGATCGAAGCGGCAAGGGAAGGGTCAAAGGGTGAAACCACCAGCTGCCGATCCTGAACCGAAACGGTCGCCAGCGCCTTGAGCTGCATCTCGCTTCCGTAAGCATCCACCTTGACATGGTCGAGCATGGAAGGATTGACGCGGCTTGTCCTCAGCGCATTGAACTCGGACTGCAAATGTTCAAACGCATGCTGCATTTTGTCCTGAATTTCTTTTTTATGGAATGCCATGTGAATCCTCCCCGCTTGTGACCCTGGTGCCCCCTCTTCGGTGCACGATCGCATTCAAAATCGCCTCTTCATCATAGACGGGTACGACTCGGATTTCAATATGATTATCACGGCAAAGAGCAATCGCTGCCGAATCCATCACCCGCAAATCCAGGCGGAGCACCTCTTCATACGTGATCCGGTCATAGCGCTTGGCATCAGAATTAAGCCTCGGATCCTTGTCATAAACCCCGTCGACGGTCGTCGCCTTGACCAGCATGTCAGCTTTCATTTCAGCTGCTCTGAGGGCCGCCGCGGTGTCTGTCGTAAAATAGGGGTTGCCTGTGCCCCCTACAAAAATCATCACTACCCCTTTCTCTAAGGCAAGGTGGGCCTGATGCCAGTTGAAATGCTCAATGATCCCGTCGACATTGCGCGAGCTCATGACGCGTGTTTTCAATCCGAGAGTGATGAGGACTTGGTGGAGCGCAAGACCGTTGATACAGGTTGCGAGCATGCCGATATGGTCGGCGGGAGTGCGCTCGAAACCAAAATCGGCCGCAGTACGGCCACGGAAAATATTGCCGCCGCCAATCACAACCCCGATCTGGATTTCGTGGCCGGCAAGCTTTTCGATGAGCTTTCCGATGTTATGGCACGCCTGATAATTGATCCCGTAACTTTGATCTCCGATGAGCGCTTCACCGGAAAGCTTCAGGATAATTCGTTTTTGACTGTGTTGCACAATCTTACTTACTGCCCTACCTGTACACGGATAAACTTGGTCAATGCGAGCCCCTTGCCTGCCTTCTGCACGAGGTCGGCGATCGTGATCGAGGGATCTTTGATAAACTTTTGGTTCAGCAAACACGCCTGATCGAAATAGGCCTTAAGCTTCCCTTCGATAATCTTTTCGATGATCTGCGGCGGTTTATTTCCGGGCGCCTGGCTTTTGGCAATCTCTCGTTCCTTTTCCACAACCTCTTTCGGTACATCTGCGGCTACAAGATATTCAGGGCTTTCGGCAGCCACATGCATCGCAATCTCTCGAGCCAAAGCTTCCGCTCCCGTGCCTCCCGAAAGTTCCACGAGGCATAAAATTTTCCCGCCCATGTGAGAATATACGCCGTAAGAAGCGTTTTTTTCTTTTTTTACGGTGATCGCCCGTGACACAACAATGTTCTCCCCAATCACGCTGATGAGTTCCTTTCTGAGCTCATCGAGAGTCTTGGATTTTTCTCGCGTTGATTTCATCTGGAGCAAACTATCCGGTGAATGAGGTCTTCCTTTGTGCATTTCATCGAGTAAATCGACATGGAATTTTGTGAAACGTTCGTTACTCACCACAAAATCGGTTTCGGCATTGAGCTCAAGAATAAAAATAGCATCATCCATTTCTTTATACCGGATCAACCCTTCGTTAGTCTCGCGCGAGGCCTTCTTGACGGCTGACGCGGCTCCCTGCTTGCGAAGAAAATCAATAGCGGCATCGATGTCGCCGGAAGTTTCTTCCAGCGCTTCTTTGCATTTTGCCATGCCGACGCCCGTTCTTTCCCGTAATTCTTTAATCAAAGATGCAGTAATCATCCCCGTCCCCCTATCGTTGTTCCGGCTTTTCTTCGTGCTCTTCATTCGAAGGCCGGATGGCCAGCCCCAAACTTTCTTTTTTGTCGGCAATTGCTTTAGCAATGGCATCGAGCATTACCTTGTTACTCTTCAAGGCGTCGTCGTTACCGGCAATCACATAGTCGATGAGGTCGGGATCGCAATTGGTATCGGTAATCGCCATCACAGGGATACCGAGCTTGCGCGCTTCGGCTACCGCGATGTGTTCTTTATGCGGATCGACGACGATGACAAGTCCGGGCGCTTTGCGCATGGCACGCACACCTGACAGATTGCGTTCAAGCTTTTCTTGCAGCTTGGTAAGACGCGACACTTCTTTTTTCTTGAGTCCTTCGCCGCCCGCCGCCACCTTTTTCTCGATTTTTTCGAGTTTTTTGATCGACTGCCGGATCGTCACGAGGTTGGTGAGCATGCCGCCAAGCCACCTTTCGCATACGTAAAATTCACCGCACGCTTCCGCCACCTCTTTGATGACGATTTTAGCCTGCTTTTTCGTTCCTACGAAAAGGATGCTTTTTTTGCGGCCCACTACATCGCGGACAACATGGCATGCTGCCCTCAGTTGCTGGATCGTTTTGGACAAATCCAAAATGTGGATGCCGTTTCTCACTTCGTAGATGTATTGACCCATTTTCGGATTCCAACGGTGCGTTTGATGGCCGAAATGGACTCCCGATTCCAATAGGTCTTTAATCGTTACGCTGAGCTGATATGTTTCTTTCTCTTGTTCTTGCGTGGTCAAAGGTAATTCCTCTACTTTTAATTTTTTTCTAGCGCCTGATCAGAATCGAACTGACACTAATAGCTTGGAAGGCTATTGTTCTACCATTGAACTACAGGCGCTTTAAGCCTCACCGTAAATACGGTGAAATATGGCGCAAAGCAAGTTTTTAAAACTTTTGCGAGCAAATTTTTTCACATCCGGCTTTTTTTAGCAACTTGACTTTGCAACTTTTTTGATACACGCTTCGATCAAAAAAGTCGTATAATCAGAAAACGATGCTTTTGGAACTCAAATTAAAAAAAATTTATACGGCTCTCGGTATCATCGGCATCATCATTTCCCTACGTCTTTTCTTTTTGACCACCGTGGCAACCGAGCGGTATGAAAAACTCTCCAGGCGCCCCAAGTACAAGACGGTCTTTGTCGAACCGCTCCGAGGAACGATCCGCGACCGGTTCAACGAAGTTTTGGTGACAAATAAAATTTCGTATTCGGTGGGCATCATGTATGAAGATCTGTTATCGATCCCCCGCATCCGGTGGAAGACGAACGGAAAAACACGCACCAGGACTTTTCCGCGCAAAGAATACACCGAAAAACTGGCCCGCTTTTTAGCAGGCCAGTTCGATGTGGACCCCACAGATATCGTAGACCTGATCTATAGCCAGGCAGCCATCTTCCCGTCCATGTTCTTCACCGTCTATGAGGCGGTCGACGAACAAACCTACTACAAACTCCGGTTTCTCGAAAAAGAGTGGCCGGGCCTCAGAGCCAAAATTTTTCCCGTCCGCCATTACCCCGAAGGCACAACCGCTTCCTCTGTGTTGGGGTATCTGGGAAAAATGGATTTTCAGTCGGGCATCCGTAAAAAAGAAGAATTATCCCGCCTCCTCGCCTACATGCAGGATGTGGAAGAGTTGATCCCTTCTCCACTTCCTGCCGGTTTCACGTCGCAAATACAGGTGGTGGAAAGGATTCATGAACTCCAAACCGACCTGAAATTCGTAGGCACACTGCAAGGCAAAGCCGGAGTGGAAAGAACATTTCAGGCCGACCTTGCCGGCCGGTTCGGCGAAAAACGGTTTGAAATCGACCCCATGGGAAACACCATACGGGAACTCCCCGATTCCAAAAATCCGGTCAGCGGCAGAAGGCTTTTTCTCACCCTTGCGGCACAGTTGCAAAAACATGCCGAAATGATCCTGATGCAATCCGACAGCGAAAGGCAAAAACGGTTTTATAAAAGCTCTCCCGATCATAAATTCCTCCCCAGACCGTGGGTATGCGGAGGGGCGATCGTAGCGATCGAGCCTACCTCCGGCGATATTCTGGCTCTTGCTTCCTATCCCGGCTTTGATCCTGCCGATTTCATCACACATGGAAAATCAAGCAGGCGCCGGATGTGGCTCGAAACTCCCGAATATGTACGCCGGTTATGGGACGGCCTGGACAATATCCCCAAACCGGGAAGCACCCCGAAAAAATGGACATGGAAACGGTTTGTGCACCAGCTGGTAGCCAAAGGGAGCGACGTTGACCGGATAATTTCCTCCTTTTCTACCCTCAACTTATGCATAAAAGCGGACGAGGAAGAAAATCCCGCTTTGAGCACGCAAGACCGGGACCTTCTTCGTGATTTGTGTGCTGTTCTCATTTCCAAAGAACTTGCCGGACCCGAATTTCTCGGATCGTTTGGCACCCTCTCTCCCGATCGTTTCCGATCTCTGGAACAAGCAGTCATAACGGCACGTGGAGAGGTGTACCGGATCGCCGAAAAAATTTTTACCCGAACCGACTTTCCCGCATGGCGTGAGGCGTATTTCACCCATTTTTTAGAGCAAAAAAGAAAAGAAGAAAAAGAGAAGAAATCTTCTCAAAAACCCTATACCGTCTATCTGGAAGAAGCAAAAGAGATTCTCTTCCGCCCTTTTTTCCACCAAAATCGCGAACTGTTTCTAGAGGCCTTTCTCACAAAAAGAGCCGGATTGCAACCCGGGCTCAATCCTTTTATTCAAGAAATCATTTCCAAGAGTCTGGAGTCCTCCGCTGTCGAAATCGAAGCGTTGAAACAATTTCTAGCCGAATTCAACTCCGAACAAGTACGCGCCTTTTTCCGCGCCTGCCGCTCCTTTTACGAACGGGATGAGTCTCTCGTGGGTCGGTATCATTTCCGGCAAAAGCCGGGAAAAGAACAGACGGAGCAGGATTTGATTTTGCATGCCTACCCTGCAGGCGGCTGTGGTTTTGCTACATCCTCCGCATTTCAGGAGGCGTCCCCCCTGGGGTCTATTTTCAAAATTGTCACCGGATATGAAGCGGCCAGACAAAAAATTGAACGGGATACCGGTGATCCCAACCCGCTTGTGATCGTCGATGCATCTCCGCCCTATTCCATGTCGATGAAAGCCGGTACCGTCTTGGGATACACTTTGTCCGGCACCCCCATCTGCCGCTGGTATAAAGGGGGACGCCTCCCGCGCAGCCATCCCAATATCGGAAAAATCGATCTCTGCGGTGCCTTTGAAAAGTCGAGCAATCTCTATTTTTCCCTTCTCGCAAAAGACCACTTGTCCATCCCGACCGACCTTTCAAAATGTGCGATGAAAATGGGGTTCGGTTCTCCCACCCGTGTTAAACTCGACCGCGAAGCGACCGGCAAGGTACCGTTTGACCTGTTCGACAACCCTTCCAATCTATATTCTTTTGCGATCGGCCAGCACACGTTGCTTACCACCCCGCTGCAGACGGCGGTCATGCTGTCGGCTTTTATGAACGGGGGCAATGTAGTTGTGCCTCGGATCGCATTGCACCTTTTGAACCTGGAACCGCAAGAAAAAGAGCAGGTCTTGTTCCGCACCGAATTTGCCTTCCGTGAAGCGCTCAAAAATATGGGGATTTTTTTCCCCCTCTTCACTTCCGGGGAAACGGGCAGCGATGAGCCGTATGTGAGAAGATTGCATACGGAGATTCAAGCACGCATCTTTCTTCCGGAGCCTCTCCGCCGGCTCATTCTGGAGGGACTCTACAGCGTAGTAAACAGCAATGGAGGTACCGCACGCAAAACGGCCATCCGTACCTTGCACGAACAAAAAGAGCTCAGGGACATCTACGGCAAACTTGCCCCCTTCATGATCGGAAAAACATCGACCGCCGAAAAGCGGATCAAGCCGTATCTTAATGCCAAAGTCCCGGCAGCCTTAACCAAAGACACCTGGTTCGTCGCGGGTTCTTTCAAGGAAGCCCACACATTCACCTCTCCGGAACTTGTCGTCGTGGTATATTTGCGCTACGGCGACTTCGGAAAAGAATGCGCCCCCCTTGCCGCCTCTATGATCGACAAATACCGGTCACTTCTCAAGGTGATGAAATAAAGGGCCAAGATCGGCAATGAGATCGGAGGCAATGAGAGAGTGTATGGAAGAGCGTGCTTGGACATGGTCGCCTGCACGTTGATGCAAGAGGGTCCCCATCGCAGCCGCTTCGCGGAGGTCGTCGTGAAAGAGGAGGAAGGCACCTATCATCCCCGCAAGCACATCTCCCATTCCCGCCTTTGCCATCCCCTGATTGCCGAAGGGAAATACAAGCTTGGGAAGCCCTTTTGCAAAAAGGGTAGTCGGCGCCCCCTTGTAAACGAGAATGACGTCATGCCGATCGACATAGTTCTGTGCCAGATCGACAAGCTCCAACTGGCCTACTTCAGGTTCCGCATGTAAAAGACGCCTGAGTTCCCCCTCGTGTGGTGTCAAAATCGAACGGGGCGGAGGTTTATCCGTCATAAAATAGAGGGCGTCCCCGTCGATCACCTTCATAGCATTGAGTTTGAAAATATGGTGGACAAGTTGTTCGGCTTCTTTCGTCCGAGACAGACCGGGACCGACGACAAGAGATCGGGTGCGGTGCATTTCATTCTGCAACGCTTCCGGTTCCATCGGAATCAAAATCACCTCGGGAAATAGCCCGTGCATTTTAGAAATCGCTTCCGGCGAAGAGAATACTTTCACCATTCCCGCTCCGGAGCGCAGGGCGGCATTGGCCGCAAGAACAGCCGCACCCGGCATGTTCGGGCTGCCTGCAACGACGGCTACTTGTCCTACTTCATACTTGTGCGCCTTGCGGCGTGGTTTGTGTAGATTGTGACGCAAAATTTCGGGGTTGATGACGTGCCCGAAAAAGTGTGCGCCATCGTAGAAACGAGTTTCCAAACCAAAATCGATATGGTACAAATCGCCCACATTTTCGAGCCCCTGGTTATACAGGTGGCCGATTTTTAGAGCGCCCAGATACGCGGTGATATTGGCTTCGATCGCAGCCTCCCCGATTTCTCCCGTACCGCCGTGAATGCCTGAAGGAATATCGATTGCAAAAACACAGTTCTCGGAGCGGTTAATTTTTTGTACGATATCGGACGCAAGCCCGGTCAAGGTTCCCGTAAATCCCGTTCCCACAATGCCGTCAATGATGATATCTCGTCTCGACGGAATTTCCATTTCTTCCGGTCTTGCAATCGTATGAATGACACCACCCCTGCTTTTAAATGCAGCAGCATGCTTCCGGCACAGTTTCGAACACTCGTCGAGAGGAAATAGCTGGTAGGCATCGACCTCGATACTTTCGGCCAGGAGAAGGGTCCCGATGGTATAGGCATCCCCCGCATTATTCCCCTTGCCGCACACTAATATGGCATGATCGGAAAAGTCTTTCTGGCGTATCGTGCCAAGCACAAGCTCGAACATTCCGCGGGAAGCCGTTTCCATGAACAATTCATCGAGAGAAGGATCTTCGGCAATGGCTCTTTGTTCGATCCGGGCCATTTCATGAGCCGTCAATATCGGCATTCCTTCGAGCGGAATCGGAGTATCGTTATGTTTCATTGTATTTCGGCAGCGGCTTCTCTCTCTTCCAGAAGATGAAGCAGCGCCTCCCTTGGATTTTTCCCTTCGTACAAGACTTGGTACATAGCATAAGTGATGGGCAAATCCAAATGATTTTTTTGTCCGAGACGATACGCGGATAGAACGGTATATTCCCCCTCGATCACCATGCCGACTTTTTTACGCGCCTCATCGATGTCCACTCCCTCCCCCAAAAAGCGGCCGAACTGAAAATTGCGACTGAGGTTGGATACTCCGGTCACGATGAGGTCGCCGATTCCGGCGAGGCCGTAACAGGTTTCATCCCGGGCCCCTTTGAGTTTTGCCATCCGGCACATTTCACGTAGACCCCGGACGATGAGCATTGCTTTTGTATTGTGTCCGAAACCGAGCCCTTCGGCAATCCCCGACGCAATGGCAATCACGTTTTTCATGGCGCCGCCAAGAGCAACGCCCATGATGTCAAAACTCGTTTCAATACAGAATGTGGGCGAATCAAACAGCCGGCACACGAGCTCTTGCATTTCGGGATTCTTTCCGGCAGCAACAGCGGCGGTCGGCTGCCCTTGCATGACTTCTTTGGCAAGGGTCGGTCCGCTCATGTATCCGATCAAATCGGAAGAGATATATTCCAAAGCCACCTCAGCAAGGAGCTGCCCCGTCTCCTGCTCGATCCCTTTCGAGGTAATGATAAAGGGACGGTCAAGGCCGCCCAATGTAAACAATTTTTCCAGTACAGGTCTAAATCCTTTGGCAGTAACGCATTCCACAAATAGGTCGCATTCTTCCACCACTTCTTGGAGCGATCGCACTACACGCAGGGCGGAAGAGACGGGAAAAGCAGGAAATTTGGGGTGGCCTTTGCCTTTTTCAAGGCTGTCCAGCACATCTTCCTCAATTCCCCAGAGAAGCACTTCATGCCCATTCTTCGCGATCAAATCAGCAAGGGTAATCCCCCACGCTCCCGTTCCTAAAAATCCGACTTTAGCCATACCTATAGTATATTAGAATCGGTTCACATTGACAAGGTCTTCCTGTGTTTTCACCGGCATAAAGCACTCCTCGCGGGGCAAATACACCACAGAAAACGAGTCAAAGTAAGGAAAAATATCAAAAGCAAATCTTTCACTATGAAATCTTCCCCGTTTTTCCACGACATGCTCGGGAAATGTTTTAGAAAATAAACTTGGCAGGCATCTCGCTTTGAAGGAGAAGATCCCGGTAAACCCGCGAGGGCACTCGATCGGCCCCTCTAGGTATTCCCGGACGTCAAGACGGTTTTTGACTTGAACCACCCCCATCTTTTCTTCCGGGGAGAGCTTATCCGTTTCCAGCACCACCAGGTCACTCTCGGTTTCAAAAAAAAGCTTGTGCCCCACGGGCGCCCTGTAATTGTCTATCGGCACCACCTGAATCCGGTCAACGTCGTCGAGAAGCCCCTCTTGCCACATCTCTTCGAGGCCGTCGAGAAAAGCGCCGTTCCCTTCCGGAAAGAGGTCATCGGAATAAAGCTCCGACCGGTCCCGGTTAAAAGAAGGGTACTCTTTGCCTACGTAGAAATACAGGTTTTCCCGCCGGACCATCTCCCGCGTTGCAGCGTCATTGTGCGGTGATGTGAGCACCATCACCTTATCTTCGGAGGATACCTTTTCGAGCAGGTGGGTAAAGAGTTTTTTTCCTCGCACCTCTACCGCTGCCTTGGGCCCTTCAGCCCCGAGACGCACTCCCTTTCCTCCTGCCAGAATCACGATGAGTTTCCTGCTCAGCAAAGGTGCTACCTTTTCGGGAGTGAGGCGCACCATGCATCGAAAATCGATCGGGCACGTCCGTTTGAAACAGGGCGAGCATTCGACCTTTTCCGTCAGTACGATCCCGTTTGGAAAAGGCCCCGTACTTTCCGGCGCAGTGGAACCGAAGAGGGCGATCAGCGAGAGGTGCAGGCCCGCCGCAATATGCATCGGCCCGCTGTCATTTGTGACAAAAACATGACAGGCAGCGATTTCATCGATAAGCTCTCCGAGGCTCGTCTCTCCCGCCTGATTTTGTACCCTTGCATCAAACCCTTCCGTGATCGATGCCACCAAATCCCGCTGCTCCCACGAGCCGAAGCACCGCACCTCAGCCCGGGGCATTGTCTCAAGAATCAGCCTGATCAACGTGCGAAAATACTCGGGCGGCCAGCATTTTGCTGATCCGTAGCTTGCTCCCGGGTTGATTCCGATACGGAATGGACCCGTCGCCTTTTTCCGCTGCCATAGCGGTGCTTCGGAAAGTTGCGACACCCCTGCAATAGCCTGATACAAGGCAGTGTGGTGCCCTCCGCTCCACAAGATGCGGCGCGCGCCGAATATGCCGGCCCAAAAAGAGTGTTTTGCCCGCCTCTTTTGCACTCTTCCGATAAA
>Ga0155580_119_pt3 | contig 12183 bp, 12 predicted proteins | sample RifCSPhighO2_12_FD_107237 | JGI IMG/M metagenome (GOLD analysis project Ga0155580, IMG submission 107237) | Chlamydiae bacterium RIFCSPHIGHO2_12_FULL_49_11 | reverse complement strand
AAGAGGGTGGCAATTTGCCGCTCTCGTTTGAGGCAGTACATCAGATATGCCGTCGAAAAAGTGAAACTCAGAATGAGAATCAAGGGGCTGCGGTAGATCATTTCGTGGATGAAAACATTCCAGCGGGAAAAGAGGGAATTTTTGGTGTTGAGGGCCGTGTCGAGGATGAGATAAAAAGTGGAAAGAAAGGCAAAAGAGGCGACAAAGTAAACAAATAGCCTTTGTGTGATGTAAAGAAGCATTTTCACGGCATCCCCCTCTCGGATAGTTTACCGCTCCGGACAAGGAGAAATACGCTGAAGAGAGCGGTTGTCCAAAACAGAAGGGGAGTCAAGACAACCGATCCGATCGATTTTCCGGCAAAGTAGGCGATAAAATTGGCAAGGGACCCGATCAGCACTACAAGAGCCCACTTCCGATACAAATGGGAGAAGAAAAAAAAGCCGAAGGCCGTGCCTAGCATCATCTGGAAAAAGACATTGAGAGAAATGGCGATGCGGGAGAGAAGTTCCAGGAGCTGATGTTTGTTCATTCGGTAAAGAAGTCCTTTCAGTGGATAGGTCGAGTAATAGTTAATCGGAACATAGTTCTGAAAAAGCTGAAGAGAGGCGTAGAGGGGGACCGTCACCCCTTTTTCCGTTTCCCGGATGAGGACCGGTCCGCTGGTCGTCTCCTTTCGCTGTTCCGAAACGAGCGTGTCGATCACAAGGTCTCCTCCCCGGATGTGCACATGTTCCATCTTCAGATATTTTAAGCTTCCCAGAATCGGGTCGTTGAAGACAAAAATGGCCTGATCGATGTTTTTCCCTTTCTTGGAGAGTTTGATTTGAGAGAAGAGGCGGTCGGAAAATTTGTCGCTGAGAGCATGTTTGATCATCACAAACGGTTTGGATGCTTTGGAAGTGACGACTTCAAAGGTCATCAGTTTGAAGAGGGGAATGATTTCACTGGCGAAGAAAAAGGTGAAAAGGCTTGTCATGGCGGCAAGAAGGAGGACCGGATGGGAAAGCTGTTTCATGGAAAAGCCGACCGACCGCATCGCCGTGATTTCACTGCCTTTAACGAGGGTATAGGTGGTAAAGAGGGTAGAGATGAAGCCGGAAAAAGCAATGATATGAGGCAGGATCACCGGAACCTGCAGAGCCAGTAAAGACAGCATGGCTTTGAGAGAAAGGCCGTAGGTGGCAAAATGGGAAACTTTGTTGAGTTGGATCAGAACGGCAAAACTCACAAAACCGGAAATGCAAAAGAAGAGGGAAAGAAAAAATCGTTTTAAGAGGTAAAAGTAAAGTGCTGACGGCATCGTGGCACCATGATATGATGGTGGCATGAATGATGCCAAGAATTTTTTGCTGAAACAAGGGGCCGGAAAAAGGCTCCTCCTTGCCCTTTCGGGAGGGCCTGATTCGATGGCCCTCTTTTATCTTCTCTTTGAGCTTGAACTTCCCTTTGCCGTATGTCACATCAATCATGGAATCCGTGAAGAAAGCCCCGCGGAAGAAGAGTATGTTCGGAAACTATGCGAAGAGAAGGGCATCCCCGCTTGGATCGAGCGCATTTTTGGTATTCATGATGAAAACGGACTGAGAAAGGCAAGAAGGCGCATTTTTTATGAGATATGTGTGAGAGAAAAGTTTGACCTGGTCCTCCTGGGTCATCAACGGGAAGACCAAGCCGAGACGGTGTTAAAACGGGTACTCGAAGGAGCGGGGTGGACAAAGTTTTCCGGCATGAAGGAATTGACGGAAAGGGAGGCGCGCCCCCTTTTGCATACTTCAAAAAAAGAAATTTATGAATACCATAAGAAAGCCGGCACCTTTTTTTTTGAAGACAGGACGAATGCGGAAGGAGGCAACCTGCGCTCTCGCATGAGGTGTGAGATCATACCTTTTCTTGAAACCGCGTTCGGGAAAAATCCGATGGAACCTCTCTTGCGCTTGTCTCGAAGAGCAGCCCGTTTTGAGGAGTTTATTCGGGACCAAATTTCCGCTTTCCCGATCCTGGAGAATCGGTATGGGTTTGCATGGTTTGACGCAGAAAAAGCGCACCCCTTCCTTTTCGAAGAGGCGGTCCGCTTCCTAGTGAATGGCCGTAAACTTGTCATCGCTGAAATCCAATGGGATGCGTTGCAGAAAGGTGCCCTTGTACAAACGAAGGGGTGGAAAGCCTGTATCGAACGGGGGCATTTCTTCTTTCTCGATCTCAGGGAGGGGCCGTTTGTGGGCGGCGACGGCGGATGGCAAAAATTTTTTTCACCCGAGAGAACCCTTTTGGGCCCCTCCTTTCCGCCGGTCCCCCTCTCTACACGCCATATTTCGGGAAAGACGCTGGCTGAGCACTACCGAATCCACGGCGTTCCGAAATTTTTCCGCAAGGTTGTCGGAGTGGAGCTCGATAAAGAAAAAGAGGTGGCGCTGCGGGATTATTTGACCTAATCGGTTAATATCATGTATAATCCGGTCGGAATATTTTTTGCTTGCACCTCATTTGGACTTGTGAGATAGAGTGGGATTATGGATAAAGACCCGAAAAAAGGAGGGGACCGTAAAGGGTTCCCCGGATTTCTGCTGATTTTTATTGTAGGCGTGATATTATTGATCGCGTTCCAGAACTTCTCTTCCCATAATACGGCGACGGTTTCTTACAGCCATCAGGCAGAGCATCTTGTCAACCTGGATCTCCTCGACCACAACGAAAGCAAAAAGATCGCCCTCAATGACAATCTTGTGACGTTCACCGGAGCATTCAAGGACGAGCTGACGGAAACGGCCAAAGACAGGTTTCGGTATTTATATTTATTAGATCAAAATCATATACTCACCCTCCGTCAAACCGAACTCACTTCCGAACTCAAAGAATTGAGAGAACATGTGATCGAGTCTGTTCGGTATTTTTATGCCATTACCGGCCTTCCGATCCCTTCCGGCGGTATCTTTGTAGTGAAGGGGGTAGATGAGCCGATCATCCTCTATCCGGCTAGCGGAGCCAATGAGGGTCCGACCCTTTCCGACCTGAAGAAATACCAGGAAGCTAAATCGCTCACGTCTAGCGAACTTCTCACCTACCAAAATCAGCTCCTTTCGCTGACCGGCAATTTCCGTTCACCCAAATTGGGGATCGGCAAGGAAGCGATCAAGCAAAAACTCCGCAATGCCGAAGAGGTGCTTTCCCGCTCCTCGACCGTGCCGATCGAGGAAAAACGCGGCATGCTGGACAACGTGTACAATATATTGCTCACCGTGCAGGCAGAACTTCCTGAAATACAGGACGGAGTTCGTTTTGCCGATCTTCGGTCAACCAGAAACTATGCCGAATATCTGCTCGAGTATGAAACGACCCGCGAAGAGCTCGGGAAAAATGCCATGCAGATTGAAAAGGCGCGGTCCAAAGTGCAAAATGCCGTCTGGTTTTTCAACAACCAGGAAATCAGCACGCGCGTCCTCGAAAAAAAGAGCCCCGAAGAATACCACCAGTGGTTTTTGGGTGCCGAAAAGGAATGGACGAGTTTTGCGCAAAACCAAGGTCTTGCATTCAAGGCTCCCGATCAGCCCCGCAACTCGGTTTTGGACAAACGGTTTAAAAGCGAAGAACCAAGTCCCAACTACCTTAGCTACTTTTTCACTTTTCTTCCCATCATTTTCATCGGTCTCCTTTTATATTTCGTCTTTTCCCGTCAGATGAAGGGGATGGGTTCGAATGCGATGAGTTTCGGCAAATCGCCGGCCAAACAATTGAATAAGAGCACCCAGAAAGTCACCTTTGATGACGTTGCAGGAGTGGAAGAGGCCAAAGAGGAACTGGAAGAAATCGTCGACTTTTTAAAAGATCCGACCCGGTTTACCCAGCTTGGGGCTCGTATTCCGAAAGGGGTTCTCCTCATCGGCCCCCCGGGAACGGGAAAAACTTTGATTGCCAAAGCGGTGGCAGGGGAAGCGGGAGTGCCGTTCTTTTCCATTTCAGGTTCTGACTTCGTCGAAATGTTTGTCGGCGTTGGTGCTTCGCGGGTTCGCGACCTTTTTGACCAGGCGCGCAAAAGCTCACCTTGCATCATTTTTATTGATGAGATCGACGCCGTCGGCCGTCATCGGGGTTCAGGGCTCGGCGGCGGACATGACGAGCGTGAGCAAACCCTCAATCAGCTTCTCGTTGAAATCGACGGCATGGATTCGAAAGAGGGAGTGATTCTGATTGCTGCCACCAACCGTGCCGATGTGCTCGACCGGGCGCTTCTCCGCCCCGGCCGTTTCGATCGGAGCGTGATAGTGAATGTTCCCGATTATAGCGGCCGGCTTGCTATTTTGAAAGTGCATGCACGCAAAGTAAAAATGGGCGAAGATGTCGATTTGAAGGAAATTGCACTTCGTACCCAAGGGATGGCGGGAGCGGAACTCGAAGCGATCATCAACGAGGCGGCTCTTTATGCAGCCCGCAAACGCCGCCGCTCTGTAACGCAAGACGATATGCGGTATGCACAGGACAAGGTGCAATACGGCAAAGAGCGTAAAAGCCTCAAGATGGAAGAGGAAGACCTTCGCAATACCGCCTGGCATGAGTCGGGCCATGCGATCGCCATGCTCGTGCTCCATTCCAGCGATCCGATCCAGAAGGTGACGATCATTCCGCGCGGCCAGTCGCTCGGCGCGACGCATTTTGCACCCAAGAAAAACCGCGTCGGCTACCGGAAGCATGAGCTTCTCGACAAGCTCATCATCATGATGGGCGGACGTGTCGGCGAGGAAATGGTCCACGGCGATTACACGAACGGCGCAGCCGGCGATATTAAACAAGCCACGGCCCTCGCACGCTCGATGGTGTGCGAATGGGGGATGAGTGATAAACTCGGCATGGTCAATTATGCCGATCAGGGAGACGGGAGCCTCATGGCCGGATTCCATGAGCGCGAGTATTCCGACGAGACGGCCAAGCAGATCGATGAAGAGGTGAAAAAATTCATCGATGAGGCATACCACAAGTGTAAAGAAATCTTGAACGCCCACAAAGACAAGATGCAGACCATGGCAGAGGCCCTTCTCAAATTTGAAACGCTCGAGGTGGAAGACCTCGAAAAAATCATGGAAGGGAAATGGTCCGATACTGATAAGCAAGCCAAGCTCGACGCGTTCGAAGGGGAAAAACAAAAAACTCCTCCGCCTCTGCCTCCCGCCGTGGAGAAAAAGCGTCGCAAACTCGGCGGCCAAGGCCCTGCGGCCGTAACTTCATAAATTTCGCTTCTTGATTCGAAATTCATTTTCTTATAGAATTCTTGATCTGTTATGTCGATAGATGCACTCGTTCAAAATTGTTTTAATGTGGCTGCCTTTGTGACGAAGGAGGAAATTGACGATCTCCTTTATGTGGTCAAAAGCCGCTCTTCCGGTACAGTTCCCCTTTCCTGCTTTGCTTTTAAGGAAGAGGACATTTTGCCGCTCAAGGTGAATCATTTCGTTCCGTTCTTGTTAGAAATCAATAAGGATACCAGCGCTCTTGCGGTGATTCATGTAAAAGCTAGGCTCGCACGAGGAAGGTACAAGGAAGTGTACAGGGCTGTCCGGTGTTCCATTTCAGGAGAAACAGTCAAAACTCAGGCAGCTGTTGCAAAAATATTTCCCGCGGAGGAAAGAAAAATATATTGTGAGATTATACAAGGATATTGGGTCCAAAGGCAGCTTGCAAGAGCAGGTCTTCCTGTTGCCACTCCCCTGTCGGGGCTCGTTGTGGGTGACAGATACGGCGCCTATATTGAAGAATATGGAGGGGAAGCTTTCGATTTCGATGATGAATATAATTTGCCGTGCAGGCTTGAGATGATGCAGCAGGTATTGAATTTCCTGATTCGTCTGCATCGAGAATTCGGTTGGGTTTGGGGCGATTTGCACCCAAAAAATATTTTGGTGCATTGGAATCAATTTAATCAAATCAAACTCACCTTTACCGATTTCGATTTTCTCCTACAGCAATTTACCTTTCCGGTAGAAAAATCTATCTCGCTGGGAACAGAGGTGGAATGCCAATGGTATTCCGCTTCAAGGCGGCAGTGGTTTTTGATTCAATTCGGAAAAGAAGAGCCGGCTGAGCGGGCTTGGGCACTACCCGATACCGACATTGTGGCGTTTATTTTTTGTTTCAATCATTCCCTGGGCGATGTTCAGGGGCCTTTTTCCAGCAGTCTCGTGCAGCGGGTGACAGAGTTTCGTGCCACGCTAGCACTGGAAGAGGATGAAACGGCTAGCGCCCTCATAGAACGTCGTCTCGGAGCGTTTTTTAGGGCAGTCCTGGACAACTCTGAATGGCGATGGTTTACTCCCGATTACCGGTATCATACCGCGCGGCAAATTTTGGCGGCCGTTCAGAAGTGTCGGTTATTTCTGGATCTAAACCGGATTTCCGCACAAACGCCTGCAATAGGGGATCTTTATATTCCGCCGGAAGGAAAATGGAACTCTCCGGTACCTCCCGTGGACTTTAAAAAAAGGTAGAAAAATGATGTCCGTGGAACATAGTATCCAGTCTCTTTCCTCCTATTACTCGCGTTTGAATTTGAAAAGAGAAGAAGCACTCCTTTTTCTTGTGAAAAGTCTGATCGAAAGTACCGGTGAAGCATCGAAGTCATACTTCATGGCCCATAGGAAGGATGTACGTGCCTTGAATCTGAAAGAATCCGAATACATGCCGTTTGTACTGGAAGTGAGACCCGAAAAGATAGGGCTTACCGTGATTTCGTCGAATGAAATCGGTAGGGGAGCTTCAAAACACGTATATGAAGCGTACCATTGTAGCCTGCTTTCGCAAAATCCCGTATGGCAAAAAGTGGTGGCAAAAATTTTTGTCTGCACAGCGGGAATAGTTCCCTATGCTATTTCCAACGGCTACTTGGTGCAAAAGACTCTTTCCCAGGAAGGGATCAAGTCTGTTGCAGCACCTCTTTCCAACATCGTTGTTTTACGCGATTTAGGAGTCTATATGGAAGAGTATCGAGGGCGCGCACTCGGAGAACATGGAAGGCCGCTCAAGGAAAGGCTGGAGATTTTCCGTCAGATTCTCGAATTTCTATGCATTCTTCATGAGAAGAAGCATTGGATCTGGGGGGATTTACATTCTCGCAATGTACTGGTAGAATATGTCAATTCTCAGCCTTGTGTTTCCTTTACTGATCTTGACGCAGTAGCGTTTTTTAGGAGTTTTTCTATTGCCGAGAAAGTCCCCGGAACTGTTTCCAGATGCCCTTGGTCTGCACCTTCTCATGCGCAGTGGTTTCAAGACGCGAGGGATCAAAAAAGGGGAGCGGACACGAGATGGAATCTTCCCGATACCGATATCTATGCGCTGACTTTTTTATTCTACAATGAAGGTAACAATCCTTTGAACGATGCTATTGTGCAAAGGGTCGGCATACGGCGCAGTGAGTTTGCCCGAAGAGAGGAAGAGAAACGTGTTGAAGAAGTTATGGGGAATTTTTTTACGACGGTGATCCGTCGGTGCTATCAAGACTTATTTGAACTCCGATATCGCTTTTACACCGCGGGGCAAGTCCTGGATAGGGTAAAAAAATGGATCGATTTCCTGCAGCATGAGGGCGAACTTCCAATTTCCATTCCCGAACCCGAGGGAGTTGCCGAAGTTTCCGAAGAAAAACAGACCCTGAAACTTTCCGCTGCCGTTATTGCAACAAAAATTGTGTGCTATAGGCACACACTATAGAATGTAGGTGTGCCAGAGCCCTAACCGTTTTTATTTCCACTGCTACTTCTAATATGTTTACCTTTTGCATGTTATAACAACGTTTTGTAAAAAGCGATTGTCCGTGTCTCAGTAAAATATTTGTGATTTGAGGGTCGGTTGTCTCCGAATCTCCCGCGGCAAAGGTGTAATCATTTTTAATGTTCTGAAACACTTTTTCACAAACGGCAAAGAGACGCGTCGAAGAGTGGTTAAATGCTTTTAGCTTTTCAAGGAGATCCGATTCATCCATGAATCGGATCAGTTTCATATCGCGGTATGGGACAGGTCGTGATACAGGAGAAGTCATGACACAAGGGCAAGGGAGATTTTTCCTTGCTCATTGATTTCAAGCACTTGAACCGTAAGTTCCTGACCTTTTTTAAAGCCCAAATCTTCGATATTTTTCACACGCTGTTTTGAGAGGCGCGAAATATGGCAAAGGCCGTCTTTCCCGCCCGGAAGAGTCACAAAGACCCCGAAGGCTTGAATGCTGGCGATATTTCCGATGTAGACTTTTCCTTTTTCCACCTCTGATACGAGATCCAAGATCATCTTTTTTGCTATTTCCATGCTTTCGGCACTGGTCGAAGAAATCTGGACAAGGCCGTCGTCATTGATTTCGACATTCGCACCGCTTTGTTCGATGATGCCGCGGATGGTTTTCCCGCCGCTGCCGATGACGATTGCAATTTTGCTCGGTTTGATGGAGATCGCTTCGAGCCTCGGTGCGTATTTCGAGAGGGAGACACGCGCTGCAGGGAGGGCAGCGAGCATGGTGCGCAAAATGCGGATACGTCCTTCTTTTGCTTGCATGAGCGCCGTTTTCATGATTTCGAGGGTGATCCCCTTTACTTTGATGTCCATTTGGAATGCGGTGATACCGCTCTCGTCGCCGGTCACTTTAAAGTCCATGTCGCCGAGGGCGTCTTCGAGTCCCAAAATGTCCGAGAGAATCACGAAGCTATCCTTTTCCAGAATAAGGCCCATCGCGATTCCGGACACGGGGCGTGCGATCGGCACGCCGGCATCCATCATGGCAAGGCAGCAGCCGCAGACCGAAGCCATGGAAGAGGAGCCGTTCGATTCGGTGATGTTCGATTCGACGCGCAGAGAGTACGGGAATACCGTTTCAGCGGGGACAATGGCTTGGAGTGCTCTTTCGGCAAGTTTTCCATGGCCGATTTCGCGTCTTCCGGGAGGGCCGCTTCTACCCACTTCACCGACGGAGAAGGGGGGGAAGAAGTATTGGAGGTTGAACCGTTTGATTTTATCGCCTTCGAGGTCTTCGAAACGTTGTCCCATCGATGAGTCGCCGAGTGTACAGACGGCGATCGACTGGGTTTCGCCCCGTGTAAATAAGGCGCTGCCGTGCGTGCGTGCCAAAAAGGGGGCTTCGATCCGGATCGGACGGATTTCGTCCAATCTGCGGCCGTCGGTGCGGCTTTTTTCCCGGAGGATTTTACTCCTGAGAAGTTCGGAAGAGACTTTTTTCTGAGCCATTTTCACTTCGCGTGCGGAGTAACGGGGCTCGGAGCCTGACAAAAAGTGGCTTTCTACCAGGGTATCAATTTGGGCAAAATGCGCTTCGCGCTCTTGCTTGTCATGGGTGGCAAGGGCGTGCATGAACTCTTTTTCGGTCAGAGTTTTCATTTCATGCAAAAGCTCGTCTGATAAAGCGACGCATCTTGTCGTCATTGTTTCTTTTCCCACGACGTTTTTCCAGTCGGAAAGGTGGCGGCAAATGATTTTGATGGCTCTGTGGCCCTCTTCAATCGCCGCAAGTACCTGTTCTTCGGTCAAAAAGTCGGCATACCCTTCGATCATCATGATAGCATCTTCGGTTCCCGCGATGACGAGGTCGACTTTAGAAAGTTCCATCGCGGAAGGAGCAGGGTTGATCACAAAGTTACCGTCAACGTATCCGACGCGCACGGCGCCGACAGGATCGTTGAAAGGAATGTCGGAAATCACGAGCGCAGCTGAAGCGGCGCAGATGGCAAGCGGTTCCAGAGAAACGGAAGGGTCGTAAGACAGAACATACGACAAAAGTTGTACGTCATGGTAAAATCCTTCGGGAAAGAGGGGGCGCAGAGGACGGTCAATGAGCCTTGAAGTCAAGATTTCCTTTTCCGACGCCTTCCCTTCCCGTTTGATGAAGCCGCCGAGCGTTTTTCCCGCTGAGGAAAATTTTTCCTGGTAATCGACGCGCAGTGGTAAAAAATCAACATCGTCGAGGGGCTTTGGACTTGCGCAGGCGGTTGCGAGAATCAGGGTATCTTTGCAGCGCAGTAGCACGCTTCCGTTTGCCTGTCTTGCAACTTTTCCGGTTTCGAAAATGATTTCAGACCCGTCGAGGGGAATGATTAAGTGTTGTTCTTTATTTGTTTGAGTGGTCATGGTAACTCCTTAAAAATACCCGATTCGACTTCTAGTTAGTATGAGGGGGGTTGTGAAATATTATTTTCTGATGCCCAGCTTTTTGATCAGTGTGACATAACGGGCCGTATCCGTGGCATTCAAATAGTCAAGCAGCTTTCGGCGCTGGCCGACCAATTTGAGAAGGGCAAGCCTGGAGTTGTGATCTTTGGGGTTTTTTTGCAAGTGGTCGGCAACTTCGGTGATGCGTTCGGTTAAAATGGCGATTTGAACGTCGGCAGAGCCGGTATCTTTTTCATGCAACTGGAATTTCTTGGTGACTTCGTCTTTTGTGCTTTTGTCTAGTGACATTGCAATCTCCTATAACTTTCAAAAATATCTCGCATATTTTACCATATCCTTTACAATAATGGCAATCCTTATTTACCCCAAGGGATACGAAGTGAGTAGTACAAACGAAATTTTTATGTTTAAAGCGCTCGAAGAGGCACAAAAAGCATTCGCAGCTGACGAGGTGCCGGTAGGGGCCGTTCTCGTGCATGAAGGGCGCATCATCGCCGCCGGGCGGAACCGCGTGAGGGAAAAAAAGAATTCACTCCATCATGCCGAAAATATCTGTATTATGGAAGGGACAAACTATTTTGACGATTTCCGCCTCACCGGTACGGTGCTTTACACTACCTTAGAGCCATGCATCATGTGTTTTGGAGCGCTTATCCTCTCACGGGTCAAAAAAATCATTTACGGCGCCCGGGACCTCCGCCACGGGGCTCTTTCAGTGGCCGGGTTTAATCCTCTGCTTCATCCCATCCATAAAATTGAGGTGGAGGGGGGCGTGTGCGAAGAAGAAAGCCGGCATCTTCTCCAAACATTTTTTCAGCAAAGGAGGCTCGATGGGAGAATGGGAAATATTATTTGAGGAACTGGTGCTAAACCAGAAAAAAAAGATGCTAGACCTTGCCGGCAAACTGGTGGGACAGATCACTGAAGAGGACCTCCTCCAGCCGTTCGACTATCCGGAGCTCGAAACAAGCCCCCATTTCCGGTACGAGGAGGGGATTTTGGAGGGGATTCTCACGGTACGGGCCGCCCTGTTTGCAAGAAAAGATGCTTGAGGATAAATGTGCCTCTCGGTTACACTGCTCTCGCCTATAACTATGAGGAGCTAAACGATGAAGAAGGACTGTCATCCCGAATACCGGGAAGTCGTATTTTTGGATATGAGCAGCGGGGTGAAGTTTTTGTGCCGCACTTCGGTAAAAACATCGAAAGAGACAACCGATTTTGAAGGAAAAACATACCCTCTCCATCGCGCCACGATTTCGTCCGCTTCGCACCCTTTCTTTACCGGACAAGGTGGCCACGTCGATGCCGAAAAACGGATCGACCGGTTCCAAAACAGGTATGCGAAGAAAGCAGAAGAAGCCCGCACCATTAAAGAACGTAAGGAGCAGGCTCTCTTGGAAGAAGCGAGCAAGAAGAAAGGCCGCGTGAAAAAATCGTGACGTTGCGCTCCAAAAAGGTTGATGCATTATTGGCCAGGCTTCCCCATGTCGAGGGGGAGCTTGGCTCGCCTGAAATCCTTTCCGATCAGAAAAAGTACAAAGAACTCTCGCGCGAATACAAATATCTCTCTTCTATCAAAGAAGTGAACGACCTCCTCACCCAATCTGAGAAAAACCTTTCGGATGCAGAGGAGCTCCTTCATCTGGAAACCGACCCTGAATTGATCAGCCTGATTAGGGAAGAGATCAAAACTTTAAGCGAACTCATTCCCAAAAAGGAGAAAGAGCTCGAGTCGATTCTGGTTCCTCCCGATCCCGATGACGACAGGAGTTGCATCATCGAAGTGCGTGCCGGCACGGGCGGCGACGAGGCAGCCCTTTTTGTGGGGGATACGGTGCGCATGTACCGCAACTTTGCCTCCGCAAAAGGGTGGACGTTCGAAGAGCTCAGTGCGGCAGAGACGGAGCGGGGCGGCTACAAAGAATATCAGTTTGTCCTTGCAGGTTCCGGTGTTTACCGGATGATGAAGCATGAGGCGGGCGGGCATCGCGTGCAGCGCGTCCCCGAAACGGAGACGCAGGG
>Ga0155580_161_pt1 | contig 12329 bp, 11 predicted proteins | sample RifCSPhighO2_12_FD_107237 | JGI IMG/M metagenome (GOLD analysis project Ga0155580, IMG submission 107237) | Chlamydiae bacterium RIFCSPHIGHO2_12_FULL_49_11 | reverse complement strand
GGCAGCATATATCGACGCTGAGCATGCCCTCGACCCTAATTATGCGAAACGGATCGGCGTGAACATCGACGAACTCCTTATTTCCCAACCCGATTCGGGAGAAGAAGCTCTCAACATCGCAGAGATGCTGGCCCGGTCCAATGCGGTTGATGTAGTCGTCATCGACTCGGTGGCCGCTCTCGTGCCCAAAAGCGAGCTCGAAGGAGACATCGGCGACGCCTTCGTTGGCCTGCAAGCGCGGCTCATGTCGCAAGCACTCCGCAAGCTAACCTCCTCTCTTGCCAAATCAAAAACGTGCGCCATTTTCATCAACCAGATCCGGGAAAAAATTGGAGTGATGTTCGGAAACCCCGAAACCACTTCCGGAGGCCGGGCTCTGAAGTTTTACTCTTCCATTCGCATCGACATCCGAAGGACAGGTTCCATCAAATTGTCCGACGGAACCGAAGTGGGCAACCGCGTTAAGGCAAAAGTGGTCAAAAACAAGATGGCTCCTCCGTTCAAGACGGCAGAATTCGATATCCTCTTCAATGAAGGAATCTCTCGCGAGGGATCGATCCTGGATATGGCGATCGATCACAATATCATCGAAAAACGGGGCAACTGGATGGCATTCAAAGAGCACAAATTCAACGGTCGCGAAGCCGCACGCTTGGAACTAAAACAAAATCCGACCCTCCTCGATGAATTGGAAGGAATACTTTCCAAACACCTGAAATCCCTAGAATCGGTATAACGTTGCATGCCCTTGAACTCGAGTGGATCCGCCTTTTGCAAGGTTCTCCCCTGGCGGCATGGCGCCCTTTCTGGGTTTTCCTGAACTATTTCGATACCCCGTATTTTTATTCTCCCCTGTTCTTTTTCATTTGGACTGCGCTCAGCCGAAAAAAAGCGTGCCATTTCTCCTGTGCTTTTATCGCCGCATCCCTCCTTTCGACTCTGGTCAAACTCGCCAGCAACATGGAGCGCCCCCTCGCCGTCGATCCTTCGGTAGGATGGTTGCCACAGGCCGGGTTTAGTTTTCCGAGCGGGGCTGCCACCCACTACATGATTATTTTTCTCATGACCCTCTCCTTGACAAAGAACCGTTTTTTTTCCGTCCTTACCGGAATCTTATGCCTTCTCATCAGTTTTTCCCGTGTCATGCTAGGAGCCCATTATGTTACCGACGTGCTGGGAGGATGGCTTCTCGGCTTTTGCGTATTTCTCGGTTTTCTCTTCTACAAAAGAGTGCGGCATGAGCTTGCCACATTTTATTTACGTCTTGCCTTTTATCTTTCTATATTGGGCTTGCTCCTTTTCGGCTCCGATAAAGCGATGTTCAATGTCGGACTTCTTTCGGGCATCTTGTTCGGATCATTCCTCGGAGAGAAAAAGAAAGAGACGGTTACGACAACTTCCCTCAGCGTCAGAGGACTCTATTTTTTGTATCTATTCCTTTCGGCAGGGCTGATCGGCCTCCTCCTCACCGGTTTTTTGCCGCCGGGGCGCTTTCCCGTCTTTATCGTTTATGCCGTCGTAGGTTTTTGGGCCTCTTTTGGAGCTGAATCTCTTTTTTTGCAGACCCTTCCGAAGAAAAAGTAAATCAAGGTTGCGATCAGAAAAAGCGCGACCACACAAAAAATAAAGAAGTAACAGTCACGGAGCGCCTGGCATTCAGCCTGCTTTTCCACGAGGTTATCCAGCATTTCCAAAGAGGATTGAGAAGGGGCGCCGTAGCCTTGCACCCGGTGCAAAAAGCCTTCAAACACTCCCGAAAAACGGTTTAACGGTTCGGTAAACCGGCTATGGTAAAAATCGTCCCGCCGGTACCACAAAGTGGTATAAAAAAACGCGCCGAAAGTGCTGGCAAAAACACGGGTGATTTGAAAAAACATGAACATCGAGGGCCTCTCCTCTTGTTGCAGTCCGTCCAAAAGAAGCGAAATGATCGGCGGCAGCGCGAGGGCAAACGAAAAGCCTTCCATGAGTCTTGTTACGGCGATCCGCCCAAAGTTCACTTCGACATTGAAATAGGTCGTTTGCAAGGCTGAGGCGCACAATAAAGCCGCTGCGAGCACCAGAAGATAAAGCCTGTGCCGGTGGCTTGAAAGACGGATGGAAAAAAAGAGGACGCCCGTGGAGAGGGCCATCATGCCGAGAAGAACCGACACCCATTGAATGCTGTAATTCACATAAAGGCGCAGCCAAAGGGAAATCAATAAGATAGTTCCAAAATAGGAAGAAAAAATCACAAAGAGCGCGGCAAGAGCAAATAGTTTTCCGGGCCTCCGGAGCAGGGAAAACTGAAAAAGAGGCTCTTCCTTCCGATGTTTTGCATGGAAAATAAAATAGAGGAGGGAAAAAAATCCGACCGTCAGCATTAGAGTCAGCGGAAAGGACCGAAACCAGTCGAGCCACTCCCCTAGAATGCCGAAAAGGCACGGGCCTGTCACAGCTAAGACAAAAGCGATATACCCTTTCCAGTCAAACGGATGCTTTTCCCTAGGCGTTTCGCTGTTTCGCATTGCAAACCGGAAAAGAAAAAAAATCAGAGTGATCAACGCTCCGTCAATCAAAAAGCTGTAGCGCCAATTGGCTTCATAGGCGAGCGTACCCCCAATCGCAGCACCCACGGTAGAAGCGGTGATAAAAATCACCAGCACATAGTTGACCAGATGTTCTTTCATTTTTTCGGTTCCAAAATGTTGGAAATAAACCACCATGAGGACAAAGAGAGGGCCGCCGCCTGCACCCTGCAAGAAACGAAAAAAAACAAAAGTGGAAAAATCGGGCGCGAGCCCCGCTCCATAAGAAGCGAGGGCAAAAATAGCCAACAACACGAGTATGAGTCGCCGCGTCCCCACTTGCCGATAAAAACCGAGAGACAGCGGGAGAGTGATCAAATTGCCGAGGCCAAAGAGAGAAACCGAATACGAAACAAGGCGGAAACTGGACCCCAGATCGCCCACAATGTAGAGAGAAGCAAGGCTTGTCATGGCAAAGTTATAGATCACAAGAAAAATGGATCCCAGACAAAGAAGAAGGAGAAACATCACCCTTCTCCCGGAACCGGATTCACCCCGAAAAAAGTAAGCGCCGGATCGATGTTGTCTTGCATGATTTTTTCGATCTCTTCAGCCACCCCCGCCGTTTCCTCAGAAAAAACCTGTGTGATATATCGGGGCGTTTCACTTTGGCTTGTCGTGAAATATGGACCGCTCCGGTCCCGCACAGATACAATCGCATGCATGGTCATTCCGATGCGGAGTGGGTACCGCTTCAAGGGACCAGTATCAATGGCAACGCGCACCGGAAGCCTCTGCACAATTTTAATCCAGTTACCGGAAAGGTTTTGCGGCGGAAGAAGGGAAAAGGCGTTTCCCGCTCCTCCCGGCAGTCCCACAATGTGGCCGTAATACATCACACTCCGCCCATACATGTCGCTGTAGAGTTTTACCCGCTGTCCGATTTTCATGTGTTTCATCTGGGTCTCTTTGAAGTTGGCATTGACCCAAATTTGGTCCAGAGGAATGATGGAGAGGAGCGGCTCCCCTTCTTCTACCCTCATCCCAACCTGGATTTTCCTTTGGGCAACAAGACCGCTAACGGGCGCATAAACTTTGGTTCTGTATAATTTAACCCAGGCTGCTTTCATTTCTTCGCTTGCCGCCACGACAAGCGGATTACAGAAAATAGACGTCCCCTGCACCATGGCTGCTTCCTTTTTAACCATGCTTTTTGTGCTTTCTAACTTGCTCGCCCCTTCCCGTACCGCCGCCCGGGCGTGTTCCAAATCTTCGAGAGAAACGCCGCCGATCCCGATCACCTGCTCCCGTTTTTGCAAATCTTGCACTGCGCGGAGGAGAAAGGCGTCCCAATAGGCAATATCGGCCTTGAGGGCAAACATGTCATGAACCATACGGCACACCTCTCTCACTCGCAAGGCAAGGTTCTCTTTTGCTTTTTCGAGGCGGATGCGGTACAGGGTCGGATCGGTTTCAATCAAGAGCTCTCCTTTTTTCACAAAAAAAGTGTCGTCGCTATATATTTTTGTTACGATCGTCTTTTCTTCCGCATTGACTACGACACGGTTGCCCTCTACATAAGCATCGTAGGTAAACCGGATGAAACGGAAATGGAAAAACCAGAGGCAAAAAACGGTAAGGCCAAGAAGACCCGTGAAAATCCAGAAATAGATTGTCCATCTTCGTTTCACTCTTTGTATCCGCCCCCCAAACTCTTGATCAACTTGATATGGGCCAAATATTCTGCAAAGGTAAGATCGGTATCGACGATTTTTTGCACGACAACTTCACTTTTACGCTCTAATGCCGCAAAACGATTATCAAGTCCACACAGAAAACGCCCTTCGACAAGTCGGTTTCTTTCTTCTGCACTTTGAAGGATCCGAGTCTCGGCCTTTTTTTGCAGAGCTACCGTTTCGGCAACCGCAATCGCATCGGTTATTTCCTGGAACGCTTTGAGAAGGGTTTCATTGTATCTGCAAATCGCTTCATGGAAAAGGGCTGCCTTTTCTCCGACAATGCCGGCGATTTCTCCCGCCGTATACACCGGCAGTTGAATGAATGGAATAAGGCTTGCCGTAGCGCTAGTGAAGTCAAAGATCGTTTTCCAACTGAGGGATTCGAATCCGGCGATCCCTTTCAGATTGATGGAGGGCAGATACAGCGCTTTTGCCGCGTGTATTTCATGTGCGTAAGCTTCAATCTGCCAAAATACGGCAACAAGATCCGGTCTTCTTGCCATTAAATTGATATCGATTTCCTCCGGCAAAATAAACACGCTTGAGGCAGGACACAAGATCGCGTTCCACTCTTTTTTTTCATCGGGAGACTCCCCCGTCAAAACGGCAAGAGCGTGCCTGTTCAACTCGATGGCCTCTTGGGTAGCAAGGAGTTGTTTTTTTACTTCTTCGGTTTTTTCTTCGGCATTTGTCACCGGAATCAGGGATACGAGTCCCGAGCCGCTCATGACGCACGTAATGGCTTTCCATGTTTGATAAATCTCTAAAAGCTCCTGAAAGAGAACCTCTTTAACCTGATTTGTTTTCAAAGCAAAGTAGGCCGCGGCAACCGACGTTGTTATAACAATTTTGGTTTGCATGGCGTCTGCGGCTGCAGCCCGTTCTTTTCCAAATGCCGCCAGGAAATTGTTCCGATTTTTTTTCCAAAAGTCGAACTCGTAATCGAATGAAAGGGAAAAATCGATCACATTCCCATCCAAGTTTAAATTCGGATTGAACGCGCGATAAAGTCCGTTTTTACTGATTCGGATCCAATCGTCTTCGGTGAAAAAAGAGATATGGGGATACAGTTTCGATTTTTTTTGTTCCGCGATATTCCGGAGCACTTGGATCCGCTTCTCGGCTGCCTTGAGCGTGGGGTTTTTCTCGAGAGCCGTTACGATGCAGCGTGACAGCTCCTCCGAGGCAAACATATCCCACCACGTATCGGATGGCCACTCTTTCAAGGTAAAGAGGCCTCCCTCCCGCGCTGCGCTCAGAGAACGCTTGAGAGACGGTGTATCGACACCGGTATTCCAATTCTCTTTTCGCCCCGGCTGGCAAGCAACAAGAAGAAATACGAAAAGAATGGACCGGCGCATACCCAATCCATAATCGATCCGACAATAAGAGACACGTTAAAATTGGGTCAGGAGGGAGAGAACTTCTTCAAACACGCCGGAAAAGATTCCACATTCTTTGGCAAGAAGAGTAAAGTCGTCGATATGGCCGAAAAATTCGGCGCGTGCCGCCCGCTCCCCTTTTTGCAGCGCTACATTGAACGACTTTCCTTTTTCCAAGTCTTCTTCCTGGTCCAGGATGTCGTCCCTAATTTGGAAAGCAAGACCAAAGTGGAACGCCAGGTCTTTCATTTGCCGCGTCTTGTCAATGTCTCCGCCGCCAAAAAGCCATCCCAATACAAAAGAACCGGAAAAGAGGGTCACAGTTTTTAGAAGAGCCACATGCTCGTACACTTCTTCAGACATGCACGGCTCGTACATGTCCAAATATTGACCGAGCGTCGCCCCCTTAAATCCGCTGCTCTCTGCCGCACATTCCAAGGCAAGGGAGCAGCGCAGGTCGGCTTCTTTGGCAAACCGTCCCTCTTGCAAAAGTACAAGACGGTTCGCATAAATTTTCCCGAACCCTTCTGCGATAAGTCCATAGCTGGCAAGCAGCGCTTTCCCTTCGGAAAACGCCCGATGGAGGGCTTCCCTTCCGCGCCGCTCCCGCTCATCGTCCATGCACGGCAGATCGTCTATGATCAGCGTTGATGTGTGAAAATATTCGAGCCCGATTGCTGCCGGCATCACATCGAGACCGTTCCCGAGCGCTTCAGCCACGGCAAGGACCAAAACGGGCCGTACCCGCTTCCCCGCTCCGTTCAGTGCATGGTCGAGCACCTCCGACAGGTCGCTCTCTCCCGTAAAACGCATGAGATCCCGTTCCAATGCGGCATCAAAATCACGTTTTAGCCGGACCAGTCCCTGCATTGTCTTCATACCAGAACCCGTCCTTCCGGAAGTACTCCGGTTCCGGGAGCGACTATTGTACCCGGATTTAAAAGAACCGATGCACCGACGGTGCTCGAGTCTCCGAGAATCGACCCCAACTTTTCAAGTCCCGTTTCAATCCGCTTCCCGTTAATCACGACATCCACCGGTTTTTTATCCAGCCGTACGTTAGCCAGAACCGCGTGTGAACCCATGTTCACCTCTCTGCCCACAACCGAATTTCCCACATAGTTAAAATGGGCAGCCCGAGATCCCTCCATCATCACTGAACAGGAAATTTCGCTCGCATGCCCTACCACCGCATGGTCTAAAATTACCGTATATTCTCGTATATAGGCACCGCTGCGGATCACGACTCCGTTGCCGATATAGACGGGTCCTTTGATTGTCACAAACGGTTCAATGGTGCAATTTTCCCCGATATAAATATGTTCCGCATTGATCAGCGCTGCATTTTCCACATTCGAACGAATCTTCCACTCGACACCGGAGAAGAAAACAGGAAGCTGTGCCAACCATTCCCATGGTTTAGAACCCCGTATACACCACGAGGGAATCACAGCAAAAAAATCTTCTAGAAGAACCATGAACAAAAATTCTCACAACTATCCTAAGAGAATAACCTAAAGACTTCTTTTTTTTCTTCTTATTCTTGCGCTGTGGAAGTGTCGATAACTTTTTCATCCTTCACAGCAGGCCATTCCTGGGGGTTCAATTTTTCTGTTCATAACTTGTTTGCCGGCTGTTGAAAAGAGGCCACTTTTGCACAAAACCCCCTTTTGAACAAACCGATCCACTTTTCAACACCCCACTTTTCAACAAATTTCCCACAATATCCTATGGACAGCTCAGATAGAGAATAGCGGATGCGAAGATACAATTTTATAAATCATTGACGACTCGTTATATACCAATGCCCTATGTACTTCGATTGCAGAGTCCACTATCAGCGATGTTAGTTTAGAGATTGCCGGGGAGTTAGTCTTCGCATGCAGGCAAAACATGATAAGAAGGATGAAGAAAAATGGAATCATTTTTTTATCCCATTTATCATGCATATCCTCTAAATCATGGTTTTTGCCTTTTGCGACCTAGAGGTCTATTATACAAAATTCAGGGTGAGAGGATTTGAACCTCCGACCTTGTGCCCCCCAGACACACGCGCTAAACCAGGCTGCGCCACACCCTGTAATCTATCCGCAAACTCGGATAGTTGAAAAAATCAACAAAAGTGTACACTATTCTATAAATAAGAGAAAGAAAACTCATGGCAAATGCGACTATTACCATGCCGACCGATTGGGCAACTCTCCTGGCCGAAGAGTTGAAAAAACCCTATGTCGCAGAACTGAAAGAATTCTTGAAGGACGAGAAGGGGGAAGTGTACCCGCTACCGGAAGATGTGTTCCGGGCAATGAGGCTCACCCCCTATGAAAAAGTGAGGGTGGTCATCATGGGTCAGGATCCCTATCACGGCCCTCAGCAGGCCCATGGATTGTCGTTTAGTGTGCAAAGAGGGGTGAAGATACCTCCCTCCCTAAAAAATATCTACAAAGAGCTGGAAAGCGATTTAGGGGTCATGCCCGCACCCCACGGGGATTTGTCGGCATGGGCAAAACAGGGAGTTCTCCTCCTCAATGCTACATTGACAGTACGCCGCGGTGAGCCGAAATCCCATTACGGCAAGGGATGGGAGCTCTTTACCGACAAAATCATCGAGGTGCTCAGCCGGCGTGAGGACCCCCTCGTGTTCATCTTGTGGGGACAAAGCGCTAAAGAAAAAGTGGCCAAATTCCTCGCCGGAAAAAATCACCCCCACCTCGTTCTCACTTCGTCCCACCCGTCTCCTTACTCGGTGGAAGGGTTTTTCGGAACAAAACCCTTTTCCAAAACCAACGCCTTTCTTGTCAGTCACGGAATGGCGCCCATAGAGTGGAGTCTTGCATCGTGAAGGGAAGAAAGCTCTCCATGCTGGCCGTCCTCATCACCTTTGCCATGGCAAGTCTATCGGCAACAATCGTATTTCCCATCTTCGCTCCCCTTTTTCTTTCCGAAACGAGTTCGATTTTTATCCGGTCTTTTTCCCTCTATACGCGGACTCTCTTGTTGGGTGTGTTTTTGGCGTCATTCCCTCTTGCCCAGTTTTTTTTCTCTCCCGTTATCGGAGACTTCTCCGATCATCGGGGGCGAAAAAAAGCCTTTCTCCTCACTCTCGCCATCGAAACGATCGGATACTTTGTCAGCGCTTGGGGCGTGCAAACGGTCCACCTTAGTTTGCTCTTCCTCGGTCGCTTGCTTACCGGCCTTGCCGCCGGCAACGTGTCGGTGTGCCTTGCCACCCTTGTCGATCTGAGCCGCTCCGAAAAAGAGAAGGTGCGCTATTTTAGTTTCGGATCCATCATCATGGGGATTGCTTTTGTGCTCGGCCCTTTCATCGGCGGCAAACTTTCCGATGCGTCGGTCTCGCCCCTTTTTTCTCTTGCATTCCCCATGTGGATCGGGTTTGTTCTCACCCTCTTCAATTTTTGCATCGTTTGGCTGCTCTTTCACGAGACGATGCCGAATGTGAGCCGGTACACATTTAAAATCGCCAAAGCGATTGAAAATGTAGAGCTTGCTTTCCGCACAAATCACATCCGCGACCTGTACCTGATCTATTTTTATTACCTGTTCAGCTGGAATATGATTTACCAGTTTTTGCCCGCCGTCATGGTGAGCAAGTTTGCTTCTCTTCCTTCCATGATCGGCGATGCAAGCGCCCTTATGGGCCTCGTGTGGATTGTAGGAAGTGCCGCGATGCTGTGGCTCATGCATACTTCCCTCCCGATGAAACGCTTCCTCATCCTGTTCCTCATCATTTTCTCCTTTCTCGGATTTTTCGTGAGCGTTCCCGAAACGTATCACACCTTTTTGTGGGTCACTTCCGGTGCCGTTTTATTTGCCGGTAGCATGTGGCCTATTTTTACCAGCGCCATTTCGAATGCCGCCGATCAGTCGGTTCAAGGAAAAATTATGGGACTGAGCCAGTCGATCCAGTCCCTGGCGATGGTGCTGGCGCCCCTTATCGGTGGATTTTTGATCGAGCTCCACACCGCTATTCCTTTCATACTTTCTTCTACGTCTGCCCTTTTGGCAGGACTTTTTTTGACACGGACAAAAAGTTTGTACTTCCAAATGTGATTGCATAATTATAACTAATTAATTATAATAGAGCTTATGCTGCCGGAAAATTACGCCCACTTTTCGTTTCTCCTTTCCCTCAAGAAAGATTTTTTGTTTTCTGTGGGGTCGCATACATATCAAATTCGAATTTGCGATACGGGGTTTGTGGCTATCCATCGCATCACCCTGAAATCTTTCCCCGATCCGGCATCGCTCCTTTATTGCAGGCTTCTTTATAATATCCATGTCGAGCCGAACGGGGGCTTGCAGATCGAAAAGAGGGGCAGGGCTCCTCCCGGATATATTGCGTTCAAACAAATTTTTTCCGACCTGGAAAACGAAATTACACTCCTCGATGAAATCTTTTCTCTGATAAAATCCCCTTGTAAAAGGAGAAGTCTATGTTCGAGAAAGTTATCCCGGCGCTCGTAACGCCTTTCGATGCAACGGAAAATATTGATTACGGTTCTTTAGAGAAACTTCTTACCCACCTCCATAACGTACCGCAAATCCTTATTGCCGGCACGACGGGGGAAGGCTCATCCCTTACCCTGGCGGAGATCGAAGATATGATTATCTATATCCGGAGCCGGTTTCCCGAATTTGACCTGATCGTGAATACGGGACGGGGATCGCTCCAGGAGACTCTCGCTTGTACAAGGCGCTCGGTTGCTCTGGGGGTAGAAAAAGCTCTCGTGATGCTACCACCCTACATTCTTCCTCCCTTTGAAGGGATCAAAAAATACTTTACCCAGGTGACGGAAGAAATTCCGCATGTAATTGTATATCACCACCCGAGGCGCACCGGAAAGACCCTTTCTGCCGAAGAGCTAGTGGAACTTGCGGCCATCGACGGGATTTCCGGCATCAAGGATTGTTCCGGAGATTTGCGGCTGATGCGCCATGTGGCGAGCCGTACTCTTCTTTTTTGCGGCAATGACGAGCTCTATGTGCCGGCGCTGCGGGCCGGAGCGGGGGGCATCATCACGCCGCTTGGGAATGCGGACTACTCTCTGTTTGTTCAAATTGCCGATGCGTTGGAAGCGGGAGATGTCGAGCTTCTCGAGTCGTTGCAAAAAGAGCTTGGCCGAAAGATCGATGCGACGCACCAATGGGTCAATCCGATCGGGATCAAAATATTGCTCTCCGACATGGGACTTATTGAACCCAATATGCGATTGCCTTTATGCCTGCCCCAGGTGCGATGCTCGTGACAATGCACCCAAAGCAGCTCAATGCTACTTAGGCAATATTATTGCAATCTAAGCAGTTTGCAATACATGTTCGCGCATACTATTGGTGTGCTCGATCACGGCGCCGGTTCTTTTTTCATACGGGAATGAAAGGAAAGGACGCGGGATACGACGCAATTCTACAATAGTGGGGTAATGCAAAATCACCTTTTTTAAAGATAGCTGATCGAGGAGAGGGGTCTCTTCTTTGAGTTTTTTTAAACGGCGCTTTGCTTCGAGGTTCCACAGATTGAGAAGTTTTTTTCCCGAGTAGGTCGGTTTTGCAAAAATGGTGTTTGCCACCAGTTTATAATCGTCATCGAAAGGAAGTTCATCGCGGAGATACAGGGAAATATCGGCTCGACACTTATCGAAGAAGGTAGGGGCTTTTTGAAAAACCGAATCAATATCGACATAAAGGACGTCTTCCCCCGATTTTTCCAATTCTTTGATAATAAAATGAGGCTTATATGCCAAAAACGTGTTGAGAGAATCGAATGCTACTTCTTCAATGAAATAGTCAATTCCATTTTTTTTGCACGACGCTTCAAATTGGTCTCGAACACTCTCCGATATGAGCTTTTTCGAGAAATAGCTGATTACTTTTTTCGGTTTCAAACCAAACTCCTTCAGGTTTTCCTTTTAAAATTTTTCACCATTTGTTCTTTCTGCTGAGAAGAAGCACGGCGGCATTATACAAAAATGTTGAGACAATTGTCGAGAAAATTATGAAAAAATGTCATTTCCCTCTCTAATTATGCGTGGAGGGCTTTTGAAATGATTTCTTGATGCAGATTTTCAAGAAATATTTCCGGTTTTAGATCGCGCATTTGCACATTATTTCGTGTCCTGACCGAAAGATGACCGGAAGAAAGTTCATCATCGCCCACCGTGAGCATGTAGTTGACCTGGTCATTTTGGGCATTGCGGATCTTTTTTGAGACCGATTCGTGGCTTTCATCGATTTCGACCGGATCAATGACCGCTAAGAATTTTTCTTTGAGGCTGCGGGCATAGTCAATATGCCGGTCGGCAACGGGGATAAGGCGAACGGGGCGCGGGCTGAGCCACAGGGGAAAGCGGCCCGAAAAATGCTCGACCAGGATGGCGAAAAAACGCTCGATGGAGCCGAAAATTACGCGGTGGATCATGATGGGACGGTGGGGTTTGGAGTCGTCTCCCGTATATTCAAGATCAAACCTCTCCGGAAGCGACATGTCGAGCTGGATGGTTCCGCATTGCCAGGTTCGGCCGAGGGCGTCTTTGACATGGAGATCGATTTTAGGACCGTAAAAGGCCCCGTCGCCCGGATTGATCCGATATTCTTTGCCCCACTCGTCGAGCGCTGATTGCAGGCCACGCGTCGTCATTTCCCAGTCGGCGTCGGTGCCGACCGATTTTGCGGGGCGGGTGGAG
>Ga0155580_152_pt3 | contig 12413 bp, 7 predicted proteins | sample RifCSPhighO2_12_FD_107237 | JGI IMG/M metagenome (GOLD analysis project Ga0155580, IMG submission 107237) | Chlamydiae bacterium RIFCSPHIGHO2_12_FULL_49_11 | reverse complement strand
TTATCTCGAATTTTCTTTTCTCCACCCTTGATTTCAGCAACCTTTTCCGTCGGGATAAGTACTTCACCGACTAGGTCTTGCATCTTTGCTTTGGCCACGTTTTCCTCGATCGTTTTCTTCACTTTCCGCTCGTGACCTGATAAAACCTGTAGTACATACCATTGATGCATCGCCATCATCCCTTGTCCACTCTTATCCAAAAATTTTCCCTAACAAATTCATTACACCTAACAGCGCCTCTCTGAATAAGATATCCACGAGATAGACCGAGAAGCCGAAAACGAACATGGATAGTAACACAATTCGGGTTAGTTTCCAAAGCTCTTTTCTTTCCGTCCACGAAATTTTTCGAACTTCGCCTTTAAATCCCGAAATATAGGAAAACACGTTCATTTTTTTCCTTGCCTTCTTAGGCGTATCGGTCTCTATTGAAGTGATCATAAATACCTTTGCCCTTCGAGTGCGGAGGGATTCGAACCCCCGACCGGCGGCTTTGGAGACCGCAGCTCTACCAGCTGAGCTACACACCCATACGTATCAGCACAAAAAGGCTGCCCACTCCGGCAGCCTTTTCTTGTTTTCCAATTATTTCAATATCTTCGAGATGGTTCCCGCTCCAATCGTCCTGCCACCCTCGCGAATCGCAAAACGCATCCCTTCTTCCATCGCAACGGGAGAAATGAGTTCGGCCGTGATCTCGATATTATCGCCCGGCATAACCATTTCCACTCCGGCAGGAAGTTCCACCGTCCCGGTAACGTCAGTCGTTCTGAGATAAAACTGTGGCCGGTATCCTTTAAAGAAAGGTTTATGCCGTCCGCCTTCATCTTTTGTCAAAACGTAGACGCTTGCCGCAAAGCGGGTATGGGGATTGCACGTGCCCGGATCAGCCAAAACCATTCCGCGCTCAACATCTTTTTTATCAATACCGCGAAGCAGGATGCCGACGTTCTCCCCGGCGCGCGCCTCGTCCAAAATCTTGTTGAACATTTCCAGACCGGTCGCCACCGTTTCGCGTGTTTCGCGCAAGCCAACGAGCTCGATCTTGTTGCCGACTTTGACGATACCGCGCTCTACACGTCCCGTCACAACCGTTCCTCGACCCTGGATCGAAAAGACGTCTTCGATAGGCATGAGGAAAGGTTTGTCAATTTCGCGCACCGGAGTTGGAATGCACTCATCGACCGCATTCATGAGCTCTTCGATGGTAGCCACATATTTGGGGTCTCCTTCCAAGGCTTTGAGAGCCGAACCGCGCACGATCTTCGTGTTTTTATATCCATGCGATTCGAGAAGTTCGGCCAGTTCCATCTCTACGAGGTCAAGCAATTCTTCGTCCCCTTGACCGATCATGTCACACTTGTTGATGTAGACGACGATCGCCGGAACACCTACCTGTTTGGCAAGGAGAATGTGTTCTTTAGTTTGGGGCATCGCACCGTCCGTCGCTGCCACGACAAGGATCGCGCCGTCCATTTGGGCCGCACCGGTAATCATGTTTTTAACGTAGTCCGCGTGTCCCGGACAGTCGACGTGGGCATAGTGCCTCTTCTCTGTCTGGTATTCCACATGGGATGTATTGATCGTAATCCCGCGCGCTTTTTCTTCCGGGGCCTTATCGATTTCGTCGTAGGCTTTGAATTTGGCTCCGCCCTTCGTCGAAAGCACCTTAGTGATCGCAGCCGTCAGCGTAGTTTTCCCATGGTCGACGTGACCGATGGTCCCGATGTTAACATGCGGTTTGTCTCGTTTAAAAGCTTCTTTAGCCATTAATATTTCCTCCGAAAGTCATTTTTTTTAACTTTAATTTCTTGCCCAGAACAGGAATCGAACCTGCGCCCTCTTGCTTACCATGCAAACGCTCTACCTCTGAGCTACCCGGGCAGATTTCCTTTGTATCCTGCCTGCTAGGGGTCGATCATGCCTTGACAATCAAATTTATTGTCAAGAGCATACACTTGTTTCAAAAAAAATGCAACTAGCTTTTTGCATTTTTGTTATCGTTGTCGATAAACAATCCTTCCTTTGCTCAAATCATAGGGGGACATCTCAATTTTGACGCGGTCGCCGACCAAAACTCGAATATTGCGCATCCGCATTTTTCCGCACAAATGCGCCTTGATTGGGACCCCATTTTCCAGTTCCACCACAAACGTCATATTGGGTAGTAATTCTTTGATAACACCCTCCACTTCGATCGTATCTTCTTTTTTTGCCATACGCGTAAACCTTACCATTGAACTCTAACAAGAGTCGTCGTAAGATAATAGCCGATAACACAAAGTTTTGAAAGGGTTTTCTTTGGACGCGATTCAAACAAAAATTGACAGGGTAAAAAATCAATTTAACTCTTTTAAGGACAAGGCTGAAGTCTACGAATTTCTCGTCTCCCTCGGAAAGAAGCGTCCTAGCCCCCCGCCGGAAATTTGCATCGAAAAAAACCGGGTAAAGTCATGTCAAAGCATTCTTTACATCGAGTGCCGGAAAGAGGGGGAGCTGCATCATTTTACCCCCTATAGCGAGGCCCTCATCTCCCTGGGACTTGCCACCTTGATGTGCGAAATCTATTCAAATGAGACGCTGGAGACCCTGCTCCGGACAAAACCTTTTTTTTTGGATGAAATTCAACTTTTAGTTGTACTCTCACCGGGTCGCGCTCTCGGTTTAAAAGGGATTTACCCTTTATTCATCCGGCAAGCGCTCCTTTTTTGTTGAAAAGTATAAACTTACCACAGTATAATGTTAATGTATCGGAGGGTTTTATGGAAAGTTCCACGGCAATGGCACCTGTACGACCGGCAGCAGTATTGACGGCGTCGGCTGCCCCGTCGTCCCCTCCATCCGGCCCGGGAAAAATGGCGGTTTATGAAAAAATTTATTTGACTGAAAAAAATCGTTTTACCCGGCTTTTTGCCCGGGATATCATTGTTTTTGCCGTCGTCGTCGTTGCCATCATCGTTTTCGCAGCACTCGGATCGATTTTCCTCCCTCCCCTGATTCCCCTTTCTTTCCCCGTTGCAATCGCCGTAATCAACCTCGGAACCATGCTGACAGCTTCTTTCGTACACAGATTTTTCCTGAATCCGCTGCTTATCCGAATACGTACAAACCGTTCCGCGCGCCAAAGATACCACGTTGCCCTGCAAATTACCCGTGGGCTGGCAGCCTGCGGCCTTTCACTCAGCCGCCGCGCCATTGAACAAGAAGCGATGACTCGGATTTTTGTGAAAAATCTGAAAAAAGTCAATTTCAATGCCAAATGCAAAAAAATCACGCCTGATCTCATCAAAATGTACCGGTATATCGCCCGGCATCTCTATTATACTCGAGGTCCGGATGACAAGCGGGATATGGATAAAGATCCTTCTTTTTTCCATGATGCCTTGCACGTTTACGTCGAAGACAGTGAAGACGAGTTTGCCTCCCGCATCGGCCACCCCTCGAGTTTAGGACAAATCAACGGAATCGATATCTACCCCTACCGTATTCCACTAACTCTTAACTGCCATCCGAAGGCCTTTTCTCTTTCCTGGGACGTCATGGTAACAACCTATCACCATTTGCTAGACTATGTAAAAAAACAACAAACCAATCAAGCAAGTCGTGAAGGGCTTCTTCGCGAAGCGTTCTTCCACGAAAGCGAGGGTAAACAGGCGGCCGCAGGCTCTTCAGAGGATGCGCGGGCAGCATCTCCTGTGCTACCTCCTGAAATGGACATTTGGGCCGAGCAGTTTATCACGGCCTTAGAAAAGGTTGGCGCAACCAAAAAAATGCAGAACCTGCCGCCCGAAATCCTCCAAAAGCGGCAGATGGAAGAGCGCCACTATTTTGTTTTGACGCACATGTTAGACCTTGCCTACAAACAAAAAGGGGTTACCGATCGGGTAAAATACCTTCAAGCCAAGGAAAATCTGAGGGGCCAGCTCGGAAGTCAGACTGATAAATACCGGAGCGAACTTGCCAAATTACGGACAACCTATTTTCCAAATCAAAAATATCCTCTTGTTCGACAACTCCTTGCCGAAGTGACTAACGGTTTTTTTACATCACCAGCTTGATGATCTGGATTGTGAGGATCACGAGAGAGGAAAGGAAAAGAAGTCCCAAAACGGGGGGGCGTGAAACAAATGGAAAAGCGGCATTGGAATAGCCGAGAACCCGCGTTCCCATCCACACCATCAAAACGGGAATGATTCCATCTAGAGTCGAGTCCCCGAAGCCGCCCGTCAAATCCAGTGCGAGGAGAAAAATTCCCGGGTAGGAGACGGTAAAATAGAGAGTGGGAATCACCACGATCAGGACAAGAAGGATTTTTCCCATGCCCCGCTTGTGTACCTTGGTTAAATCGCTCATGAAATCATAGAGGCCAAGGCCTATTCCGAAATACGAAGTAACCAGGGCAAAGATACCGAAAAATTCGGAAAAGACTCCAAAGAGACGGCTTGAAGTGTAATGTTCGAGCGCAGCAGTGAGCGTCACAGCGCCGGAGCCGATTTTCTGAGTTCCGAAATCGCCCATGTGGGGCACGATTCCGAGAACGATCGCAATCCAGATCGCATACAAAAATGCCGGAATGAGAATTCCCATAGAGACGGCAAATTTTAACGCTTTGGCATCTCGGCCAAGGTAAATGCTGATGCTCGGCACTATCATCTGCATCGAAAAGGACGTGATGACAAGCGGAATGATCTTATACGTCGAGGTAAAGGAATACGTCGTTAAAAGACCCATGTTGACACGAGGAGCTCCCAGGCTCACCATCAAGAAGTAAAAGACAATCATCGCACCGAAGACGAGGGCGTTGATCACACCGAGCAGTTGGGTGGAAAGGAATAAAACCGAACCGAAAACGGCGGCAAAAATGGCGGCCGCCTGCCAATGCAAGAGGGGAACGGCAAAGACGCTCTGAAAAAAGCTTTGCACATACATCACTCCTTGCGAATTGTAGGCCACGAGAGAAGCATACCCCATAAAAAGGTAAATAACTACGGCACACCACTCCCCCGTACGACCGAGCAAATGTTTCGAAATGGAAACGACATGGGCCTGTTCGTCTTCTACCCAAAGGGAGGCTTGCGCGTATAAAAGCCCCGTGCCCGCCATAAAAAGCGAGCAAACCAAAAGTGCAAAGAGCGCCGGGAAAAAACCCATCTCTCCCGCTTCGATCGGGAGAGCTAAAATTCCTCCGCCGATACAAGTTCCTGCAATGAGGAACGTTGCCGTAAGTGTTTTTAAAGACTTTGTCAAGGCAAACATAGATCATGATTCTACAATATCGTGCTTTAAAGAGAAATTGTAATTTTTTGCATTATATTCTAGGGTGAAATTATGAAGAGGCTCATTTGTCTTGCGGGGTATAGCACTCTATTCGCGACGAATTTCATCGTCACCAATGCAGTGCCGACGGAAGCAAACGGTTTATACGAAGAATTTGATGCAGCCGTCGCCTCAGCCGGGAACATTGTAACTTTGGGCGCTGGGGTTGCGGGAGCGACAATGACTCTCGTCAATAACACCCCTCTCGATACTGTAGCCAACTCGGTCACATTTCAAACCGCCGCCGGTACACAATCCAATACGATCAATGCCTATACCCTCCGTCAAACCATTTTCAACATCAATACAGGAAACACCATTACTTTTAGTACCTGTGAGGAAATCACCATCAGTGGAGTGATTGCAGGTGCGGGCGGTGTGGTCATTGATCCCGGCGCGGGGGGAACCATCAATTTTCAGGGAGGATTTCCCGGTGGTGCTCCTTTTAACACCTATACCGGTGGGACAACCCTGACCAGCGGAACACTCAAGATCGGATACTACGGCAATGCAGGATGGGGAAGTACCGGCACAGTTACGTTTAACGGAGGCACGTTGACCTTCTCCGGAGGACTTACCATCGAAAACCCGATATCCCTCTCCTCGAACGGCAATATCAACCCAAATTTATTTTCCAATACTTTCTCCGGCACGATCAGCGGTACGGGAGGACTTGTTCTCGGATCAGGCGGAGTTATCGGCACGGTATATATCACCGGCACCAACACGTTTACCGGCAATTCCGAAGTGTACGGAACGCAAACGGTCTATGTCAATAACAACGCGGCATTCGGAGGAAGCGGCGGCGGCTCGGTGACGCTGAACCCGAATTCGTTTTTTCTCTTCGATGACGGCATAACTTTTCCGAACGATCTTGTCCTCACGGGTATGGGAGACATCACTATAGGGCATCAAGGAACCGATTCTACAGCCACCCTTACCGGAAGCATCTCCGGAACCGGCATCTTCCGGAAACAAAATGACGAATCGGGCACGCTCGGCACCTTGATTTTTGCCAATTCGAGCAATAACACCTACACGGGCGGCACGAACATCGTAACGGGAGAATTGCAAGTGGGATCTAACAACGGAAACCCGTGGGATCTTGCCACGGGTACCGTCACCGTGGGAGATGCGACCCTCACTTTTTCCGGTTCTTTCTCCATGTCGAATAGTTACAATATCGACAGCACGAGCATCATTGGAGTAGCAAGCGGGCAAACGGCCACGCTCAGCGGAGTGATCAGCAACGGCTCGGAAGCGGGAATTCTCACAAAAACGGGAGCGGGTACCCTTATTCTCAGCGGAACAAATACGTATAGCGGAGGACTAACCACCATCAGCGCCGGTACCGTCTCGATTTCGGCAACGGCAAATCTGGGAAATGCAAGCAATACGATCACTTTAAATAGCGGCACGTTGCAAACAACCGCCACCTTCACCCTTGCGCGCTCGATTCTCCTTTCAGGCTCGGGATCCATCGACACCAATTCGGGAACGCTTACCGTCTCCTCCGCTATCCAGGGCACAAATCTCACAAAGACGGGCTCCGGCACACTCATTCTTACCGGAAGCAATAGCTATACGGGAACGACTACAATCTCTGCAGGCACATTGCAGGGATCGGCAGCTACACTTCCCACAGACATTGCCAATAGCGGCACTCTCATCTTCGATCAAACTTCCAACGGCACTTTTTCGAAAACCCTCTCGGGAAGCGGAACTATCACAAAACAAGGGAGCGGGAATCTCACGTTAAGCGGCGCCAACTCGAACACGGGAACGATCACCATCACAGCAGGCACATTAACGGGAGACACGAGCAGCCTTACGGCAAGCATCAATAACGGCGCTACTCTCGTCATTCACCAAACCACAAACGGAACCTATTCCGATTCCTTTTCCGGTGCAGGCACTATCACCAAGTCGGGAGACGGGAGTCTGACACTCACGGGAACTTCAACAAATAGCGGCGCTTTTACCGTTTCGGGAGGAAAACTGACCGTCAATGGATCGATGGCGTCTGCTCCGGTTACGGTGAGCGCCGGTACCATCTTGCAAGGCAGCGGTACCATCGGCACGCTCGACAACTTCGGAACGGTCGCTCCCGGAAATTCGGTCGATACCCTTACGGTGATCGGCAACTATACGCAGGAAACGAATTCAACCCTCACGGTCGAAATTGACCCGGAAGGGAGAGCCGACCTCCTCGACGTTTCCGGAACGGCAACGTTAGATCAGACCATTCTGGTGGTGCCCTACGCCGGAGTGCATCAGGCCGGCACCCAATATGTCTTTCTGCGGGCAGGAAATATCACCGGAACTTTCAGTCAAGTGATCGAATCCAACGGCCTTGACCTCGAGGTCGTATACACCTCCACCACCGCTTACCTTCAAGTCGACACCCACGGGATTGTCCTCCCGACAGGTGCCGTTCTTACTCCCAATCAACAGGCCCTTTCCAATTACCTTTTCTGTTCCATGTCTTCCAACCTGAATGCCGAGCTTATCGATATCGAGAACGCCCTTCTCACCTCCCCCAATTTTGCTTTCGATCTAGGAACCGTATGCGGATCGACCTACACGGCATTTCCTCTTCTCGAACTCGAAAACAACTCTCACCTCGGCTACATCGCCTCCGAAAGAATGGGTCGCGAACTTGACAGGCTCATTGCGTGCGGATTCTATACAGAAACCATGTCCTCATGGTCCGTTCCTATCGTGATGGTAAACCGGCAGATTGCGACCGACGAGTTTCGTTTTGTAACCGATACCTACGGCTTCATCACGGGCTTCTCTGCAATCTTGAATCACCATTTCTTCCTCGGAGGAAGCCTTGCCTATACCAATACCCATATCGGATGGCAGTATGACCTGGGACACGGCATCAATAACGCTGCCTACATTGGCCCGTATTTCGGCTACATCAGTGGCCCTTTTTATATTGGAACTCTCTTGCAAGCGGCGATCAATCTGGAGATGGTCCAACGCAACATCAATGTAGCGGGGCTCAATTTTGTCGCCCACGCCCGCCGTTTTACCTACGACCTTCTCAATTCGATCGAATGTGCCTACGCCATCACCGGCATGCAAAACCTGATGCTCAGCTACCTTTTCAAACCGCGCCTCAATGCAACCTTCCTCCAATGTTATAACGGCGGATTCATGGAAAAGGGAGCAGGTGTGATGGACCTTGTGTTCAACAAAAAAAACCGGTTTTTCTTCCGTCTTTTCGCCGATGTCACATTCGAAGAGAGCATTTGTCTAAATCCCACCCTGATCGCCCTCCCCTCCCTTGCCCTTGGAATTATGAAAACGGTACCCCTAGGAAACTCCAATTATACCGTCAATTGGAATAACAAAACTATTTGCACACCCAATTATCAAATCGACGGTTTTACAGGATCTTCATTTTTTGGAACTTTGGACCTTGGCCTCAAGTTCCAATACCTGCAACGGTATACGACCGGGCTCCGATATTTTCTCAGTGTCGGCAAAGAGTATATTAATAACGAAGGCACGCTGGAACTCGCTTTCTTCTTCTAATTTTTATTTGAATCACCTAGATTATGGGTGGAGAAGTGTGAATGAAATTTCCCCTTATTTTTGCTTCGGTCTATTTCGGCACTTCCCTTTTAGCCACCACCTACACCGTTACCAGCACAGATCCGACTGCCGGGGACGGCATTTATGCCGCTTTTACCAGCGCCGTAGCAGGATCGGGCAATACGGTACAGTTGGATATCGGAAATGGCACAACCACTCTCTCCGATGGAGTGCCCCTTGCAACCCTCTCCAATTCGGTGTCGTTAACGGCAAGCAGCACTTCCAACCAGCCTAGAATCTCTGCATTTGCATCTACGCAAACAATCTTTAACATCGATGCAGGAAACTCTCTTACATTCGGATCCACAGGTACCACAAGGCTTATCGGGGTGATCGCAGGTGACGGCAGCGTCGTCATCAACCCGGGAACAAGCGGAATTGTTGATTATAATGGCGCAAATGCTTCAGCAGGGGCGAACACTTATAGCGGCGGTACATCTCTTCTCAGCGGTACTTTGAATGTGGGATTTTTCGGAAAAATTCCCTGGGATGGAACGCAAACGATCACTTTTAACGGCGGAACACTCAAGTCTTTCGGCTTCTTAACTTTTACAAACCCCGTCTCGATGACGGGGGACGGCTTCCTTTTTAACAACGGCGGCGCGACGATGAGTTTTTCCGGTGCTTTCAGCGGCAGCGGCAGTTTAAATATCGACTTGAATAATACCGTTACAGGAGGAATTACAACCTTGTCAGGAAATAGTTCCGCCGGGCCTTTCTCGGGAGCCACTACCGTTTGGAACGACCAGCTTGTCATCGCTCATAATAACGCCTTAGGGGGCAGCGGCGGCGGCACTTTAACAGTCGCTAGCGGCGTGGGCGGCGCAACACTTGTCTTAAACAGCGGCATCTCGATCCCCAACACCACCGTGATAAACGGCATACTCAATATCACAAACGCAACTCTCGGCGCCGGCATCGGCACCTTGTCCGGATCCGGAACGATCACACTCGGCGCCCGCACCCTCACCGTAACTCAAAATGCCGACAACACGTTCTCGGGCGTGATCGGAGGCACCGGTAACTTTACCAAAGCAGGATCCTCCGCCCTTACCCTTTCGGGAGTGAACACCTATACCGGAACCACAACCATCAGCGCGGGGACCATAGCTCTTTCCGTCTCGGGATCGATCGCAACATCGGATGCCGTCGTAAATTCAGGAACGCTTGACATCAGCACCGTCACTTCTTCCACAACAATCAACACCCTGTCCGGATCGGGAAATGTGAGTTTGGGCAGTAAAACCCTGACTATCACTCAGGGTTCCGACCAAACCGTATCGGGTATCATCAGCGGCTCTAGCGGAAATCTCACCAAAGCAGGAGCAAGTCAACTCACCCTCTCGGGAGTAAATACCTATTCCGGTATCACAACCATCAGCGCCGGCACACTGGCTTTATCCGTGTCGGGCAGTATCGCATCCTCCTCCGCCGTTACCGATAACGGTATCCTCGACATCAGCGGTGTCACAACCTCGGCTTCGATAAATACCCTTTCCGGCTCGGGAAGTGTAGAAATAGGCTCCAAATCGCTTACCGTCACACAAGGCACCGATAATACCTTGTCCGGCGCTATAACGGGAACTTCCGGAAGTTTTACGAAAGCGGGTGCAGCCGAGCTGACGCTCGCCGGAGTAAATACCTACACCGGCGCAACCACAATTAGCGCCGGTACTCTTGCCTTATCCGGCAGCGGTACTCTGGAAGATTCATCTTCGGTTGCAAACTCAGGAACTCTCGACATCAGCGATATCACAAGCTCCACCACTATCACCGATTTATCAGGGTCGGGAAATGTCGTGCTTGGCTCTAAGACACTCACTGTGAACATCGACTCCGACGTGACCCTTTCCGGCGTTTTCAGCGGATCGGGAGGCAGCCTAACCAAGGCAGGGGGAAGCGCCCTTACCCTCACGGGGGTAAATACCTACTCCGGCACCACAACCATCAGCGCCGGTACATTGGCGCTTTCCACAAACGGCTCCATTTCGCTATCGGCAGTCGCAAATTCCGGAACGTTCAGTATCAGCGCCGTCACAACAGGGACCTCTATTCAGACTCTATCGGGATCGGGGGGTGTTGTACTAGGAAGCAAGTCTCTCAGCATAACGCAGAATGCCAATGGCGCCGTTTCGGGAGTCATCAGCGGGAGCGGCGGCAGCATCGCCAAGGCAGGAACATCTACCTTGACTCTTTCAGGGGTAAATACATATACGGGGACAACCACAATCACTGCAGGTACGCTCGCGCTTTCCGGATCGGGTTCCATTGCCGATTCCTCCTCCGTCGCAAACTCGGGAACGTTGAGCATTAGTGGAGTCACAACCTCAGCCACAATCAATACATTATCGGGATCAGGTGCGGTCGTCCTTGGCAGCAGAACTTTGACCGTCACTCAAAACTCAGATGGCACCGTGTCGGGAATCATCAGCGGCACAGGCGGCAATTTCATCAAAGCCGGCACCGGCATTCTTACTTTGTCTAACGTGAACACCTATACCGGAACCACAACCATCAGTGCAGGAACATTATCCCTTTCAGGCAGCGGAAGCATTGGCGATTCCTCCGCCGTCGCAAACTCCGGTACATTTGACATCGCCGCCACCACTTCCGGAGCGTCGATCAACATTCTCTCCGGTTCGGGAGCTGTGGAACTGGGAAACCAAACCTTGACCATCACTCAGGGTTCCGACCAAACCGTATCGGGTATCATTAGCGGCGCCGGAGGAAATTTGGTCAAAGCGGGCAGCGGGACGCTTTCTCTTTCGGCAGCCAATACCTACACGGGTTCGACATCGATTACCGCCGGCACGCTAGCGCTTGTCACGAGCGGGTCGATTGCCAGTTCCACTTCCCTTTCCGACTCGGGTACGTTCGATATCAGCGGAGTGACCAGCTCTGCAACGGCCCAGACACTCTCCGGTTCGGGAAACGTCGTCCTGGGGAGTAGAACCCTGACCATGATTCAAACAGGCAGTGGAACATTCTCGGGGGTTATCAGCGGCACAAGCGGCAATTTTATCAAATCGGGTCCTGCAACCCTCACACTCACGGGCACAAATACCTATACGGGAACCACCACGATCAGTGCCGGAACACTTGCCCTTTCGGGGTCGGGTACAATCGCAGATTCTTCCTCGCTAACCGATTCGGGCGTATTCAATATCAGTGCCGTCACTACCTCAGCCACAATCAATACATTATCGGGATCAGGCACGGTCGTCCTCGGCAGCAAAACTTTGACCGTCACTCAAAATTCCGATGGCACCCTCTCAGGTTCCATCAGTGGAACGGGCAATCTGATCAAAGCAGGGGGAAGCTCCCTTACCCTCTCAGGTGTGAATACATATTCCGGCACAACAACCATCTCTGCAGGAACTTTGGCTCTTTCTACGGCAGGATCGATCGCAGACTCTTCTTCGGTTTCCAATGCTGCCACTTTCGACATTAGCGCGATCACCTCGTCAACTACAATCCATACCCTGTCGGGC
>Ga0155580_105_pt4 | contig 12495 bp, 15 predicted proteins | sample RifCSPhighO2_12_FD_107237 | JGI IMG/M metagenome (GOLD analysis project Ga0155580, IMG submission 107237) | Chlamydiae bacterium RIFCSPHIGHO2_12_FULL_49_11 | reverse complement strand
TTTTGGGCATAGGACGAGGCTGGCGGACCACAGTTCCTGACTACAGGAGAGCGCTAGAAAGACTGCACTAACTTAGAGGCGTTCGATCGAGAGGGTGCAGTCGATGGTGGGATCGAGTTCTTTGATACGGCCGGCGATGAATTCCATCGAGCTGGATTTCTCGAGGACAAGGGTCTCTTCGATGAGGGGAGAGGAATTGGTCGGAACGAGGGTAAGTCGGTCGCCTTCCATAAGGGTATCGGAAGAGATTTCGATGTGGCGCGCATGGAGATTGAGATGGGAATGAACGCCGAACTGTTTTACCCTGACCGCATGTTCGTTGAGGTAATGGAGCACAAATCGGGGAGAAGAACAAAAGGAAAAGAGATTTTGCTCGGGATTTAGATAGAGAAAGAAAAATTCGAAGGGGAAGAGAACTTTTTGCAAGGGCTCCTCGACATAGAGAAAGAGGTCGCCGAGAAAGGAGGCGAGATCGAAATGTTCGGTATACTTGACCTTGAGGAGAATACCGACAATTTGCCGGAGTGCGGAGAGGGTAAAGAGGTCGCGGACGGGCGAGCCCTTTTTGCGAATCAGATAAAGCAGGTAAGAGCCGTTTTGCAGCCGGAGAGTATCGAAAAGGTAGGTGTGGAGTGGCAAAGGATCGAGTTTGAAGGCAAGTTCCATGTCAATCCAGTCATGGGGGACAAAAATAAGGCGCTCCTGCAGTTCGGCAAGGTCGGATTGGTATTGGTGTACTTTCTGGTCGGAATTGAGGTCTTCGAGATAGGTGTGCTCTTTGATATACAGGGACAGGTCGCGGATCACATCCATGATGTCTTGATACCGTTTTTGCACGTTCGTTTGGAGACATTTTTCGATGATGGGCCTAAGGTGTCCGGGAATTTTGGAAAGGTTTATTTTTCCCTGGGAAAGCGTGCCTGAGATGAGTTCATAGGCGATGACGCCGAAAGAAAAAATGTCGGAGGCAAAAGTGATGCCGGCCGCATTCTTTTTTTGCTCGGGGCTCATATAGCCGGGGGTGCCGATGATTCGGTTTTCCGAAAAGAAAGCGGAGTGGTCATCGAGCAGCGAAGCGACGCCGAAATCGATGATTTTGACCCTCCCTTCTTCATTGATCAAGATGTTTTCCGGTTTTAGATCGCGGTGGATGATCGAATTGGCATGGAGATGGAAGAGGGCAAAGGCCGTTTGCAAGAGAATGTCGATGATACGGCGAAGGGGAAGGGCATTATCCTGGATGAACTGCTTGAGAGAGACTCCCCGAATAAATTCCATCGCGATATACAAGCCGTCCTCGGTTGCTCCCTCGCGCAGCACTTTAACGATATTGGGATGGTCGCTCATCTGGATCAGTTTTGCCTCTTTTAGAAACTGCTCCTTACGCCCTTCTTCCGCCAGGAGCGCCTTGGGAAGCAATTTAATCACGATCGGGCTTTTCTGTTTTCCTTCATGTGCGAGGAAGATTTGACCCGAAGAGCTGCGATGGAGCAAAGAATCGATGTGGTAGGGCCCGATTTGCTTCGGTATATGCCCCATGTCGGGGTGGGTGCGATAAATAGGGAGCGTTTGTTCTGTATGAAACGGCTGCTGCATTTAACGGTTTAGCTCTATAATTTTTATGCCGACGACATCGCCGACTTCAATGAATTCGCCACGACCGATCAGGCGGTTTCCAATAACCAAATCGACCCGTGTCGGTTCAAAATCAAGAGGTAAAAAGTCTCCCGGCTGCATCGCTTCGAGTTTTTCGAGGGTCGTTTCAAAACGGCCCACTTCGAAATCGATTTTCACGGGCACTTCACGCAGGGCCACTTTCTTCACGAGAGAAGGGCCGCTTCTCTTTTCGCCCACCTCTTCTTCAAAGGCCTCGGGGAGCTGCTGCTCAGATTCTTCTTCGAACTCTTCGTCCATACGCATCTCCTGAAAATCTATAATATGATCAAATATCTTCCATCGCCCTTCCCGGAACTTCAATTCAAAAAGAGGGGTCTCTGAAAGTACAAGTTTAAAAAAGCCCTTATTTTTTTTCGGGTGATAATACGACTCATCCAGCAGGATGAAGTCCCCTTCTTGGAGCTTGTAAAGTTCGGTTTCGTGCAGTGTTGTATATCCCAAAATCACTTTTAGGGGGAGAGAAGTCGTTTTCGAAAGCGTTTCCATGAGGTAGTTGTCGCTGTGGAAAAAATCACGGAGCGCCTGAAATAGGGCAGCGCTCAGATGCAGCGTGGCGTGGAGATTTTCGTCATCCCCTAAACGGCACTCAAAGGGAATTTCATAATACATTCCTGAGGGGAGTTCGTGGGGAGGCTCGAGCTCAAACGATAATTTTTGGTAGGGCGGGGCCGTTTTGACGGCTTGGGCGCCTTTGATGACGGCAAAGGTGAGCGCAGCCTCGGTCAGGGTCGGATGGAAAAGCGTCCCCTGTTCAAGCTTGATGTTGAGAATATGATGCGCGAGGCGGCCGAGTTCTTGCGGGGCAATGCCAATGGCACCCGCGCCCGGCAAATTGGAAATTTTAAACCATTTTTGTGCGTTTTCCGGCGGCCTGGTGGAGTGGTCTTGCCAGTTACCGTTTCCGATGACAAGAGAAACGTCGCTTCTTGCGAACACTTTTTGCAAAGCCGCATTGAGAGCACCGGTGGGGATTTCAGGAAAGACGGTAATTTTCTCGGGGGAGAGAAGGGTGAGAAAATCACGGTCCAGTTTCTTGATAATTTCTTTGATCATACCATACCGGCAAAATCGGATTTTTCCTCCGTTTTATCGAAGGATAGTGAATCGCCCTCGTTTTCACAATCCCTTTTTTTTCGCACGGTTTGCTTTGTAGGTGTAAACGGTTGCAACGTAACCACAATCGGAGCAAACCGCATCTCGGGAAGGACAGTTTGGAGCGCCTTTTGAAGTTCGATAGCGGCAAGGCTCATTTCTTTCAGCGCGTGGGGAAGAGTTGTAATGGCAATATGGAATGTGGTGGGATCGGTATCATACCGGACAATTTTCACCTCTACATCTCCGATCGTTTCATAAGAGAGCCGGATGAGCGTGGTCGTGTCCCTCTTTCGCTCCATATGAAGGCACGTAGCCGAGATCGCGTTGCACATCAGAGTAGTGACAGGAGCAGCTCCCGCTGTTTCCTTCGTTGGGGAAATCGGTACCGGATTGAGGAAAAGAAGAGGGGCTGCAAGGGAAAAAAACGGATCTTCGGTATGGATAACAGGCAGGGATATTTCAGCAGAATCGGGGACATGGATGACGGACACCGGCATTTCGGTATCATCAATGATGGACAAGGGTATTTCGATATTATCAGACGCACCAATGATGAACAGGGGTATTTCGATTTTATTAGAGGCACCAATGGTGGACAGCGGTATTTCGGTATCATCAGAGGCATCAATAGCGGATACTCGCATTTCGGTATTATCAGAGACATCCATGGCGGATACTCGAAGTTCGGTATCATCAGAGGCATCCATGATGGAGAGCGGCCTTTCAGTCAAATAGAACGGAACGGGGACGTCAGCCGGCTTCTTTTTTTTCGATTGAAGGCGTCCAAAGAGGCCCATCACGGAAGAGGACTCTTCGATTTCCTCTTCGCCGACAAAATCTTCGGATACGGGAGGAAACGGACTCTCCATTTTTTCTTTTTTTTGTGAGAGGAGGAGGTTAAAAGCGGGATCGACAGGCTCCGTTTTCATAAGATGAAATTATAACACAAAGGGTATTATTTGACGACACGCTCTAATGTTTGTCCGTATCCGATTCTTTTCCGACATTTTCTTTTCGCTGTATGAGGTGCGGTCTTTCCGTGGCCGGTTGCAAAAGGACCGGTTGCTGCAGGTTGATTTGAAAGGGGAGGGTGATTGCTTTCAATGCCTCATTGAATTGAGGCAAGTTTTGGGTGAACTGGTTTACCGCTTCTTCTTGTCCGTGGAAGCGGACGTTGAACGAATGGGGAGCCGTGTCGTAGTGGTCGATGTGAATTTCGCTTCCGTGGAAAATGGTGCCGGGCATATTCACTGTTACTGTTGTCCGGCTGATTCCCTTGGCCGTCTCGAGAGTGACGTAGCCGATCATTTTTTCAAAAAGGTCGAAAGCATTGCTACTCAATTCTGTGAAAGGGGGGACGATTGCTTCCTGTGCCGTGGGCGCCCTTGTGAGATTTGCAGTGGGAATATTCGACCCTGTTGTGATGAGGTCCTTCTCCTCGCTTTTGGCTGCGACGGGGGAGATTCTTTCGGTTTGAGGTGGGACGCTAACGATCCCGGGCTGCGCATTTTTTTCGGAGGGCAGGGCGATATCTTCCTCATCCTTTCCGCGGGCTTTGCGGATTCTTTTCTTGTCCGGTTCAGGTGCGATTTTTTGCGATTCTTCCCCTGCCCGGATTACCGTTTCAGGCAAAGAGGTTTTTTCCGGTGCATATTTGGACAGCAAGGCAGCGGCATCATCCTCGCGACTATCGGGCTTAGCAGGGACGGGCCTTGGAATATCATTTCGATTTTCGTTGGGTATAGCCGGACGAGATATAGCATGCCGGTCTTTCTCCAGTATGCCGGGACCGTGTATAGCATGCCGCTCTTTCTCGGGTATGGCGGTACCCTGCGTAGTATGCAGGGTTTCTTCCGGTTTACTCGTGATAGGCATAGCTTGAGGGTTGTCCCGAGATTTTTCCGGAAGAGGCGCAGAATGCCGATCTTTCTCCGACGTAGCATGCGGAGCTTCCTCAGGTTTAGTCCGGCCCGGCACAACGTGCTCAGTTTCCTCGGGTTTAGTCCGGCCGGGAATAGCGGGATGATTTTTCTCGAGGTTGCCCGGAAGAGGCGCAGCGTGCCGATTTTCCTCGAGGCCGGCGTGCAGAATTTCTTCGGATTCTGCCGGAGGCGATAAGGACGGCTGAGGCCGGCTCCTTTCGGTTTGGGAGGGGGTCGTCGGACTATACATGACGGGATGATTTTCTTCGGGTTTTGATGGTTCGGGGCTTTGCATTGGGGGCAAATTTCCTTCGGGTTGGGTAGGGGCCGGACCCGAGAAGCGAGGACGGGCCTTTTCAGGTATGGTATCGTTTTGTTCCGGAGTAACGGGAAAAGGACGCTCCACTTCAGCATTTTGTGCTCTTTGCGGCTGCTCGGGAGCGGCAAAAGCGGAGGGGTGTTTAGGGTCGTACGGAGTAGTTTCTTTTTCCGTTTTGGAGACATTTTTGTCAGGACTAGCGGGAGCGGTGCTCATACGAGCTTCCTCCGGTTGAGGGGATAAGGATGTGGAGCCTTTTGCCGGCGTGCTGAAGGGAGAGGGGGGAGCGGTTTCTTCCGGAGCGGCAGGGGCCTGTTCGAGGCTGTTTTTCTCTTTCTTCAGTTTCTCCCGGAATACTTCTGGAGGGGGTATTTTTTTGTTTACCTGCCGCTCCTCTCTGGGATCGGGGATGCCGGGGATTTTTGGTGTATCTTGCATAACCGTAATGTGGGGGGCGGCACGGGTTTCGGTCAATTGTTTTTTTCGCGCCGCTTGCGCATTTCGTGAACGTTGGAGCCGATCTCGTCTGCTTCGCTCTGCTCCTTCCTTTCGATTTCGAGGTTTGCCTCTTTAACCCATTCTTTTTGATGGAGTCGGAGCTTTTCCATTTCCAGCTCGCAACGCTTGCGTTCGGCTCGCGCCTCGATGACTTTGGCATGGGCTTCATTCACGACGATTTGCTGGTCATCGACTTTTTTCTTTTCCCGTTTTACCTCTTCATCGACCACATTTTTGATGTATTTGAGATGGCGTTCTATCTCAAGGGTATTAAGTCCTTCTTGCAGCTCGTCGAGGTAGGTGCGGATTTTCTGGTTTTTGAACGCTTTGGCTTTGTTGTAGCTTTCCTTGCACTCTTCGAGACGTTTGCATTCCCTTTCGTACGTTTCCTTGGCAAGGCGGAGTTTTTTTTCGGCCTCTTCCAGTCTCTTTTCCTTAATGGCATAGACTTGTTCGAGGGGATATTTCGGTTGTTTCATCTAAAAAGCAGGCGCAGTTGGTTAAGGGTTTCTTCGTACGAAGAAGGCTTCGAGGTTTCTTGTTTGAGAAAGCGGAGTACTTTGTCGATCAGCTTGAGGGCGTAGTCGACGGCACGGTCGGAGCCGGGCTTGTATTCGCCGATGCGGATGAGAAGCTCGTTTTTATAGTAATTCGAAAGCACTTCGCGCAGTTTTCCGATCAGTTCCATGTGTTCCGGGGTGGTGATGTGGGAAATAATCCTGCTGACCGAGGCGAGGACGTCAATGGCAGGGTAGTGGTACTTATGGGCCAGATCCCGTGAAAGGATGATATGGCCGTCCAGGATGGAACGGGATTCGTCAGCCACCGGTTCATTCATGTCGTCGCCGGCGACCAGAATTGTATAAAATGCGGTGATCGAACCTTTTTCCGAATTTCCCGAGCGCTCGAGAAGGCGCGGCAACGTGGCAAATACCGAAGGGGTGAATCCTGCTCGTGCGGGCGGCTCTCCGGCGGCCAGGCCCACTTCACGAAGCGCCCGTGCAAAACGGGTGATCGAGTCCATCATCAAGATGACTTTTTTTCCCTTGTCGCGGAAATATTCGGCAATGGCCGTACCTACGTAGGCGGCGTTGATGCGGAGCTGCGCAGACTGATCCGAGGTCGACACGATGACCACAGACCGTTTTAAGCCCTCGACCCCCAAATCGTTTTCGATGAATTCGCGCACTTCGCGGCCCCGCTCCCCGATCAGGGCAATCACGTTCACGTCGGCAGACGCGTAGCGTGCGATCATCCCGAGCAGGGTCGATTTTCCACCGCCGGCCGCTGCAAAAATCCCGACCCTCTGCCCTTCGCCACAGGTGAGGATGCCGTCAATGGCGCGGATGCCGGTCGGCATAGGCTTATCGATGATGCGCCTCAAAAGGGGGTTCGGCGGCGCGTTGATGACGGAATACGTTTCATCGAGAACGAGAGGTCCCCTTTTATCGACGTCAAGCGGCTCTCCCACCCCATTCAGCACGCGGCCCAGGAGCTTTTCTCCCACCTTGATGCGCATTTGGGTTTTGAGCGGGATTACTTCCGAGTCGAGGCTGACCCCCTTCATATCTCCGAGAGGGGACAGGTACACTTCGTTTTTCGTGAAGCCGACCACTTCGGAAAGAAGAGGAATACCTTCCCGTTTAATGAGGCAGATTTCGCCGAGGGTCACGCGCGGGATGATTGCTTTGATCAGCATCCCGATCACTTCGGTGATGCGTCCATGGACAGCGGTGAGCTCCAGTTCTTCGAGCTCCCGTTCTAATTCGTTGAAATCTTCGCCTTCCATAAAGGATTAAATTTGGACGTTGAAGAGGGTTTTGATCATGTCGATTGCCCTGCCGAGCATCATCGACGTGAATTCTAGCTCTTGCGCCGCTTTTTGTAACTTGATCTGGATATAGAGCATATCTCCCGGATTGAGTTGGTCTCCCTTTTCTCCCATCTCCTGCACCATTTTGGTCGCCTCATCCATCTGGTTTTGCCCGTCTGTTACGAGAGCGAGGAACTTTTCAATCGGATTTTTATTCTGGAATCCTTCCAGAGCAGGCAGGTTTTCCGCTCCGGCTTTTTCAGCCGCTTGGCGGAGTTTTTCATGGGCAGAGGTGAGTTTATTGCGGATCAAGTACTTGTCCGAGTGCTTGAGTTTGAGACCCTTCGTATGGAGCTGCATTTTGATATCGCCGAGTTGTCCCGACGCGACTTTCATCTGGGTTTGGACTTGATCCAGCGTTGGAGGGGCGCTGGGAGACTGCAAATTTCTCTGCAAATCCATCGGCGAAATTTGCTGCCGGCTTGCCGGAATTTCTCCCGGCTTAGTTCCTTCTGCCATATAGGAACGAAACTCTTCCGCGCTCGGCTTTCCTTCTTCGTGCGGAGAAACACTCTTCGTGGGATCGATAGGGGTTGTATCGATTGGACCCTTTGGCAAGTTTTCGGACATAACGTTTTAAAAAGCCCCTTACTGGGTTTTTTGGTTCCGGATCGCGTTCTGCACTACAGTCGAAAGCTGAGCTAGCATGTTCGAAAGCGATTCTCCCACTTGTGCCACTTTTGCCATTTGCATCTGGATGAGCAAAAAGTCTCCAGGAGTCATTGCCGTCCCCTTTGCCGTCAAAGAGGCAACTTTTGAGGTAAGCTTTTTTTGCATCGTATTATACAAACAAATGAGCTGTTTGGCTTTAATATCCGGGGTATCAAAGGTTCCCATGTTACTTCACCTTACCTTTCTTTTTGTTTCCGCATGTTCGGATCGGCAGGACCCGGCTGGGCTTTTAAATGTTGGTTTAAAAAATTGCTGCCAATTTCGGCCAGCTTCTTGATATCCTTGTCTTCCGAAAATCGGCTCAATTCTTCGAGCATTTTGTCGGCGTTATCCATTTCGAGAAGGGTGAAGCTCTTTGCAATGGCAAGGAGAGCTTTGGCCATTTCGTTTTCGGGCTCCTTGTCGAGCACTCTTTGAAACGAAGCTACCGCATCCTTTGCCTGTAATCGGCACAGCTGCATGTATCCGAACCCGATTGTCGGAAAGGTATGTTCCGGCTTTAACTTGTGAGCCGCCATGAACAACTTTTCCGCAGAGTCGCCGTCCATGTGGTTTGTTGCTACAAAGCCCGCTTCTATAAAATTCCAGAAGTCGTCTTCATATTGTTTCAGGTTCGACATCGGTTACCCCCTCTTCGACTGTTTATTTTGAGCCATGACACCCACCGTTTTCAAAAGGGAATAATACCCTTGCAAAATGTGGCCCCATGTTTCAAATTCCTGATCGTTGACTCCCGCTTTCAACAGTTTTTTAATCGCGTGAATCTTGTTTTCAATATCTTTTTCAATGGCCTCTTTCTGTGTTGGATCCTGGAGTTTCTTTTCAAGATCGTAGGTGAAGAACTGTTTATGCATATCATCTTTTCCTAATCCAAACATGGGCTATCTCCAATGGTTTCCGCTAACATATATCAATTATTGAACATTGTAGTCAATCTTATATTTCATGTGATCTTTTTCCAAATAGATTTCGCTGTCCAAAATTTGGGTGATGAGCATTCCTTCGAGTGTATCCCCTTCTCCCACAATACGGCCGTTGATGAGCACATATTCGTTTTTATTGTTGTGCTTGGATACGCCGGTGACCTGGTATTTATCGGAAATGTTGACGCGAGATGAAGACACGGTCGTTACAATGACAAAATCTTTCACGTTGCGGATGCCGGGGATTTTTTCGATGGTAGAGACGGCGCTATTTTTGTTCTTTTCTTCCTCACGGCTGATGCGTCCCGACAAAGAGACGGTACCGCCGGAAACCTCGAAAGGAAGGGAGGCAAGCCCCGTTTCGTACAAAGTATTTGTGACCTCGATCCGGAGGCTGTCTTCGGCATACACCTCGTCTTTCAAGTGGCTGTTGTAGGGAAAATTGACATCGAGGTAGTCTTGCAGGGCATTTTTATCTGCAAGATTGGCTACGTAGCCTCTAGCGACAAATTCGCCCGGACCTTCGCCGCCGATCGTCACCGCTTTCCAGATCGGATTTTTTCGGATGAGGGCGTTTGTCGATTCCCATACCCCTTCATCGACAACGACCGTATTTTCGATTTTTGAGACAAAAGGAACCGTTTCGAGCAGATAGGTGAGTTCCGACATGTCGAGATCGGTCATCACGTGACCGGACAAAAAAAGGCTCCCGGTGGCCTTGTCATAATTAAAGGCCACTGTGGGGAATTTGCCCACTGCAATTTGAATCTGCGCGGCGCTATTGACCGACTCGGCTACGACCTCCTCTGACCGGAAAAGGGACAGGAGGGAGACGACGCCGAAAAAGACGAAGAGGGCAAAAATGGAGGCGACGATCAAATGGCGGGTCGGGATGAGCAGCTCTTTCCAATTCCGAGGTTTTTTTTCCTTCTCTTGCAAAAGGGCCAGGGCATCGCCGGGCACTGCGATCACTTCTTCGGCAGGATAGGGATGGAGCAATGTCTCTTTCGGAGAGTAGAGCGTTTCCCGAGACTCTTCATGGTCAATGACCAAAAATGAGGTCGTTCCCACCGCCACCAGATCCTGTGAACCTAGGAGAGTAGGGGCGTCGATTTTTTCTCCGTTGACAAAAGTACCGTTTTTGCTTTCCAGATCTTCTATCTGGAGTCCGTCTTCATCGAGTTCCATCTTAGCATGTTTGCGCGAAACGCTCATATCCTGAAAGACGATGTCGCACCCGAAAGGGTCTTTTCCGATCAGGTAACTTTTGCCGGCTTCGAGGCCGAATTCGGCTCCCTGATTGGGTCCCGAGATGACTTTGACAGCAAAGCGGTAAGGGAGAGGCTCCTCAATCGTAAATTCGGTAGAGACCTTTTCTTCTTCTGCCGGCACGGGCGCTGGTTTTTCAAAGGTGAAGCGGAGCTTGGAGGCGCCGATTTCTATTTCGTCCCCTTCTTTGAGCTGGTAGAGACGGTCGATTTCCGTCCCGTCGACTTTCACCGGATTCGTGGAGCTGAAATTTTCCAGAAAATAGGCATCGTCCTCGTGGCGGATGACCATGTGCCGGCGCGATACCATCGAGTCTTCAATGGTATAGTAAGACAAAGAAGGGTCGCGGCCGAAAATCCATTCGGTAAGATCGACAAGCTCGATCACACGCCCTTTGGAGGGGCCTTCCGTTCCGATGAGGTAGGCAATGGTCATTTTATTTTCCTATCTAACAAGCCGTGCCGACGACTATACATCCATTTCATTATTTATTCCACTCCAAAAGAACACTTTTCCAATAATCGATGTAATTAATCACCTCTTCCACCTTATCTATAAAGGCACGATAATTCACCTCATAGTCAAAACGGGCCGACAGTGTCAAGTATTTCTCGCTTTTATCAAAACCGAGACTGCATCCTCCCGTTCCCTGGCCGAGAAAGTTGGCTGTCATCAGATACTCAAGAGATTCAGACTTAATTGGAGTCGGCAGCGCACCGACGACGGCAAAGAGGCAGATTTGGTTATTATGGGTAAAGGTTTCGATTTCGAAAGGTTCTATCTGGATGACATAACGGGGTTCCCGTGTCCCCTTTTTTTCACGGTAGGGGATTTTGAGAATACGCTGCATCTCGCTGAGGATAAATTCTAACATAAAAACTCTTGACTTTTCTCAGAGGATCATTATCTATCCTAAGTATGGATGACTTCGAATTTATAATAAACTACATTTCACTGCCGCGGGAAAAGCAGCAGGAACAATTATTCCATTTCAAAAATGCAACGAAGCTCTTTTTTGACGATTACCGGCAAGCGAAAGTAGCCGACAATCAGAAAAAAAAGGAAGAGATGGAAAAGAAAATGCAACGGCTCCTCAGTGAGTTGCAAAAAAGGGTACAGGGACTGCGGCAAGAAATCGGGCAAAACATATCGGACAAAGAGGCGCTGGAAGCGGCAAAACAAGTTCCCGGATATGATAAAAGCTTTGAAAAAGACCTGATCGATTTTTTCCAAACCCTTCGTCCTGTGCCTACGAATGCGCCTCACGAAGAAAAGAAGCCCGATATCAAGAAAAAAGAAAAGCTCCCCGGTTCGCGTCGTAAACACTGGAAAAAAACATGAACTCGGATAGCCGGCTTGTCGAGGATATCAGAAAAGCGGTGGCACAGGCATTGGAAGCGCGGGAAAGAAAAGATAAGGGCCGCCTTGACGAGGCGACTTCTGAATTGAAACGGCTTTACGGCGAGCTGTACCGGCGCACCGAACAAATCGCGACAGGGAAGGGGATCACGGTGCACGAGCTGCTAGAGGATCTGAAAAAACATCCCCATTATGAAATGGAAAGGCGGCTGCTCGAGGAAAAAATCGGGGTAAAAAAAAGGCCGCCGAAACGGCGGCGGCCTAAGTCGAAGTTCAAACGCGTTTGAATTACTGGTTGATACCGTAACTGTGGGACGCGATTGAAGTCGATCCTTGCAGGTAATCGGTGATGAGCGAAGCGATCGATTGCATGAGCTGCGCAAGTTGAGAGAGAACCTGCTCGATCCTTTGCTTTTCCGTACTCGCAAAGGTCGCAAGGGCTTCTTGCACCCCTTTGTCGGCATTCGGTGCGTATACACCCCCCTGCACGGTTCCTTGCAGAACGCTGTGAAGAGTTTGCGCGATCGTATTGAAGTTTTGCATTTTTTGCTGCGCCTCGGTGTTTTTGCTGTGGACATCGGTCCGCATAGCACCGTGGGAATCGCTCATATTCTTCATGATTGCCGTGTACAATCCCGAATTCGGCCCATCCAGAGATTTTGCATAAGCGACCGCATCTCTTACGGAAATTGTTTGTTGTTTTGCTCCTGCAGTCGGGTCCGTCCAACTTATCGTAATAGAATCCTGATTATATCTATCTCCTTCGGTAAGTTTGTGTATTCCATTTGGTTCTGCCAAAATTTCCTTCATTTTCTGGACAAATGCCGCTTGAAATTCTCTTGATGGCGGCAGTGGCTGAGCACCTCCTGCGGGAGGAAGGCCCGCAAC
>Ga0155580_160_pt1 | contig 13160 bp, 23 predicted proteins | sample RifCSPhighO2_12_FD_107237 | JGI IMG/M metagenome (GOLD analysis project Ga0155580, IMG submission 107237) | Chlamydiae bacterium RIFCSPHIGHO2_12_FULL_49_11 | reverse complement strand
CTGGTTGCTGGTAATATTGCTCGGCAGCTTGAGAGGCGTGCATCGTACCGCAAGGTCATGAAAAAGTCGATTCAGAGCGCGATGGACTCCGGCGCGTTAGGTGTGAAAATTCAGTGCTCCGGAAGGCTCGGCGGCGCAGAGATTGCCCGTTCGGAATGGTATAAGGAAGGCAAAGTCCCTATGCAAACGTTGCGTTTTAAAATCGATTACGCAACAGCACGGGCAGAGACGACGTATGGAGCGATCGGGGTCAAAGTATGGATCACGATCGGAGAAACGGAAGAAGCAAAATAAGGATGAACCATGGCACTCGCACCTAAGAGAACAAAATTTAGAAAGAATCAGAAAGGCTCCCTGGAAGGACTCTGTAAAGGGGGAGCATTTGTCGAATTTGGGGATTACGGTATGCAAGCTCTCACGCGTGGATATGTGACGTCGAACCAGATTGAAGCGTGCCGGATTGTGATCAGTCGGTTTTTCAGCCGCAAGGGAAAAGTATGGATTCGTATTTTTCCCGACAAACCGATCACCAAAAAACCTGCCGAAACTCGGATGGGAAAAGGAAAGGGAGCTGTAGATCATTATGCGGCTTCGGTGCGCCCGGGACGGATCATGTTTGAAGTATCGAACGTGTCGAAAGAAGATGCACAAGCCGCTTTCCGGATTGCCGAAGGAAAACTTGGTATCCGTACGCGGTTTGTAGAAAGATTAGAAAGGATTGGAAGGTAGTGTCTATGGTCACTTTTGAAGAACTGAAAAATTTTGATGAGAAAGAGCTCGAGACAACAATTGGTTCTCTCTCGAAAGAGCTTGTAAAGCTGCGCATCGAGGCGAACCGTCAAAAAAAAGTGGATAAGCCCCACCTCTTTGTTTTGACCCGCAAGAGAATCGCACAGGCAAAAACATTATTAAATGCAAAAGCAAGAGTTTAAAGATATGCATAAACGTAAAACATTTACAGGTGTCGTCTCGTCCAATAAAATGGATAAAACGGTCGTCGTAACCGTGTCAACACGGATGCCGCACCCCCTCTACAAAAAAGTGGTGACACTCAAACGGAAATTTTATGCTCATGATGAGCAAAACCGCTGCAAGGAAGGGGATGCCGTGACGATTGTAGAAACAAGACCCTTATCGAAAACAAAAAGATGGCGCGTTTTAGACGCCTAAGCAAAAAGAGAAAAGAGTTATGATTCAAGAAGAAACAGAACTGGACGTGGCAGATAATACGGGAGCGAAACGAGTGCGATGCATTCGTGTTCTCGGCGGAACAGGCAGGCGTTATGCCCGTGTGGGAGATGTGATCGTCTGCTCGGTAAAGGAAGCGACTCCCAAAGCGATCGTAAAAAAGAAAAGCGTTGTGAAAGCGGTTGTTGTTCGTACTAAACAGAGAATACGACGTGCCGACGGAAGCTATTTGAAGTTTTTTGATAACAGTTGTGTCATTCTCGATGACAAGCTGGAAAATCCGCGAGGTACGCGCATCTTTGGACCGATTGCACGGGAAATCCGCGATCGGGGATTTATGGAAATCGTTTCCAAAGCGGTAGAAGTTATTTAGGAGAGAATGAAGATGAAACGGCTGAAAGTAAATGATCCTGTGATCGTGATTGCGGGCAATGATAAAGGCGTCGAAGGAAGTGTCGTATCGATTGACAAAGATCGGGTTGTCGTGAAAGGAGTATGCAAGCGTAAAAAACATCAAAAATCCCGGGGCGATAACACGCCGGGAAAAATGGTGGAGTTTAATGCGCCGATAAACATTTCGAATGTGATGTACTGCCATAAAGGCGAGGCCGTAAAGCTCCGCACGCGTATCCGGGAAGATAAGAAAGAAATTTATTTTAAAACAAAAGAAAATGAAGAGAAAGTAATTCGAACCATCTGAGGATGAAAGTATGACACAAGCACAACTCAAACAGCATTACAAGGAATCGGTCGTAGGCGAGCTGCAGCAGCGGTTCGGGTACGGCAATCTGCACGAGGTTCCCGAACTCAAGAAGATCGTCATTAGCATGGGTCTTGCCAAGGCAACAAAAGATAAAAAACACCTCGATGCGTGCCATAATGATTTAATGCAAATTGCCGGCCAAAAGCCGATTTTTATACGGTCAACCAAATCGATTTCGAACTTTAAACTGCGAGAAGACCAGATCATCGGATTGAAAGTAACGCTGAGAGGGAGCCGTATGTACGACTTTTTGTACCGGTTCCAACATATCGTCGCGCCGCGCATTCCCGACTTTAGAGGATTGAAGCTTAAAGGAGACGGAAGAGGAAGCCTTTCTTTCGGATTGAAAGAGCAATCGATGTTTCCGGAAGTCGATTTGGATAAAATTGCTATTGTACAAGGGATGAACATCACCTTCGTAACAACGGCACAATCGGATGAAGAGTGTATCGCCCTCCTGAGGATGCTGGGTCTACCGCTCAAAAAGAGTTAAAATATAAAGGAATATGAAATGGTAAATGATATTATTGCCGATCTCTTGACACGAGTAAGAAACGCTCTCATGAGAAAACACAAATTTGTCGATGCGCTGAATAGTAAAATGGTGCGCAGCATTCTGAACGTGTTTAAAAAAACCGGTTTCGTCTACGATTTCAAAGAGTCGGACAATAAACGGCTGGTTAGAGTCTATCTCAAATATGATACGGAGAGAAACCCGATTATTCGAGGGCTCCGTCGCTCTTCTACTTCCGGATGCCGTATTTATTTGAATAAGGATGAAATGCCGATTGTCCATAAAGGGCTCGGAATTTCTGTTGTATCGACCTCAAAAGGGGTGAAAACTGGAGCCGAAGCACGCAAGGAAGGCGTGGGCGGTGAATTGATTTGTACGGTATGGTAAAGGAGTCTGAACGATGTCACGATTAGCTAAAAAACCGATTCATGTTCCCCCAGGGGTAGAAGTGACCCTCTCGGGAAAAAGTGTGATTCAGGTGAAAGGACCCAGAGGAAGTCTCAAGGTTGAGCTTCATCCGGGGATTTCTGCTTCTTATGAGGAAGGAGTGATTGCCCTTTCATTCGATGAAACAAAACAAGAAAAGTCGTTCTACGGCCTCGATAGTGCGCGTGTGAAAAACGCTGTGACCGATGTCGTTGCAGGATATACGAAAAAATTGGAGCTTGTCGGTGTCGGTTACCGTGCTGCCCTGCGGGGAAATATGGTGGAAATGACACTTGGGTATTCGCATCCTGTGCAACTTTCCATTCCGCAAGGGGTCAAAGTGGAAATTGATAAAAACACCGTTGTTGTCGTGAGCGGCTTCGATCGGCAGGTGGTGGGACAGTTTGCCGCAAGTTTGCGAGCTGCACGACCTCCGGAGCCTTACAAAGGGAAAGGAATCCGTTACGACGGAGAACAAATTGTGAGAAAAGCGGGAAAATCTGCTAAAAAATAAGAGAAAACTATGATCAGTGAACAAAAATCTACACAAGTGCAGCGTCAAAGAAGAAAATCGCGTGTGCGCAAGAAATTTCATTCGCATCGCCATATGCGCATGTCGGTATTTCGTTCGAACACACAGCTGTATGTACAAATTATTGATGACAATGTAGGCCAAACCATTGTGGCTAAAAGCACCCTTTCAAAGGAATTTGCCTCTCTCAAAGAAAGAAAGGCCCGTTCCAGCGAGCTCGGCAAACAAATAGGCGCTCTTGCCAAGGCTAAAGGGATTACACACGTTGTGTTTGATCGAGGAATGTACAAGTTCCACGGCCATGTGGCACTTATGGCAAACGGTGCGAGAGAAGCGGGACTCCAATTTTAAGGAAAATTATGAAAGAAAAAGAAAGTTCAAACAAATCAGAAGTGCAAGAAAAAGTTCTCTACGTCAACCGTTGTGCGAAAGTAGTGAAAGGCGGAAGACGCTTCAGCTTTTCGGCGCTAGTGCTTGTCGGCGACGGAAAAGGCGGTGTGGGCCTCGGATTTGCAAAAGCAAACGAGGTGCAGGATGCCATTCGCAAAGCCGTTGATGAGGGGAGAAAAAAATTCTACCGATTCGAGCTTTTCGAACATACGATTCCGCATGATACTTGTGCTAAGCACGACGGTGCCACGGTTCTCATCAAGTCTGCCCCTGCCGGAACCGGAATCATCGCCGGATCCCATGTGCGTTCCTTGCTTGAAATGACCGGTGTCAAGGACGTCGTTGCAAAAAATCTTGCCGGGAATAACCCGGGCAATCAGGTTCGGGCTACGTTGAAAGCCCTCCTAAAATTACAAAATCGCAATCACAAATTAGCTTTGAGAGGACAGAATGGTATCATTGTCTCAGCTTAAAAATACCCACCGGAAGAAGGTCAGCACGAAACGTGTCGGACGCGGAATCGGCAGCGGAAAAGGGAAAACCTGCGCCCGCGGGGCAAAAGGCGCCAAGTCGCGAAGCGGTTACAAAAGGCGGCATGGAAGGGAGGGGGGCCAGCTCCCGATGTTCAAACGGATTCCGATCCGTGGCTTTACTCGGGGCATCGTGTTGGAAGAAACCTTTGTGCTCAACTTAGTTCGTATTGATACTCTCTACATGGAAGGAGAGACGGTATCACTCGAAACGCTGCAAGCGAAAAACCTCATTCCGAAAAAAAGGAGCCCTCTCGTGAAGATTCTCGGGAATGGAAAGCTTTCCAAAGCGCTCCGATTTGAAGTGGACCGTATTTCAAAATCGGCGGAAGAAAAAATCCGCGAGGCCAAAGGAACGATCGAGAATACAAAATGATAGAGAAATTGCGAAAGATATTAACCTCAAAGGAATTAAAAGAGAGGATTTTTTTTACTCTCTTTGTTCTCGCAATTTGCCGCATCGGAGCCTATATCCCCGTACCGGGAATTAACGGAGAAGAAGTGGTCAAAGTAGCCAAGTTTGCCAGCGGGGGAGGCCAAAATCTTTTGCAACTCGTCGACATGTTCACGGGCGGCGCTTTTGCCCATATGACCATCACCGCTCTCGGGGTGATGCCGTACATCTCCGCTTCCATCATCATGCAAATGCTCATGATGATCGTTCCCTCCATGACTCGTGAAATGAAAGAAAGTCCTGACCAGGGAAAGCGCAAAATGTCGCGCAATACGCGCATGCTCACGATCTTATTTGCTGTAGTGCAAGCCACTTTCTTTGCTCGCCATGCCATTGCCATGAACTTGTCTCATCCCGGAATTCTCTACCAGTCCATATTGTCTTACGAACTTTTCTATACTCCCATCTTATTCTATGCTCTTGTCATCGTGACGATGACTTCGGGTACCTTGGTTCTAATGTGGCTCGGTGAACAGATTTCCGAGAAAGGGGTCGGTAACGGGGTAAGTTTGATCATCACCCTCGGCATTATTGCCTCTTTTCCGTCCATGATCGGCTCCATAACGCGCTCCTTGAATCTTGATTCTCAGGAGGCGGGAGAACTTTCCTTTACCTCCCTCTTCGTCCTGTCTTCGGTATTTGTGTGTATCGTCCTCGGGACCATACTTGCGATTCAGGGAGTCAGAAAAATTCCTCTCCAGTATGCGCGAAGAAACGAAGAAGGAACCACTGCATCCTTTATCCCCCTAAAAATTAATTTTTCCGGAGTGATTCCCGTCATCATCGCCAATTCGGTCCTCATGCTTCCTGCTACCGTCACGCAATTTATGTCCGGCTCGGAACTGGCGCGTAAGCTTGCCCACTACCTTTCCCCCGGTTCTTTCGTTTACATGAGTATTTACGTCGTCCTCATTTTATTTTTTACTTACATTTGGACGGCAAACCAGTTTAATCCGCAGAATATCGTTTCTGAAATGAAGCGCCACGGAGCTTTTGTGCCCGGTATCCGGCAAGGAAAACCCACCGAGGAATACCTTGATTACTGCATGAACCGGATTACCTTGCTGGGGGGAATATTTTTGGCTGTAATCGCAATTTTACCAACAATTGTTGGCAAACTATTGTCGGTAGGATATACTATCAGTCACTTTTTCGGAGGGACTTCCCTCTTGATTTTGATTGGGGTCGTCCTCGATACGACAAAGCAAATTGATTCATATCTTATTGCTAATAAGTACGATGGATTTATGAGCCGGAAAGTTTTACGTTAACGTTAAAAGGAAATATACTATATGCCAAGGATTGCGGGTGTTGATTTACCCAAGAAAAAAAGACTGGAAATAGCGCTGACTTATATCCACGGGATCGGTCTCCACAGATCTAAGAAAATCATTGCGGAACTGGGGCTGGATCCCAACCTTTCCTCCGACAAGGTCAGTGAAGCGGAAGCTGCCAAGATTGCGACCCATATTCAAACCAACTTCGTCGTGGAGGGGGATTTGAGAAGGGAAGTGCAGTCAAATATCAAACGGCTTATCGGCATTAACTGCTATCGCGGACAAAGGCATCGACTAGGACTTCCCACAAGAGGGCAACGGACACGGACAAATGCCCGCACTCGAAAAGGAAAACGAAAAACAGTTGCGAACAAGAAAAAAGCGGTAAAATAATTTTAGGAAAAGGTCTCTGGAATGGCGAAAGAAAATCCACAAAAAATCATGAAGAAAAAAGCACCTGTCAAGGTGAAAAAGAAAAAGGTTTGCTCTACGGGAACCGCGCATGTGAAAGCGACATTCAACAACACGATCATCACTATTACCGACCATTCGGGGAATGTGATCTCTTTTGCCTCTTGCGGATCGTCAGGATTTGCGGGATCGAAAAAATCTTCCTCTTTTGCTGCTGTTGTGGCGGCACAGAATGCTGCCAAGAAAGCAATTTCCATTGCCGGCATGAAAGAAGTAGATGTGCTTCTTAACGGAGCAGGGGCAGGACGGGAATCTGCCGTCCGTGGGCTGAGCAGCGGCGGACTTACGATTACCGCGATCAAAGATAAAACACCTGTTCCCCATAACGGTTGCAGACCAAGAAAACGAAGAAGAGTTTAAAGGAGCTATAGAATGACGGTAAAATACGGTAAATTTGAGTTACCTACAAGCATCAAAATTGAAAAGGTGGATGAAGCGGGCAATTTTTGCCGCGTTATTGCCGAGCCCCTCGAAGCAAGCTTTGGGCATACGCTCGGAAATGCGCTGCGACGTATATTGCTTTCCTCTTTGGAGGCACCTGCTATCATTTCCCTTCATTTGGAAGGCGCCTCTCACGAATACACTGCAGTCGATGGAATCATTGAAGACGTGACGCGGATCGTGCTCAATTTGAAAACGGCCCTCCTTCGATATTTGCCTACCGACACCGAAACCGGGTCGAGAGCAGTAAAGATCATTCGCACGACGGTTGATATTTCGCACGATCAGATTGAAAAAGCGGGCGGACAATATGCCGTCACCATGGGCGAACTTTTCAAAGATTCGCATTTCGAAGTGGTCAATCCGGATGAACCGATTTTCACAGTGACAAAACCAATGCAGAAAAAAGTCACGTTGAAAGTAGGTCATGGACGCGGGTACGTTCCTTCCGAAAAATTGAACATTACAAACAAAGTCGCCGGAGAGATTCCTATAGATGCCATTTATTCGCCGGTACGTCTTGTGAATTATTTTGTAGAAGATTGCCGCGTAGGCGGACAGACCGATATGGATCGTCTTGTGCTTGAAATTACTACCGACGGACGGATCACTCCGCAAGAAGCGCTCGGGTTTTCTACGCAAATTGCTGCACACCATTTCAGCATTTTCAATCAAGAAAACTTCCAAGCGATCATGTACGAAGAAGAATATGATGAAGCGGAAAATGCGACCGATTCGATTTTGAACAAGCTCACGCTCAAAATCAGCGAAATCGAACTGTCCGTCCGATCTACCAACTGTCTTGCGATGGCAAATATTGATACGATTGCAGAACTTGTCGTTATGCCTGAATCGGAGATGTTAAAATTTAGGAACTTCGGGAAAAAATCGCTCAATGAAATCAAGGACAAATTGGAAGAAATGGGACTCCATCTCGGTATGGACCTTGGACGTTACGCTATTTCTCAGGAGAATGTCAAAGAAAAGATCAAAGAGTATATGAATAAGTAGGGTGAAAAACTATGAGACATCGAAAACACGGCGGCAAATTACATCGGACGGTAGCCCATCGAGATGCGCTACTTCGGAACATGTCCAAAGCATTGATTTTGGAAGAGCGTATTGAAACGACAGTGGTCAAAGCCAAAGAGTTGCAAAAATTTGTGGACCCTTTGATCAATGCTGCAAAAAACGATTCGCTAAGCAGCAGGCGTACGGTTCTGAGGGTGCTGGGACTCCATTTTAATGAGCTTTCGCCGAAAGAACGGCGACGTGCAAAAAACGGCGACGTGTCGGCGTATAATGCTGACAGACTGATCTTAAACAAATTATTTGGCGAGATCGGTCCCAAATATAAAGAACGCAGCGGTGGGTATACGCGGATCGTGAAAACGGGTTTTCGCGTCGGTGATGCGGCAAGTCTCTGTATCATCGAGTGTGTGTGATACGAGCTATACTAATAATCCCGCATTTTTTATATTTGAGCCTAAGAAGAGGCCGAGGGGGAGAATAAATTGGTTAAGCGTATAGCGATTAATGGCTTCGGAAGGATCGGCAGGATTGCGTACCGGATTCTCGCAGCCGATCCCAATTTTGATGTCCTGCTTATCAACGATTTAGTCCAGCCTCAAGCTATGGCCTATCTTCTGCAGAACGATTCGGTGTATGGAAGATGGGCGAAAACGGCGTATGCAGAAGGAAACTTTTTGTATGCGGGGGAAAAGCGGGTGCAGCTTTTCTCCGAGACCGATCCTAAAAACATCCCTTATCGTGAATTCGGGATCGATTGTGTGATCGAATCCAGCGGAGTTTTTACGACGCTGGAAGGTGCGCGAGCACATATAGCCGCCGGGGCGAATAGGGTCGTCATTTCTGCACCGAGCAAAGATGCACCGATGTTTGTGATGGGGGTGAATGACCACTTGATTGATCCGGAAAATCACGACGTCATTTCCAACGCGTCGTGTACGACAAATTGTCTTGCACCGCTTGCAAAAGTGCTCTTGGAAAATTTTGGTATTGTTGAAGGATTGATGACTACAATCCATGCAGCAACCGCAAGCCAATCCGTAGTGGATAGGGCGGCAAAAAAGGATTTACGAAGCGGCCGAGCCGTGCTCAATAACATTATTCCGGCAAGTACCGGCGCTGCCAAAGCAGTCGCGAAAGTGTTGCCCGCATTGGAAGGCAAATTGACCGGAATGGCATTTCGAGTGCCCGTATTGGACGTGTCTTGTGTCGACTTCACAGTAAGATTAGAAAAACAAACAAACTTAAAAGAAATAGCAAACGTCATTAAAGAAGCAAGTAAAACAAGTTTAGCAGGAATTATAGGCTTCACAGAAGAAGCCGTTGTTTCCTCCGATTTTATCGGGTGTCCCTTATCCTCCATTTTTGATATTAATGCAAGCATGGAACTCAACCCGAATTTTTTCAAATTGATAGCCTGGTACGACAACGAATGGGGATATGTGATGAGGCTTGTTGACCTTGTCAGGCGCGTAGCCTGATCTTTAATGACATGCCATAAACAACATGGGTGTCATATTATGAACTTTACAAGAGAACCAATACTAGAGTCGATCATTTCGGCTCGAGACGGGCATAAAATTCTCGTCAAATCTACAAAACATAGTACTGAAGGGGAATTTTTCGTCGATGCCGTCGAAGTCGTTTCCTTCGGTCCGCAGATTTTTTATCGCTGCCTCGAAAAGCCGCGTCCTTTTTTTCTTCCTGCCAGTGATTTTTTAATCGAAGAAGTCAAAGACCAAAAAGTGGCCATCCGTCATACGGTCGAAGGGAAAAATACGAAAGTTATCACGACCGAGTCGGTAGCCGAAAAAGCGTCCGACGAATCTCAAGGCGACAAAGGAAAAAATAAAGACAAGCGGCGGCGGCGCGGCGGAAAAAAAGAGTCGAAGCAGAATGGGGCGCTCCGATCGGAAGATGAGTCTGTTTCTCTCGAAGAGGAATCTTTGACAGAAAAGCCGGTGCACCACGACGAGCTTTCCAGCGAAGTAAAAGCGCGGCTTCTCAAACCTCCGGAAGGGTTGATTTCGGTAAGCTTGCAAAAATATCGGAAAGAACTCATGGAAGAAGAAGCATCTCGCATTCCAACTTCTTCCGATGAAACTTATACCGAAGAGCACGAATCGATCAAAAATGCCGAAGTGAAACCGACTTTGGTAGAAGAAGGCAATGAGGAACATTTCGAATTTTCACAGCAACTTTCGATTTTTCCCGAAGATGAATAACATAACACCCTTCGACAAAAATAAATTCTTTGCATCATATTATTGCATCGTTTAAAATTTTTTTGATCGGAGGTGGTCATGAGAATTTTGCTTTGTTTTTTGATTTTTCAACTGAATGCGAGTGCCGGGTTCTTTGTTCCGAAGACGATCAGTGAAGAACTGCGTCCTTTCATTCAAAAACTCGAAAGTGAAAGACGGCTCCTGATTCCCAAAGAACAAGCGCAGGGGACCAGGATAGCCGGTCGCATCCATCGTGCATTCTGTCATTCCCTGATGGGAAAAATGGAAACGAAGGAAGTCCAGAATATTCATATGATTTCTCATTCGAACGGCTTCAAGAGAAGCATTTATGCCAAACGGTGGGAACCCTTTCTGGAAGCGTTGCATAAGGCGCATGGGAAAGTGCATTTGATTTTTCCCCAAAAGCGGTTTCAAGAGTTGTCCATCAAGGGAAAAGACACGTTTACGCGGGTTTTGTCCCGCTTTTCCCCGCTGATTGAGCTTCATCCGCTCGAAAAGGGGCTTGCCAGATGGAAGGTGGGAACAACCTATGTGATGCACGACGAAGGGGAAAACCGACTGATTTTCCATATGCATCGCCACAAGGGAGCCTATACTTTCGTACTCGACACAGGAGCCGGTGCCATGAAAGAAGCAACACTCTGTAAATTGCTCCCCGAGCTTTACCGCTATATTTGAATTCATTTGAGTATTATTCCTGCGATATGGCACAAGGCGAAGTATGAAATTTGTTCGATTTTTCTGTTGTCTCCTCATCGTTTATGCTTTTAGCATATTAGGGGCCTACGGTGCCGGCGGAGGGCTCGTATCGGGATGGTATCTCAGTTTGAAAAAGCCCGCCTTCACCCCGCCTTATTATCTGTTCGGCCTCATTTGGGGTGTTGTGTATACTTTTCTCACATTTAGTTTATGGCTCGTGTGGGAAAAAAGCCGTGTGCGCACCGTGCCTTTCACTGCCTTCGGCTTATTTTTTTTAGCTCTTTTTTTAACCGTGCTCTGGCCTGCGGTTCTCTTTGGATTTTATTGGATTACGGGCGCGCTTGCCCTCTTGTTTTGCCTCTGGATCGTCGTGATTCTGGCGATGTTGTATTGCGGTAAATATTCGATCCTTGCCGGAGTGCTGTATGTCCCTTTTTTCTTGTGGATCACGTTTGCACTTTACTTGAATAGCGGTTTGGTTTTACTCAATTGAAAGGAGAAATATGTCGGTACTCTTAGGATTGGATATTTTATTCAACTTCATGGTCGGTTTCATTTTGGTCGGTTTGATTTGGACGGTGCAGATGGTGCACTACCCGATGTTCATTTACGGAAAAGGGGATGAGGAATTTTTCAATTTCCACGCACGCCGTTTTGCTCTTATCATGATTCCGCTCATGCTTGTTGAAATGGCCCTGTCGGTCACCCTCCTCTTCTTCACTACATTGCTCTATTTGAAGGTGCTGTTCTGGGTCCACTTTATTTTCAACGTGGTGATTTGGATTGAATCGCTTGTCTTCCAAATCCCTGACCACCACAGGGTGAAGAAGCATTTTTCCGAGGAACATGTGCAGGTCCTCATTCATCATAACTGGTATCGTACGGTTCTGTGGACTTCAAAGGCGCTCCTTGCCTTTGTCATCGTCCTCTCATCCCTTCTCAGAAGTTAGGCCGTGTCATCAAAGTTCGTTCAATGGGTTTTTGAGATAGTCGAAGATGCCCGAGAGAGAGGCCACGTAGCCTTGGATGCGGGTTCGACGAATGAGACGTCTTTGCGGAGTTGTCCAGGGGAAAAGGAGAAGGTAGTGCACCTCTTTGAGGAAGAGGGTAAGGAGGAGGCGGCCGATCTCTTGCAGGATGCGCCGCTGAAAGGGCGAGGGGGCGATGTTTTTTCGGATGTAGCGAAGCCGGTTTCTCCAAAAGTAGTACTTCTTCGTCACCGAAGGATTCGTCACGGCACGGGATACCTTGTGATGCACAAAGGCATCGGGGCAAACAGAAATCGGAATGCCCGCACGCTTTGCCTGCAGGCACCAGTCGGCTTCTTCGAAATAGAGAAAATATCCTTCGTCCAAAAGGCCGACGGCGCGAAGGGCGGAGGTGGGGGCAAAAAGGGAGCATCCCGTCACGTAGTCTAGCCGGTCAAGCGGGAGGGCAGTTTCGTGAGAGCTTTGGCGATATCCGATCAGGTCGAAAGTAAGACGCTCGGAGTCCCAAATGCCGCCGTAATGGTCCAGGGTATGAGGGTCATCGTAGAGCACTATTTTCGAGCCGATGATGCCGGGATGATTTGTTGCCCATAAAGCCAGTTTTTCCAAGTAGTCGGGAGGGACCCACGTATCGTTGTTGAGAAGAAGAAAGGAGGTAGCGCCCTCTTGCAAGAGCCGGAGCACATGGTTATTGCCTCCGGCAAAACCGAGGTTCACGGGAAGGAGGTAGTAAATGACGCGCGGCATTTCGGGGAAGGTGTCGGTTGTGCCGTTATTGACAAGATGGACCGTAAAATCTCGGTAGGTATTTGCAAAGAGCGACTGCAGACAACAAAGGGTATCGTCCCTGTTTTTGTAATGGAGAACTACGATGTCAATATGCACGCTACCCAGTGTGTACTGTTTTGGTTTTTTTTTCAATCGCAGGAAAACAGGGAAGTAGGGTAAGATGAAACTATGGATGTGATCGCTTCGTGCAGTTTTAAAGGGGGAACGGCTAAAACTTCCACCGTGCTTCATATCGCTACACTCCTTGCACAACAGCATGGGAAAAGGGTACTTCTCATCGACTTCGATGCGCAGGCTAATTTGACCACCGGTCTCGGTTTCAGTAACGACCAGCACCTGACGATGGTGAAAGTGTTGCAAGGGGAAGCCGGCACCCTCGATGTGGTGCAAAGAACACCGATCGCAGGGCTCGATCTTATTGC
>Ga0155580_159_pt1 | contig 13312 bp, 13 predicted proteins | sample RifCSPhighO2_12_FD_107237 | JGI IMG/M metagenome (GOLD analysis project Ga0155580, IMG submission 107237) | Chlamydiae bacterium RIFCSPHIGHO2_12_FULL_49_11 | reverse complement strand
CGAACTCTACCCTCTGGAAAGCATGCCGAGGATGACCGTTTGCGGAGGGTAGAGTTCGGTGGCGATGATGCCGCTCTGGATTGTTTCGGAGACGTTCGCGCCCACAAGGAACGCTCCCGCAAATTCGAAGACGGCGGCAATCAAGATGGCTTTACGGAGAGTGATGGCCCCTGAGCCGATCGAGGTGCCGACGGCGTTGGCAACATCGTTGGCTCCGATATTCCACAACATATAAAGACCGATCACGAGTGTGAGAATGAAAAGAATCAAGGTGTGCGGCATCGTTTTTTATTTATACTCCAACAACATTCCGATTCGAAGAGAGAGCTTTTCGGCAATGTGTGCGATCGAGGCGAGATCGTCGATAAGGCGCATCCAGAGGTAAAGGTCGTGAGGCTTCATATTTTCGTCGAGGGCGAAAAGTTCTTTCGTCATTTTACGTTTCATGATTTCACATTCGTGTTCCTTGTAGGCGATTTGGTCGATTTTATTTTTTGCATTTTTTGCAACGGGTCCGCCGAAAGAAGCTTCTACCAGGGCATCAAGGTCAAATACAACATCTTTGACAGCAAGGCTGGTGTCGATGGTTTTTTCGATATACATTTTGAGGCTTGGTTTCATCTTTTCATAGAAGATGAGTTTGCGCACGTTGAGCAGCCTTCCGATATCTTCGGCTACATCCGCCAAGCTATCTTGCGTAGAGAGGATTTCCAGGAAAAGGGTGCGGTCGAGGGGAAAAAGGAAACTTTTGGGAACGAGCGTACGCACTTCATTTTTGATCACGTCCGCTTCGTATTCAAGCCTGCTGAGCACCTCGACTTCTTTTTCGATTTCTTCGAATTTCCCTTCTTCGAGAAGGAGGAAGAGGTCCTTTAATTTGCTCAAACAAGCAATTGCCTTTTCCATATGGAGTTGCAAATACTCGAAGGGCGCTTTGACAAATAACTTATTGAAGAACGACATCGAATCTCAGTATTATTAAAAAAATAATTTTTTTCTACTTGAAAATACGGAGACGGTCTTCGGGGTTTAGGGGGATATAGGAGCCGGCGGGGATATCGGGAAGTTCCAATTTGCCGAGCCGGATGCGGTGCAGGGCGACCGTCTTGAAGCCTCCGGCCCGGGTCAGGTGCCTGATTTCCCGTTTTTTCCCCTCGGTGACTTCGATGAGAAGAGAGTGGGGGTCACGCTGCTTCACGAGCCGGGGCAGGACATGGACCCCCTCGATCTCGGTCCCTTTTCGGACGGTTTCTAACCCTTCGGGGGTCAGGGCACGGTCGACGGTGGCGATGTAGGTTTTTACGATGTTGGAGGAGGGGTGGATGGCTTTGCCGGCAAAGGTTCCGTCGTTCGTGACAATCAGAAGGCCTGTGGTATCTTTATCCAGCCGCCCGACGGTAAAAAGGCGCACCTCCATGCCGGCAAAGAAATCGATCACACGCTTTTCCTTTCCAAAAGCGCGATTGGAACAGACGCACCCTTTGGGTTTGTGGAAGAGGAAATACTGCAAGGGCTCTTTTTCCGGCAGTTCCTGTTCTCCCACGGTAACGACCGTTTCATCGAGGTCAATCGTGAGGCCGAGTTGGGTTACCACCTTGCCGTTGATCCGGACCTCGCCGCCGGCGATGAGGTCGTCGGCTTTCCGGCGGGACGCAATTCCCCGCTCCTGTAAAAGTTTGTTGAGACGTATTTTTTTAGCCATGCTATACTGTGCTGAGCATTATCAAGCTTAGCAGGTTTCATGGGAAGGTTAATTTTGGTCCGTCATGCGGACAGCGTCTGGAATCAAAAAAATATTTTTACGGGGTGGGTCGATATCGGCCTCTCGGCAAAAGGGATCGCTGATGCCGCGAAGCTTGGCGAGATTATCAAGGATGAGCCGATTGACCGGATCTACGTATCCGATCTGATCCGGTCTCAAATGACGGCGATGATTGCCTTTGCAAAGGAAACAAAGCGGATTCCCGTCCTGATGTGTGATGAAGGGCGGCCACACCGGGACCGGCACGAGATCTACGATGAAGAAACGAAAAAAGAAGTGATTCCGGTTTATGTGGCATGGGAACTCAATGAGCGCTACTATGGCAAACTCCAGGGAAAAAACAAAGACGTCTTGAGGCGGGAAGTGGGGGAAAAAACCTTTACCGAATGGCGCCGCAGTTACAAAACTTCCCCTCCGGGAGGAGAAAGCCTTGAAATGACGGTCGAGAGAGTGCTCCCCTTTTTTAAACGGCGGATCGAAGAAGAGCTCAAAGAAGGGAAACGGATTTTAATCGTCGCCCACGGCAATTCACTCCGGGGTATCTTGAAATACATTCAAAATATTTCTGATGAAGACATTGTCCGTTTGGAAGTACCGACGGCACAGCCGATGATTTTTGATTATCACGCGGGGGCTTGGAACTCTGCATGAAAGGCCGGTTTGACCTCACTCTAGGGAATTTTGATGAAACGCCGCTCGATGCGCCGTATGCAACGGCTAGCGAGCCGCTGAGGATGGTGGAGGAGGCGTTTTCGACCTTCCGCGCTTTTGCGGGAGCCGCGGACGAAGATGCATGTATTGCGCTCTCGTGCGAGACCGAAGCATTCGTGCAGGTATTACTCTCATTGTATATGGAAGTGGGATATGAGACGGGCAAAAATCATGTCGTCGTGTTTGCCGGAGAAAAGGCATCGATTTTGACCTCGCTCAGCGTCTACGAGAAACTCGGAATTTGTTTCGACATCGTGAAGCTCGACTCGTCCGGCGCGGTCGATCTCAGCGATTTGCAAAAAAAAATGAATCCGAAAACCTTCCTTGCTGCCTTTTCCGGGGCCAGCAGCCTTACGGGGGTGATTCAGCCCGTGTGGGAAATCGCACGCCTGTGCAAAGAAAAACAGGTTCCCGTCTACATGGACGGATCGGAGCTTTCCGTGTCCAATACTTACCAATTTCGCGACCTTGATATCGATTACCTTGCCTTGTCGGGAGACAAACTCTTTGCCCCTTCCGGCATTGCTCTCCTCTTTGCCAAACCTGCAGCACCGCTCCTTCCGCTCCTTGGTTCATCGAAATTCCAGGGGGGGAAGAGGCTCATGCCGATCGGTTCCGATCTCATCCAATCCCTTGCCAAGGCGCTCGGAGATCTCATGGAAATGAAAGACACTAGTGCTTTTGAAGTGACACGCCTCCGCAACGGTTTTGAAAAGAAACTGCGCCGGTTTTTCCCCGATCTCGTGGTGCATTTTGAGGCAAAGCGTCTTTTCTATGTGAGCTGTATTGCCCTCCCGAAAGTACATGGTGAGCATCTCCTGTTTCGTTTGCAGGAAAAGGGGATTTTTGCTGCGCTTGGCGGCTCGCGCGAACAAAAGCTTCCTTACCTTTTGATGTGTATCGGGATTGCCCCGGAGCTGGCCTATTCGTCTCTTACCTTCAACTTCTCGGTTTTTCATTCGGAAGAAGAGGTTGAGACGCTTGTGCAGACGCTTGGGCAAGTAGGGCTTGATGTAAAAAAGGCGGCACAAGAACTATGGGAGAAGGATTGACATGGCATACGTAAGTCCATATTATTTTGCCATCCTTTCCGGCAAAGCAAAAAAACTCATTTCGGAAAGGCCCCATTGCCACACTTTGTCTTCCGTGAATAAGGAAGAGACGCGGCTTGTGACGGGGGAAGAAGGGGACGCGGCAGGAGGTCATTGGATCCGGTTTACTCTTCTTGTGAATACCGAAGACGGAGTAATTGCCGATGCCGCATATCAGGTGTTCGGACCTGCGTCACTCGTTCTTCTTGCCGAAGTCATATGCAAGATTTGCCGGCGCAAAAATTATGATCAGGCACGAAGGATCGGAGTGCCGCTTTTGTTTAAAGAAATGGATCTGGATGAGAAAAAAGCCCCCGATGAAATGTTTACGGGGGCCAACTCGTGCCTCTTTGCATTGGAAGGAGCGCTGGATGCGTGTTATGATATTGAACTTCCCTCCGATTATATTCAGACGCCGCTACCCGTCGATATTTCTTCTTTGGGAGATATTAACTGGAAAGCCTGTTCCCTTGCAGAGAGAAAGGGAATCATTTCCACGCTTATCGAAGAGCAGATTCAGCCTTACGTGTCCCTCGATGAAGGACGAGTCGAACTCTACGACCTGAGTGAAAAAGATGAAGTGACGGTGCAATATGCGGGTGCGTGCACCACTTGCCATGCGGCAAGCGGATCGACCCTCAGTGCGATTGAACAGATTTTACGCACCCACCTTTCCGATACGATCCGCGTCAGGATATATCTTCCCGCATCGTCCCCGTCGTGATTGTCGTGACGGTGCCACTTACATCAACGCGGGCTCTAAATTCCGAGTCCAGTCCCAGAAGGATGCCGGCTTTTCCGTCGACCGACACTCGCGCGTTTTTCCAAAGAAGATGCCTGTCGCAATAAGAATGTACCACTTTGAGCATATCCTCGCTCGCAAGGAGGGTACAAAAAGTGTCCGTGATCGAAGTGAGGAGACTTTTCACATGGAAGGGAACTTTTTTTTCTAAAAAGAGAGACGTGGCCTGCAATCCGTGTCTGTAAAAGAAAGAGGATTCTTCGTTCACATTCATTCCGAAACTGAGAACGATAAAATCGTCCTGCACATCTTCCATCAAACCTGCTACTTTTTTTCCGGAAAGGAAAATATCGTTCGGCCATTTGATCATCGGAGAGAGCCCTTCCTCCTCCAGAAAGCGGCAGAGTGCGCCTGCAAGAACAAAAATCAGCGCATGGGGCATCGCTTCTTTTCGTAGGAAACCGTACGAAACGAGAAGAGACGAGCCCCTCTCTCCGTACCAGGTGTCCTTCCGGCGTCCGATGCCGCCGGTTTGATGATCGGCCGAAACGATGAGAAGCTCTCCCTGGAGGACGGCGCTGCGCTGCTTTTTTGTGAAAAGATGAGTGGAATCAATCTCTTTAAAATGTGTATAGTGGGGTCGTAACACGCCGTCCATTGTAGTCGAAAGAGAAGGTTTTTGTACAATGTTTGAACCGAGTTTCATCAAGCGTTCCCACTGGAAAATGTTCGGCGTCATGATCATCCTCTCTTTGCTTGGGTTACTCACCATTCTCTCTACCACGCTTCCTCCCGACTCTAGCCCCGAAGCGATCACCATATCTCCTTTTGTCAAAAGTCAGCTCCGTGCCGTCTGTATCGGAATCTTCGTCTATTTTGTCTGTGTTGCCCTCGATTATCGCAAGCTGCGCGAGTGGACCTTGATTTTTTACCTTTTGATCCTTCTCATGCTGATCGGGCTCTATTTTACCCCTCCGATCCACAATGTACGCCGCTGGTACCGGTTTCCTTTCCTGCCGTTCGACTTGCAACCTTCCGAATATGCCAAATTGATTGTGGTGATGGCGCTCAGCTGGTTTCTCGAAAAGAGGGGGGAAATAGTCCACCGGTTTTCCACCTTTTTCATGGCGTCCCTGATTGTATTAATCCCCTTTGTCCTGATCCTCAAAGAACCTGACCTGGGAACGGCCCTGATTTTAGTTCCTATCTCCTTTGTCCTTTTCTACTTCGGTGGAATATCTCCCCGCATTCTACGCCCGATCACCCTCGCGGCCGCCCTCATGGTTGCCTTTGTCCTGTCTATTTTTTTGGGTTTCTTATCTCATGAGGAATTAAAGCCTTACGTAACAGGATTTGTCAAAGAATACCAGTACGAAAGGCTCAATCCCGCTACATACCATCAGACTGCGGCCCAGACGGCCATTTCTCTCGGCAAAGTGACCGGAAGCGGATTTTTGCAAAGCGAATTCACCGGAAACCGTTTTCTTCCCTACGCTTTTACCGACTCCATTTTTCCCGCCTTTGCCGAACAGTTCGGGCTTATCGGGTGCCTTTTCCTTCTCAGCCTCTATGGGTTGCTCATTTTTTTTGCCTTCGAGGCGGTGAAAAAGGGGCGGGACCCCTACGGAAAGCTGCTTGCAGCGGGCATATCGGTTTATATCACGATGCATGTGGTGATCAACGTCGGGATGATGGCGGGCCTTTTGCCCATCACGGGAGTTCCCCTTATCCTCATGAGTTACGGGGGATCTTCGCTGCTTTCCACATATATCGCCCTTGGAATTCTACAAAGTATTTACGCTAGACGATTTACATTCTAAAATAATTTCTACCCATCGAATAATAATTATAAATATGTTATAATTATTAGGTTATTGGTGGTAATTATGACAGAAAACCCAAGACCTATTGCACCTTCTCAGGATAATATCTTTTTCCGTATGTTTAAGCGGGGACTGGATGCGATCAACACCTCCATCGGCCCCCTTGCCTTCGAGCGAATTCGTATGGAAACGTGGGCCGGCACTGCTCGGGTCCAGCATAGATATTACCGAATGCTTATGCCGATGTTTACGCTGAAAAAAATATTCGATTCCCGAGGTTTTATTGATGGATCTTCGATCGCACATCCAATTTTAAACCCTTATAATAAAGCTGTCGATGAGATGCATGCGATATTTAGAACTTCTACGGATTTTGATTGCCGCATCGATTATCGGAAAACATGGTACTCTTTTTATCAAAAGATGCACAAAGTGGCACAAAGGATGAAATTGTACGAGCCTTCCTCGCCACCGGATGAGGGTCGGGAGAAAATTCAAAGCAAATTTGAAACAATGCGAGATGCCCTCTATGCCGATCCGCTTATCGCAGGTAAAGAAGACGCTATAGGGGCGATCCGGTATCTTTTTGAGGAACTTTCCGACGAAGGAAAGTTTTCGATTGTACGGGCAAATATGCAGGGACCTACGAGATCAGCCGGGTCGAAAGCTATGGTATCAGTACTGACACAATGTTTGTCGGAAGCCGGTTTCGAGCCGTTGAATCTTACGGCAACTGATAAGTTTCTTCTGGATTTAAAGGAGGCGTTGTATTTGCAGTTGATTTTGAAAAGTGTTCCTAAGGCTAGTCCGAACCCGATAATTCAACTTCAGGAGGCTATTCTTGAATTTGAGAAAAAAGTCGGGCATTATGAAAATATTGTAGTTCGCATTTTCAAAAAGGGGCTGGATGCCATAAATATGTGCATAGGCCCACTTGCCTTTGACCGTATTCGGACAGAATCGCTCGTCCACAATGCCCATCGACAGCGCAAATATTATCACGTTCTCAGGCAGTTCAAAACTCTCCCCCTTCCGAAAGAGCTTTCGCCCGATTCCCAAAAGGATGACTTAGAAAGACAATTTTCTCTTATCATGTCATACAATCATGCGATGAAAGAGTTAGGGAAGGCAAATTCTGAGGGTTTCGATTCGAGGGTCGACTATCGCAAAATTTGGCGCAGCGTCTACGACCGGATGTTTAAGATTGCGGAATTTTTTCGTGAATACCACCCCCTTTATTTTTCGGATACGACGCGTCAATTTTTTAATAATCCCGAAAGAGAAGATGCCCCTGAAGCTCTCCAGCAATACATCAATGCCAATTCTGAGCTCCGTTTACAAATACACATACAACGGGTGCTAGATGTCCAATTCAGGATGACACGGGAGGAACAAACGATTCCGAAATCGATGCAAGAGCTTCGAAAAGCTATTTGTCTCTTTTCCTATCAACTCTATTACAATTCCAATCTGACCTCGTATGTGAACGAAACGTTCCGGATGTACCTTCCGGGGGAGGAAGCGGCTCTTTCTGCGGGGAATATGGGCAGTAGGCTTGTCCGTGGTGCAAAAAAAGTGCAGTGTTTGCCCGATAGCTATCATAAAGCAACGCTCGCTCTTCTTCATCAAAAAAGGCGGGGGGAGTTTGACCGGCGCGATGCCTTAAGAGAAGGGAACTCTCCTACAGTGCGCCAGGAGCAAACCTGGAGTGCGGGAAAAGTACGTTACGTGCGTCATCCGACACCGACCGTAGAAGGGGGCGCTCTCAATCCTCTCTACCGGATGGCAGTCATTCATGCAGATCGGCACGATATCGCGACGCTGCAAGTGGTGCATATGCAAAATAGCGGCCACGAAGAAGCAAAAGTCCAAACTTGTCTTCGATATGGACATGAAGCCCGGGATCAGCGTTTGCATGTATTACTTCAACCCCTCGGCACGGCTCTCTATAAACTCCAGGGAAAATGGGAGAAAAAAGGTCTGAGCGATCTTCTGAAACATCTCGTGGGTGAGTACATGAATGCATCTTCTACACACTACAGGATGCCTTTGAGCCGGTCGGATTCGATAGAAAGCAAATTGAGACAATTACAACAGCTCCTCTATGAAAAATTTAAGAGCGAATGGGATGCCGCTCAAGAAGACAGGAAGCATCGGAAACGACTCTGGGGCGTGATCCAAAACCTCTTTTATGCGGTACAGCGCGATATAATTCAGGATGCGATACTGCAGTCGGGAGCAAAAACGGTCAATCTTGTAACGCACTGCAAAGATTTTATAGATCGAGGTGTGCAGCAGGCAGCTATTTCTGACATGGTGCACTTGATGCTTTTGAATGGGGTCGATGAGAGTGCCTATGTCAGCGAAGCCTTGAAGCACGCCCTTGTTCCCGCGATCTGGGTAAGGCGGGGACATATTCTTCCCGATCGTTCACGGCTTGTCAAAGAGTTTACGGACATGACCGATATACTCAGGCCTATTGTGAAAGATATTTACAAAGAGCTTCAGCTCGAACTCCGTGCGGTAGAATGGGCTGGCAAATAACTTGCAGTCCAATGGGAGATGGCGTATGAAGTGTATTGTATGCGAACCGTTTTCCTTGCCTGTATTTTTCTTCTCACGGCATGTGTGAATCCGGCACGCAGGTCACAGGTCATGACCCTCGATACTTATATTGAGGTGCAACCCGGGATCTCCGCCGATGCCCTCACAAAAGCGTTTGGACAGCCTTACAATATCTACCAGAGGGACGACGGCGTATCTATATACGAATATATTGAACGGTTCCAGATGGGGCCAGGATATAGGACGGTCGAATCGAGACGTTACTACTTCATTGTCAAGGAGAACAAGGTCATCGGTAAGCAAATCCGTATCTACAACCAGCCCGGTTACGTCGATCCCAATAACTCCATACAATATTAATTTCTTTCAATTTTTCCGTGTTTTTTATAAAATCGTTCTGGCGCATTTTGAGGTTGGTGTGGAACGGGTCAGTTTTGAAAAATTTATTTTCACACGGGAAAATGAAGATGATTTTTACCGGGGACTCCGGGGGGGAGAATTTGATAACTGCCTACTCATCACAAAAGATCCTAACTGCGTAGGCAAACACATCCTCTTTTATATCTGCCAAAAAATCGGGTTTTACATTCAAAAAGTGTTTTTTCATTTGGGTTTCAAACGGTGCGAGATCGATGAAGAGCTTTGTCATTCGGCCATTTTACTCAGGGCAGGATCACGATATTCCTTTACCGTTCCCGGAAAAGAGGCCCGCTTTGGCTACAAGCAGCTTGAAGCACATGCTCTCGCGCGGGGAGTCGTGATCAATCAGGAGAACAGCTTGAGGCCTCCAACGAAAGACGCGTCCGAAGTTGTCATTTTCCGTCCGGTCGACCGGGCCTTTCGCGAGGCGGTTGGTTTAACGGCAAGGGCAACGGCTGTGGATGAAAGGCGCCCCGGAAACGCAGGGTTTAAGAGACTCCGTTTTTCCCTTAAAACCCTGTGCCAATCGATTTTTTCTCCTCAGATTAAAGATCAACTTCAGGAAAAAGATGCCCTGCATGCCCTTATGGGGGCAGTTGATGTCCTGCGAGGCCGTGCTTTCCGGGATAAAGACAACAATCCGATCCATGGTCTTTGTAGTACTTACACCTACCGTGTCATACAAGCGGCCAGGGTTATCAGCAAGCTCACTTTGAACGAGAGGGAAGAGATTGCCTACGAAACCATACGGGGCGCCGAACTTAATGTTCAGGATACACGCCTTTGGGATACGCTGCTTCGACCCGAAGGGTTTGCCAAATTGAATGCCGATGCACGGGCGCGGCTGTCCCATTATTTACGAGAACTGGTTCCTTCTTTTGTGCCGGAAGAGTCCCGAGAAGGTGTTGCCGGGGTGGATGTGAACGATGTCAAGATTTTGGCATGGGTGAGAGAGCATGGACTTTTGGACAATACGCGTAAAAGTTACATCGTCGATACGATTTTGTCCGGCGAGGAGCGGGTATGTGTGATGCGGGACCGTAATGACGCGTTGCAGGCAATGCAAAGGGTGTATACAAGAGAGACGGGGGAAATCCGGCCGCTGCACGATCTGTTCTTCTCACGTGTCGCATCGCCCGATACAAAACTCATGTCGATCAATCCCTACAAGATCGCTACTGCCTTTTTCGCAGCTCTTCTCACCCGGATTTCACAACCGACGAGTCTGCCCTCTTCTTCCCCTGCCGTATGATAGATTTTGAAACGACCTAAGCTTGGAGAGTGATGTGGACGCCTGCGGGCACGTTGCCTTTCTTGAGTTCTTCGACCGTTTGTGCTGTCGGATCGCGCAGTTCGATCATACGTTTGTGGGTGCGGATTTCAAATTGTTCGCGAGAGGTTTTGTCAACGTGGGGTGAACGGATCACCGTCTGCTTTTCGATTTTGGTGGGAAGGGGGATGGGCCCGATCACGATGGCGCCGGTGCGGCGAGCCGTGTCAACGATGTCTCTGGTTACTTGGTCAATAAGGCGATGGTCGTATGCCATCAGCCTGATACGGATTTTTTGTTTGCTTTTCTTGGGTTCGCTCATGATGCATTATCCTCTGGCAGATACTTTTTCTTTAAGGTTTTTGGCCACGCTGTCAGGCAGCTTGGCATTTTTGGAAAATTCCATGGTGTGGGTAGCGCGCCCTTGCGTTGCCGAGCGCAGGTCGGTTGTGTATCCGAACATGGATGAGAGCGGCACTTCGGCATCTACCTGGATGACGTTTCCTGGGATCGAGTTTTGTGCCATGATCTGGCCGCGCCGCTTGTTCAAGTCGCCGATCACGTCACCGACAAAGGGTTCCGGCGTAGTGACACAGACTTTCATGAGTGGTTCGAGCAAAAATGCTCCCGCCTGGCGTGCGGCTTCCCGCACTCCCATCGAAGCGCAAATTTTGAAGGCCATCTCGCTCGAGTCGACGTCGTGGTAAGAACCGAAGACAATTGCCACTTTGACGTCGACGATCGGATAGCCGGCAACAACGCCTGTGTTCAGTCCTTCTTCGATCCCTTTGATACAGGCCGGAATGAACTCTTTGGGGATAACGCCACCGACGATTTTGTTGACGACTTCATTTCCCTTGCCCGGCTCGTTAGGTTCGATCTCGAGAATGACGTGGGCATACTGGCCACGGCCGCCCGATTGCTTGATGTATTTGTTTTCACACTTGCCGGGTCGTGTGATCGTTTCACGATAGGATACTTCAGGAGTACCGACGTTCGCTTCGACTTTGAATTCGCGCATCATCCGGTCCCGTAAAATATCGAGGTGGAGCTCGCCCATTCCGGAAATGATGGTTTGCCCCGTCTCTTCGTTGGAAGAGACTTTAAAGGTAGGGTCTTCCTCAGCCAGAGCCGACAGTGCGACGGCAAGTTTTTCTCGGTCGGCTTTCGATTTGGGTTCGATTGCCATGGAAATGACCGGTTCGGGGAAGTGCATTTTCTCGAGGAGGAGGGGGAAGCCTTCAAAGCAGAGGGTATCGCCTGTCGTAGTGTTTTTCAATCCGACAACGGCAACGATGTCCCCGGCAAAGGCTTCGTCCAAATCTTCGCGGTTGTTGGCATGCATTTTGAGGATGCGGGAAATGCGTTCCTTTTTGTCTTTCGTAGAATTGATCACGGCAGTTCCTTTGGAGAGGGAACCGGTATATACACGAATGAACGTAAGCCTTCCCACATAAGGGTCACTCATGATTTTGAAAGCAAGAGCGGAAAACTTTTCATCATCACGGGGTTGCAGGGTCAATTTTTTATCGTGGTTGTCTGCATCGTAGCCGACAAGTTCGCCCCGGTCGATGGGGGAGGGAAGCCACCTTGTTACGGCATCGAGAAGGGGCTGCACCCCTTTGTTTTTGAAGGCGCTGCCGCACAAGACGGGTGTGATTTCATTTGCGATCACCCCTTTACGGATCACTTTGTGGATTTCTTCTGCCGGAATGTTGTCAGGATCTTCAAGAACTTGGATCATGAAATTTTCGTTTTCTTCGTCGATGGTGGCCAATTCTTCGAGCATCTTTTGGCGGAACGATTTGGCTTTTTCAAGAAGATTTTCGGGAATGTCGGTCACTTTGGGGGCATCGCCCATCGTTTCGGTTTCGTAGATGATCGCACGCATCGAAACGAGATCCACCATACCGCAGAATTCATTTTCTTCTCCGATAGGGAGCTGCATGGCAATGGCGTGTGCTCCGAGCTTTTCTTTCATGCTGCGGATGCACATGTAGTAGTCTGCGCCGATCCGGTCCATTTTGTTGATGAAAGCAATCCGGGGCACTTTGTAGCGGACGGCTTGGCGCCAGACCGTTTCAGATTGGGGCTGTACGCCGTCCACCGCGCTGAATACGGCAACCGCGCCGTCAAGGACGCGCAAGGACCGTTCCACTTCCACGGTGAAGTCGACGTGACCCGGAGTATCGATAATGTTGATTTTACAGTCGTTCCAGTACACTGTGGTGGCAGCCGATGTGATCGTGATGCCGCGCTCTTTTTCCTGCTCCATCCAGTCCATCGTGGCGGCACCTTCGTGCACTTCCCCGATTTTATGGGACTTTCCGCAATAGAAGAGAATCCTTTCGGTAACGGTCGTCTTTCCGGCATCGATGTGAGCCATGATGCCGATATTTCTGACGTTCTTTAATTTATCCTTTTCTGATCGTGCCATGTGTAAATTAACTATATCCTAAATGTGATTCTATACGCTTACCAGCGGAAATGAGAGAAAGCTTTGTTGGCTTCTGCCATTCTGTGGGTGTCTTCTTTCTTTTTAACGGTCGAACCCTGATTGTTGTAGCAATCCTGTAGTTCTTGCGATAGGCCTTGCACCATGTTTTTGCCGGGTTTGGAACGGGCGTGCTTGATGATCCAGCCCATCGCGATTGATTCGCGGCGTCCCGGTGCAATTTCGATCGGAACCTGGTAGGTAGCTCCCCCGATCCGGCGGGATTTCACTTCCACTTGCGGTGCGGCATTTTCAAGTGCGGCCTCGAAAATTTCAAGGGGGTTTTCTTTGCTCAATTTCTTGCACAAATCTGTGAGCGCATCGTATACGATTTTACGGGCCAGGTGTTTTTTCCCTTCCATCATGACTTTCTGGATAAAGCGGGATAAAAGCTCGCTATTGTATTTCGGGTCGGGCTGTACGGGTCTTCTTAC
>Ga0155580_133_pt1 | contig 13523 bp, 13 predicted proteins | sample RifCSPhighO2_12_FD_107237 | JGI IMG/M metagenome (GOLD analysis project Ga0155580, IMG submission 107237) | Chlamydiae bacterium RIFCSPHIGHO2_12_FULL_49_11 | reverse complement strand
ACGCTCGGACAAATAGCTTTGGAAAGTACGGATACGCTCATCGGTGGGAGGGCGGATATCGACCCCCGGGAAAGCATTCACCGGAATCAAGTTCACTTTGGCCGGCAAACCGTGCAAAAACAGGACCAGATTTTTTGCATCTTCGGGAGCGTCATTCACACCTTCAATGAGAACGTATTCAAAAGTAATGCCGTAGCGCACAGAGGCAGGATACTTCAGAAGCGCTTTTTTCAAGGCATCCAGACTGTACTTTCGCCCTATCGGCATCAGCTTGCTCCGTTTTTCATTGTCTGCATTGTGCAATGATATGGCAAGGCGGACCGGAAGTTCCCGGCCGAGCCGCTCGATCTCGGGAACAAGACCCGAAGTGGAGATCGTTACTTTATTTTTGGAAAGACCGAGCCCTTCCAGGTCAATCATGATGCTGCAAGCTTTAATCGTCGCATCATAGTTATCGAGCGGTTCCCCCATCCCCATAAAAACGACGTTCGTGATCTTGAGGTCCTCGAGGAGGCGGTTGGCAATGAGTATCTGGGCTACAATTTCTCCCGAGGAAAGGTTCCGTTTCAACCCCATCCTCCCGGTCTGGCAGAAGGTACACCCCATCTTGCACCCCACCTGACTGCTCAAGCACAGCGTAATACGGTTGTGGTACGGCATGATCACCATTTCAATAAGGAGGTTATCCCTTGTTTTCAAAAGAACTTTCCGGCTACCGTCTTGAGAGAGAAGCTCCGAATCAATGGTAAAAGGTTCCCAGGAAAAAGCTTCTTTCAACCTTTTTCTGTCTTGCAAAGAAAGATTAGTGAAAGAGTCGGGATCGAGAACATTTTTTTGATAGATCCATTCAAAAATCTGCTTGGCACGAAAGCGGGGAAAGCCTTCCTTGAGAACCCATGTTTCCCAATCGGTAAGAGCCAGGTCAAAAGCAAGCAATCTATCCATGATGGAAAAAGGATACCTGAATGCCACTTCTTCGTCAATGTCACGGTAAAAGACGTTTTCGATTGTAGAAAAAAGAATTATAATTTTAGATAATGTGTTGTGAAAGCTTCGGCTATTTTTTTCTTACTATGGACGGCAAGTTTCCTGCCTGCTGAAGAGTCGAGTTACGGCATCAGCGGAAACCCGGGCGCCGTAAACGTCCTCGTCGGTACCGGAGCACTCGGCAACTTTTTACACCTACCTCCCCCGTCAGGTTTCCGTCTGGGCGGCCTTTGGATGGGCGACTGCAACGCCCTCATACACGGGGCCGTAGCAAAGGGTCATTGGACGGGCAATAGCCTTCTGATTCTTGATTTATCCCTTGATTTAAACAAAGCTTTCCGGTGGCAAGGCGGTTTTTTCGGCATGGAATTTCTCCAATTTAACGGGCAGCCGACAAATGCCGATGCGGGTCTTGTCCAAGGCTATAACAGCCTTCCGGGCGATCCTCCCCTAAACCGTTCGGAACTATATCAACTCTGGATTCGACAAGGATTTTTCGATGACAAGCTGAGCATCCGCATCGGGAAAACCGTGCCCACATACCACTTCAACAACGTCTCCAAACCGGTGCCGACAATGCATCCGGCTGTTTCAATCCCATCGGTGAGCGGGCTCATTTATACGCCGATCTTCGTTAACTCCACCCTGCTCGGTGCCATCGGAGGCTATTATAACTCGGTTTGCGGAGTTGTTGCTACGATTGCCCCAAAAAGGCAAGACTATGTCAACATCGGCTTTTTTGACGGCAACGTGGCACGCGGCGTTCAAACCGGACTGACCGGACCCCATTTTAACGGGTACTATTTTTCCATCATGGAAGTCGGCCATGGCTGGGCCGGACGTAAACCCGGCATTTTTGCCGTGGGAGGATGGTACCAATCGGGACGATTGCAAACCGGAGTGCAGCAGGAAAACGGTACGGGCGGCATTTACTCCTTCGGCTCAGAAGCCCTCTGGACCGGAGATTCTTCCTCTGTGAATCAGGGAAACCTGTCCGGCTTTTTCCAGTTTGGCTGGAACAATTCGAAAACACTCGATGTGACTCTTTACGGAGGCCTTGGCCTGACCGCGTTTGCTATCATCCCGAAACGGCCCAATGACTCGCTCGGGTTGGGAATGGCATGGTCAAAACTAAATCACCGCCTCTTTGAAAGACGCTCCGAATTCATGGTACAAAGTTATTACCAGGGACAGCTCCACAAATCGACCTACTTTCAATTTGTGCTCAGTTACATTCCCAATCCCGGAAATGCCCCTACCGTCTCCAACACATCCGCCCTTACAATGCGACTCATTGCGTTATTTTGATCTTGCATCATATTTCCTCAAAAATATATGAGAGGAGCAATGGATCGACGTATTTTCTTCTTCGTTATGCCGATCGCATTTCTTGTCGGAGAAACGTTTCGCGTGCCCGCAACTTCCGAAACGACAACGCTCGGCCTTTTCACCGTCAACAAGCCGCCGGTGGTAAAAATCCACTCCGGCGATACGGTATCTCTGGAAACATGGAACAGTTGTTTGCACGCCATGGTGTTCAACAAAACCACTCCGGCCGACATAGCACAATTTTATATCAAGCACGACATTCAAAAAAGGCGCGGAATGCATTCCCTCACCGGGCCCGTGTATATCGAAGGCGCAGAGCCCGGCGATGTGCTCGAAATCCGCGTGCTTGAAATCAGGTTAAGCGACTGGGGTTATAACTTCCTCAGTCCAACGCAAGGGATTTTAACCGAATTTACAAAGCCCAGAATCAAATATTTCAAGTTCGATAAAAAAAACAACACGACTGAATTTGCAAAAGGTGTCTGCTTCCATCTCAAACCCTTCCCGGGCATCATTGCTACCTGCCCTCCCCCGGATTGGCCAAACGAATGGCCTGTAGATCTGCCAAAAGTGATGGGCCGACCGGTCGACGGAGAGTTTAATTCGGTGCCGCCCGGTCCCTTTGCCGGCAATCTGGACCAACCAGAACTCCAGGCAGGCTCTGTACTTTTCGTTCCCGTTTTCCACAAAGGAGCCCTGGTCTGGACGGGTGATTCCCACGCGATGCAAAGCGAGGGAGAAATCGACGTCACCGCCCTGGAAACCGCCTATGAAGCCATCGTTCTGCAATTTTTTGTTCATAAAGACCTGAAAGCCCAAGGAGTTCTCGACAAAACAAAGCGAAACGGCACCGACGCCTTTACATGGCCGATCATTGAAAATGCGACCCACTGGATGATCACCGGGCTTCACAGCGACCTCTTTGAAGCAATGAAAATCGCAGCACGAAATGCCATTGATTTCTTGGGGCGCACCCAAGGGTTGTCCCCCCAGGAAAGTTACCAGTTTCTGAGCATGATCGGCAAGTTCGAGATTGCCGAAGCGGTCAACGTGATTAAAAATGTCACCGTCCACATCCCCAAAAAAGCGTTCCTCGGCGTTGGCAAAACACAAACTTTATGCGCCGGCGGAAAGTACCCTCTTACACCTCCCAAAATTAATGAAAATGCCCGCTGCACCCCTCAAGAAGGAAAAACCCTCGAATGAAAATGCTGCTACTTCTCCTGGCAACCTCACTCTGTCTTGCACAAAACATCGTTCTCGACAACCGGACCGCGTATCCTTCTCCCGACCCAAAGTCGGAAATGGCAATCCAATGGGCCGGCACTGCCAAAGAAGTGGAAGACGATAACATTGCCCTCATGCACGGCATGAAGCAAAACCCCGACTCCCTGCAACCGGTTCAGACCCGGGGAAAAGTCCCCATTTCATCTACTTTGAAAGCAGCCTACTTCCGCGTACTGGTTTGGACAAAAGATTCAGAAAGCCCGGATCTGCACACAAGCTGGATTCAGATCGCCCCTGATACCACCTACATCCTGAACACGGATGACCTCGTTCCCTCCGTGCTTATCTCAGGCTCTGGATGTTAACTCTTGCAAAAAGCATGAAAATCAAGTATATTTTTCGCCATGGAAATGGTTCACCCTATGTCTTGGATTTATGATCACATCCTTCGGATGGAGAGGACTCTGTCCGATACCGGTCGAAGTGTGATTCACGCTGTGCACCACTGCTCTGATGATGTCATTGTCGAAGTTTTTCATTTTACCGTAAGCTGCTTTTTGGGAGCAGCAACGTACTCTCTCACTCAATATCAAGGGCATAGCTGGGAAGAAAGCATCACTCTGAGCGGATGGACCGTGAGCATTGCCCTCGGATTTTTCGCTCAAGCAAGAAACCCATAATATCCGGTCATTTTCTTTTTCTCAAGAAATGCCTAATTTCGAGTTATTTTCTCTTTCTTCGGGGAAAAAAGCTGATGATAAAGAGGGGCACGCCCGTTCCGACCGTACAGATGGCGACGATGTAAAAAACTTGTACCAATTGGCCATATTTTTTAATGTCGCGGCGTCCCGCATTGATCTTCTGTTGAATCGGGTCTGTTGCCGCTTCTCCGATATCTTTCGTATAGCTACTCGAGGATGTGATCTGCCTTGCCGTATTCACATTCTTCTGCGCCTTATCCGCTTTTCCTTTCCCCTCTTCCACTTGACCTGAAATGGTAAGAGCAAGGATGAAAAGGACAGTTCCCGATACCATCAAGAGGATGGAGATCACCCTGAGAACAACTTTTACAACATGCAAACGTTTTTTCGATTTCATGAATTACTCCGTACTTTACCTGACAGTTATTGGATTCGGAATTTTTTATCAAGCACTCGGTATTTAGTCCATATGAAACACTTCTTCCATGGGGGCCCACCATTCCTTACCCTTCACCGAGCCGAACGGCTCCTGGCAAGGATCGGTTAATTTCCACCAGCTTTTTGTGATTTCTTCGTCCGCAATTTCCTTCATGTCACGAGCATAATTTTCTCCATCGTATTCCAAGTACCCGAACAGGAGGCCGCCGGCCAGGAAAATGGAATAATTTCGCACATGATGCCTAGCCAGGATAGAAAGCACCTCAGGCCATACGTCACTGTGCAGCCTTTTATACTCCGCGACCATCTCCGGTTTTACGCGGATCACCATACCATAGCGTTGCAAGGCATCTGCCGCCAGCATGGAGAGCGCCATCGATCCGACACACATTTTGAATTTCAACGACATACTACGCCCGCCCCTTCGCAACTTGAAAAATTGATTTGCATTTTTTTTAGATAGTATCATAATAGCCTTATTTTTCATACCGGCTGCGATTTGAAATATCTGAGAATTTTTTTTATTATCATAGCATGCCATCTTTCAGCATGGGATTATTTTTTAACGGGCGCATACTTTGATGGCCTGTATTATCCCATATTCTTCACGTATGATGCTGATCCCTTTGAAACTTTCGAATGGAGCCAGAATATCACAATGGATTCCAACTCCACTATGTGGGTGAATTCTACGGCTTGGCCCGTCGCCCCCTCCGGCTATGTTGCCAATACATCAAGTTTGTTTCTCAATCCCGGGTTCACCTTCATAATTAATGGCGGTACGATTGTGATCAGCACGTCGAGTGCATTCGACCTAAGTTCCGGCTCGAACTACGGTAACAATCTGAGCTTTAGCTATATCCTCGTAACCGCCCTCTATGGGATCTACGGGGATGAATCCAAACTGACATACAATGTATACGAATGGGACACTTCATCAACACTCATTCCCGGTTTTTTTGCTACCGGCGCAATTACAGGTAACACAAATTATGGTTACTCCTTCATAATAACTTTGCACGATTCAGCACAATATGCACCAAATGCACTCAGCGCGCTTTTACACATCATCGAAAATAGAGGTACCGTCTTTTTACGGTCTGTGTACGGGCTGCTAGCAAACATGTGGGATCCGAGCCTTACCGTTGCTGCACAACGCATCAATCCTTCCCGCAATGAATTTGCAACCTACACGGCACAAAGCGCGATGCAGCTGCTTGCCACTACAGTATCGAATTATATGGGCGACGAGAGGCTTCTAAACTGGGCTGCAAATTACAATACGGCAGCTACTGCACTTCTGGAAGAGTCCCGCTATGTTTTCTCGCCCGGGCGCACTTTTTCACATTCTCCGTACGAACATTCTTCAAAATCGGCGTTTTTAGATAACAAAGCAAACCGGACAAGTGCATCGACCGGCTATGAAAAAAAATCGTCTCTGCGGTTTGCTCCAATGGGCGAAAATACCCATCGTGGCGTTTGGTCAAGCGCCCTTTCGGAATTTTCCTATCAAAATCCGCAGGAAGGAGATCCGGGATTTAACACTATTACTGCAGGCGGTCTTTTAGGTTACGACTATTTCTTAAGTCGCAAAGCACAAGGCGGCATTTCTTTTGCCTACTTGTATAACACGGTGCATAACCAGGACTGCCAGGGGAAAAGCTTCATTAATATGTATGCCGCATCCCTCTATGGTCAAATGTGTTTCAAATACGGGTTTTTCGAAGGTCAGCTCTGGGCTACTGCGAACCAAACGGAAACCCAACGCAACATTTCCTTTTTAGGATACTCGGGAACAACCAAGAGCCGCTACGTATCTGGATCTCTTACCCCGCACATCGGAGGAGGCGTTGACCTGAATTTTGATTGGGGCAGAATCGAACCTTTTGTAATGCTCGATTACGTCCTCACGTTTCAGCCAGCCTACGATGAACATGGAACCAATGCATTCGATTATGAAGTAAAGAAAAAATTCGCGTCGATGCTGATTTCGCAAGCAGGAATCGTTTGTTATCAAACCCACTATAAAAAAATAGGTCTTTTGATTGTCAAAGAAGGGCTCAGCTATCAAAACGTAGCCCCCTTCAATACCGGAAAAATCACAGCCGGTTTGTCGGGAGCAACCGGAACCATTACCGTCGAAACATTGACACGTGTACAAAATTTCATTGTGCCTTTATTTGAAATCGATTTTATCTTTAACAATAACTGGTCGCTTTCTCTTCTTTATCAAGGGTTTTACGGAGTTCAATCGGTCACAAACGAAGGTCTATTTCGTATCGGAAAATATTTCTAGGACGTTAAGATCAAAGTGGGGGCTGATATCTATTTAACCCAAGTCTCTGAAAAAGATTTTGCGACTCCAGAAGATTCTGAAGCAATAGCTTCTTCTGCGTGACCCTTTTCTTTCATTTGCTCTTTTTCAATGGGATCTCAGATAGTAAATTATTTTCTGACAAGAATTGTTGCAGCGCCCCTTACATCTGTCACACTCGTATCGATGACATAATCGTAGCCGTTGAAGCGCGGGGTGTAGTGTAACTCTTTGATGGATGAATTGATGAAGCCAAGCGCACGCATGACTTTATCGAGTCTTTCTTCTCTCTCGCCAGCACTGTATGAAGCATGGATTATCTTTGCCCCTTCCTCGAAAAGGACATTGAATGCCTCGATCAATTGTTTTCGCGTGATGGAAAAGAGGATCTTCTCATCCGGCGCCGTTTTGGGACGAAAAATCTTTCCCAGCTGTAACAGGGGCGATTCGTCGGGACGGATTTCACTCATATCCTGCTGGCGTAGCGCCTCCCGGTTCCTTCTTTGAATACGGGCCACTAGCGTATCGAGGGGACAGAAGATAAGCGCGATGCAGAGAGGTATCCTACCCAAATGATGCGCAAACACTCTTTCAATATTTAAAATGTCGAAAACGACGGAGATATTTCCCAATGCATATGTCATAGCCTTATCCAGCATGACATGGTCGATATCCTCTTTCCCTATGCCTGCTGCCCGCGCCACTTCATCTGCTATTATGCTCGCTCGCCGCTCCGTATCCTCTCTTTCGCTCTTTGTTACGGTTGGCTTGAAGTGGAATACCCCACCTCGTACTGCGTGGAGGATATGCATTTGCCTTTCCTTTGGAATCAGGAGCGCATCCAAGAGGGCATAAGTTTGGGGATGTTGGGTCTTAATATAGTCCAAATCTCTCTGATGGCCCAAAATATCCACTCCAAGCTCCCGCAACTCTGCGTTACTCGCACGCATCGCAGCAATCAGCGAAGATTTCCCGACAGACGACGTGCCTTGGATGATCGTCACCGGTGCTGCGCGGGCCAACGTCCGCGCCTCCGTTCTCCACAAGGCTAAAGAGCGCCTTGCGAGCGCTTCACAATATTCTTCCCCCGCCGCCCTCGTCTGAGGAACCACCGCCCGACTTCTTTCGCCGGCACCTATCCATGAGATCGGCTCCATTACCCTGCCTTCCCTTTACCATCCCAACAATCCCCGATTTTCCGATTATCTGCAATGGGTTATAAAACCTGAATGCAAAACTGCTAAAAATTCCCAGCATTTATAGGAATTCTGGTAATTTTTTGAACAAAACTCATATAGTTTGACCTTGCCCTGCCCCCTCTAAAAAAGGCCATGTTTAAAGAGCGTCTATCAGTTCTATATCTACGAGATCCTTTTCTGAATGCCGATCCCACTTCATTTTTCTTACAAGATCTATAGAAACAAATTTGATCCCTTGGTAATAAAAATGATTCTCAGGATTAAACAAGATCTCATCTAAAGGTTTACTATGATGATGCAAATGAGGATTATGAGAATCTACATTATAAGATTGATAAGTAGACGGTAAAGGACACTTATGTATAACATCAATATCTTTAGTATCTCTAAGCCCATATGCTGCTAATACACAGCCGGTATCAATACAGATCTCTTCGGGATCAATAGGATTTTCCCCAATAAATGCATGAAGATTTTTCATATACTGATGGAATTGAGGATGTATATTCAGCTTCTTTTTGTTCATAAAGGCAATGCTGTTTTCATTAAATACGGAAGCAGCAATAATTTTTGTCTGATTATGATTATTGTTAATATGAACAGACTCATTTCCATAATTACATAGGGTGCGCACCGCCTCTTTTGCAACTCTTGCTATCGCTTCAGTTTCGCACTCATAGAGATACACTTTTACAGGGCTGTTCTCCCTAAGATCTCGAGGAAAGCACAAAGCCGCCTTCGCTTTGCTATGTTGGAAATTATCCAAATAAGAACCAGTCCACCACTCGCCATTATACACAAGACGTATATATTCTAGACAACCGCTCTCAGTTAACCAAATATCTTTATCATGTACTACTGTCCCGTACTTGTTAAGAATATTTTCAACCTCTTTACGAAACTGATATCCTGCAGGAAAAAGGCTTACAATAACTGTATTGTCTTTGAGTTTGGCATATTCATAAGCCATATGGTCCAAATATTTTTCCTCTAAGGAATACAAGTTTCTAAAAGCAGAAGCCGTCATTGAAGGAGATCCTTCTCCACTTTCCACACGGACTTTTACAGGGATTTGCATAGCCAAACAAGTGCCAATTCTATGAGAGCCGTTGCAAGCAAGTCCAAGATTGTTGATATCAATAGGATAAGTTGGATCAAACCTTTTGTTCTGCAAACTTTTTATAAGTGTGTTAAAAGCAGAAAGAAATGCCGGGAATCCTATTTTTAAGGGCTCTGTATTATAGAAACTGATCCAGTTTTCAAGATGCTTTTTATATAAATCAACATGCCATTGCGTTCGATAGTGCTTTAATTGGTATTTGGCATAAATATATTTAGCCGCAGCATCGAATCTATCATGTGTAAGAAGATGAACCGGATCTATCCAAAATTCATTTCCTGTCTGATAAAGTTTTTCCTTTTTTTTAAGTTTTTCTAGATGGACATTTTCAGAAGGCTTTGTAGAATACCGATTGGTAATAATATCCGTATCCACTCCATAAATATAGAGACGGGGAATTCGAAACAATATTTGATCAAATGGAAGATTGTCCCATCGGGTTTGAAAGTACTGTAACACTTTCTTCATGCCTGATTTGGAAATAACGAATGAAGCAGCGCCATAGCGACAAAAAACTTTGGAAATACCCGGCAAAAATGCCTTCTTGTTCTTAGGTATATAATGAAGGTTAGGTACAATAGGTAATCCGGTTTGTGGGTGGTGAAAATCGCTGTCTGTATACAAAACATCCCAGTATCCTCGTGTTTTTTCATTAAGTGTAGTTAATAACTGAGATAGTTCTCTGGGATCCTTCATAAGAGAGGCATGGCTTTCTAAAATCAGCACTCGGTTAATACCCTGATTTAAACAATATTGATAAATTGATAAATGACTTAAAATCTCCGTCAATAAAAAAGGAGAGACAATAGAAGAGCAATAGGACGTCAGCACTATTTCCGGGATTTTCTGAAATTTGTTGTAATCAAACACCTGAACGTCATGTTGTTGCAGTTCTTCGTGCAACGCAGATAATTTTTCATTCTCTTCAAGCTGAATAACAAACACTGCATCAATTCCTGGAATATGAGAAGCCACTTGATAACAAGAAAAATCAAGGTGATTCAAGATATTCTGCGCACAAAAAGAAGTTGAAAATAAAAGAGACCAGATACAAGTAAGAATGACTTTATATTTTGATTTTGTATTCAAGGCTTCACGATCCTCCACTTAATTAGCCAAAGATCTTACACGGTGTTTAGATTTTTTTACAATAAGCAAAATGGACCATTTTAAGAGTCAATCTTCATGAGATGAAAAAAATTTAAGCAAAGTAGTTAGAGCCTCTGACTCGGAGCAGAAAAAAAGTGGCCGATCAATTCTTCTCCACTGTCACACGGAAAACGAAAGCAGAGGCGGCCGATTCGGACATAGAACTCGTGTTGGGGACCCTTGACTGTATTCCTCCTACCACATAGCCTACAACGACCGGGCCGGCTCCTAGATCGTCCAGGGAAATGACGCCACTCGGAAAGAGTTGCACCCCGGAGGCAGGAAAAAACCAGGCTTCTGCTCCGAAGAGGAACGGCTGCCCGGGAAAAACGGTTGTTTGCAAGATTGTCGGGAATGAAGAGAGCAGGTGTTGCGTGACACTGCCGCTCTTATCGATACGGGTCGCCGTCACCGTATTGATAAAAGGAAACTCCGAATCGGTCGAAAACATAGAGTCGCTGACAGTCACATACGAAATGCCCCCGAAAAATATTTGGTACATCGCCCTTTCACTTTTGGAAAATAGTCCCGAGGTCGCCGCATTATAAATATTCATCCCTTGCCGGAACGTGGTGCTTCCGTTCGGATCAGCCATGGCCGTCACACCATGCGGAAGGATAGACACGGGAACGGTCCAGTAGCCATCCCCGATGGTGGTAAAGACCCCTGCCCATACAACAACCGAAGGATCGAGTGCTTTACCGTTTTGCGAAATGATCGGCCCAACAGGAAAATCCCGCCGCCGGTAGTTTGCATTAGGGGCCTCTATGGGACAAGGTTTGATATACAGGCTTTTTCCGTTATCAATCACATGAAAAGCACGAACCTGCTGTGTATAGGCTCCGTTTGAGGAGACGAGGTAGTTGCCGTCAAAATCTTGCCCGAAAATGAGAAGAACCGGCTTGTGCTTGTTTACACGCGTCAGATGGCCCCCCGCCACCTTCAATAGGGGATGCGTTGTTTGGCGCAAATTATTTGCAAACGTCTCGCTCGGATCGGTATTCATCACCCACTTGATCAGTCCTGGTAGACGGATTACAGACAGCGTAGACTTCGTCGAATTTTCATTCCGTCCGGGATCGTACCCGTAACCCCCGATCATATAAAGCATATCACTATCTTGAAACCCTTGTGCAGCCGTCACGTTCAACGTATAAATTTGTTCGGGTGTGAGGCCGGAAGAGGGATCAGTCAAGAGCCGGCTCCAAACGGTACCGGTCGAGGGGTCTACCACTTGCACAAGATCGTTTTGCGAAGATGCGGGAAAATTTCCACTATCCTGAAACCCATGAAGTCCGTTTGTCCTTCCCCCTATCAGAATCCACTTGCCGTCATACACAGCACGCACATAACTATGCACTCCCGAAGCAAGAGTGAACGAAGCCGCTTCCAAGCTCAGCGTGAAGGGAACGGCCTCCGAACCGAGAATATCGGAATAAGCATCGGTCTGGTTTTGTGCATGCAGATACATACAAAAGAAAAAAAATAATGTTCTCATGGAGGGACCTCGATGGTTGCAAGATATATATGTGAGGCGCCGCTACTGCGTTTTGACGTCCACACGAGCTTTGTGCCGTCCCGACTAAACGAGGCAAGACCGTCAAAACCGGGACTATCGGTCACCCTGTATTGCTGTCTTGTACATAGATCAAGCAAATAGAGCTCATACCTGTCGTGACCATGCCTAGACGTGGTGTAGATGATATGATTGCCGCGCGGATGCCACGTCGGCGCCCAATTAATATAGGGGTCATCGAAAAGTTTTTCGAGATTGGACCCGTCGGCGTCCATGATGTACAGTTGCAATCGATCGGGTGCATCATAATCGGCACGAAACACGATTTTCGTACCGTCCGGCGAAAAGAAAGGGCCGCCGTGATACACCCCCTCTTTTCGGGTCAGCCTCCGCACATGGCCGCCGTCTCCATCCATCACATAAATATGCATGTTCCCGTCCCGATTGCTTGCAAATACGATCTTCGTGCCGTCGGGAGCATATGAGCACTCTGCCGAATAGGCCGCTCCCCTAGTAAGGGGCCTCATCTCGCTCCCGTCGGAATTCGACTCGTAAATATTCATGTATGGAGTAAAATGCCACTTGTATCTCCCGTTTGTGACCGAGGAGGGGGACAGCGATGCAGCTTCGGGAGCGGAATGACTCGATGCGAAGATGATTTTTTTCCCGTCAGGCCTAAAGTAGGCGCAGGTGCATGTGCCGCTTCCGGTACTGATTCGGCGAGGTATTAACTCCGCAAGGCCCATTACATATATCTGGTAACTTTCTTCCCCAAACAGGGTCGCCTGAAATGCAACCGTAAGCCCGTCGGGGGAAAAATACGGCTCTCCTGCGCGGCTAAATCCCATGCCGGGGAAAGTGAGCTGCACAATATCTGAAATCCTTTCGCCACACAAAAGCAATACGGGAAATAGAATCCAGAAAGGCATATTCTGGATTGTAAAAAAAATATTGATATTGTTATAGCTAAAAGCGATGAGAGCGCTTTTAACCTTGTGTTTCTTACTATCACGCATTTGGAGTGCGATACCTAACATTTGTGTCGGCGCGGAAGTTCTTGCTGGTTACGAGTACTTCCGCGGGATTCCAAACGGCAGCTGGTCGGGGAATACCGGCCTTTTCGGCGGTTTCAATGTCGCCCTTTCTTCTCCTTGTCATGCGGAAGGATGCGGATTACAACTGGCAGGCTCGTACGGAATTTACAACTGGTACGGCAGCGGTTCCGGTATTTCAAATAGCTCCACAAGTCCCGAAGGCGAAGGTTTTTTTACCGTTGGTCTCTACCGTCATACTCCCTCTTCCGGCGGTTTCAATGTCGGGATCGACTACGACTGGATGGTCAACCAAAACTTCGGTGCGTTCGGTTTAGATCCCAACCTGTCACAACTGAGGGCGCGCGTCGGTTATCTGATCAAAACCAGAAACGAGGTAGGCCTGTGGGGAACTATCTATCTCACTTCGGCACGGCATTGTTGCGTAAATCGTCGAATATGTTGTGAGTAACCGAACTGAGGAAATTTTGTTTCAATTTACCAAAGAACTC
>Ga0155580_103_pt1 | contig 13543 bp, 11 predicted proteins | sample RifCSPhighO2_12_FD_107237 | JGI IMG/M metagenome (GOLD analysis project Ga0155580, IMG submission 107237) | Chlamydiae bacterium RIFCSPHIGHO2_12_FULL_49_11 | reverse complement strand
TTCTCACTCTTGCCCTTCTGTTCTTTGTGACGCCGCATGTGGCAGCCAAAAAAAACCTCGAATTCGGCTTGGTCGATGACATTTTGGACCGGCTCAAATCTAACCCGTTCGGAAATATTGTCCTTTTCCTCATCGGCTCATTTCCTCTTGTCGTCATGAGCCTCATCCTGTTTTCGGCGATGAGTCTGACCAAGACGAATTTTCTCACGGTCAAAGCGGTCATCGGCATGTCGATGGGGTCGATGATCATGATGATTCCGATCAGTTTGTGCCTGACTCCGTTCGTGATTTTCTTCTTCCACTTTGCCGTGGAAGGCTTTGCCCTTTACCAGCGCAGTAAAAAAACAGGTGCAGTCAAACAGGAAAACAAAGAGTGGAGTACGCCGTCCTAGGAGGCGGGCTGGCCGGTCTTTCGGTTGCCTACTTTCTTGCTAAACAAGGGGCGCGGATCACGATTTTCGATGACGGAAAAGGCGGTGCATCTTCCGTTCCCTCCGCTTTTCTTCATCCCTTTGTCGGCAAGTGGCACCGGAAGAACCACTTTGCAGAGGAGGCGATGGAAGCTTCCTGTTCTTTAATTGATGTAGTCGAACAAGAGACGGGGAAAGCCGTTTCGTGCAAAACAGACATGATTTGCGATGCGATCGAAAGCGCAGATGACTTGTGGATTGAAAGGACCTCTTCCCATGTCCTCATCCGGGGCGGACGTGTCGTTTACATGGGCAATTACCTTGCCGCACTTCGGAGTATCATTCCCCATCGGAGCGTCGTTGCCCCCATTTCTTCCCTCGACTCTTTTGACGTATTTGATCGGGTCGTTGTCGCGCTCGGAAAAGGCACTTTAGACCTTCTCCCAATGAAAGGATTTTTCCTTGTAAAGGGGCAAATGGTCTCCCTTGCCAAAAATCCGTTCGATACGCGGCTACCTCTCCTTTCATCCCTCCATCTTTCTGAGGACGCTGAGGGCCGGTTTTGGCTGGGCAGTACGTACGAGCACACCGGGGAAGAAGCAGCAGACATCGGTGCTGCCTTGCGATACATGGGCCCGAGGATGGAACTCATGGGCCTTTCCGTGAAAGAGGCTGACACCACCGGTATTTTCAGTGCTTTTCGCGTTGCCCGTTCAGGAACCTATTTGCCCTTTGCCGAACCGATTTCGGAGCACATCGCGGTTTTCACCGGTCTTGGTTCTCGCGGCCTTCTCTACAGTGCCCTCTTCGGCCGCCGCCTTGCCGCCGCCTTCGGCTAAATTGGTATAACCTTCTATGGACGGTATAATTCTTCTTTGATAAACTGCGCTCCTTATGGACGGGAAAGTGCGGTTTTTGGGAACGGGAGCGTCGCTCGGCGTGCCGCTCGTCGGGTGCAAGTGCCCTGTCTGCATCTCGCACGATCCCAGGAATAAGAGATTGCGCTCGAGCATTCTTGTTATGGTGCGCGGGAAAAATATCCTGGTCGATGTGTCGGTCGACTTTCGCGCGGCGGCGCTCGCAAACGGGATTTCCCGGATTGACGGTGTTATGATCACTCATGCGCATCAGGACCACATCGGCGGCATTGACGACCTCCGTGCCGTGATAAAGACGCTTGTAAGGAGCATTCCGATGGTTATGTCGAAAGAAACGGCCGAAGAACTCTCGATCCGCTTCCATTATTTTATGCACTGGTTTGAAGTGAAGGTGCTCGAAGAAAAATATGGAGAAGGGGAGATTCTGGATGTGCCCTTCCGTTTCATCAGCTACCGGCAGCAGGAAGTGGCCGTGACCGGTTTTTGTTTCGGCAACCTTGCCTATGTGACCGATATCCGCGAATATGAAACGTCGGTGTTTGAATATTTACAACAAATCGATACGCTCATTCTCGGGGCTATTCATGAAGAGGGAACGCACATGCATTTTTCTCTCGATGAGGCTGTTGCCTTTGCAAAAAAGACGAGTGCACGCAAGGTATACTTGACTCATCTTTCTCACGAAATCAATCATGAGAAGAAAAATAGCGAGCTGCCGCCCGGATTTGAACTTGCCTATGACGGATTGGAGGTGGGCTTTGCATTCCGATAAAAAATCACACGAAGGGCTCCGTTTTGAACTGGACAAGTTGAAGTCGGCGATTCTTATCACCACATATCCGTCAGGCGGAAGCAGGCTCGGAGTGGAAGATCTGATTGCTGAGCTCGAGTCGCTTGCCGTGACGTACGGCCTCGTAACAAGGCGCAAACTATTTTGTCCGATCAAGGAATATTCGGCAGCAACGTTCATTGGTAAAGGAAAGGCGGAAGAGATTGCCGAAATATGCGAAGCGGAAAAAATCGACCTTGTCATTTTCGATGACGAAGTCTCTCCCAATCAGGAAAAAAATCTCGAAGAAATCATCCGCCGCCCCGTACTCACACGTTCCGCACTTATCCTGGAAGTGTTCCATCAACGGGCCAAAACGAAAGAGGCGATGCTGCAGGTCGAGCTTGCACAAAGCGAATATCAGCTCCCGCGACTGAAGAGGATGTGGACGCATCTGTCGCGCCAACGCATGTCGGGATCGGGCCGGGGCCCACTCCGCGGAGAAGGGGAGAAGCAAATCGAATTAGACCGCCGTATCATCAAAGAAAGGGTGAGTACCCTCAAACGGGAAATCAAGCAGGTAGCAAAGCAGCGGGGTGTGGAGCGCAAGGCGCGCAAGAAAAGCGCGATTCCGACCTTTGCCATTGTAGGTTATACTAACGCCGGCAAGTCGACGCTGCTCAATCGCCTGACCGATGCGCATGTGTATGTTGAAGATAAACTCTTTGCTACGCTCGATACAACGGCACGCCGCTTTACCCTTCCCAATCACCAGCAAATCATCCTCATCGATACGGTAGGGTTCATTCGCAAACTTCCCCACCTTCTGATAGCCGCATTTAAAAGCACTCTGGAAGAGTCGATCTATACCGACTCGCTCCTCCACATTGTGGATGCTTCCGATCCGAAGGCCGAGATTTACATTCAGGAAACGGAAAAAGTGCTCCACGAGCTCGGAGTGGTTGATAAGCCGGTGATTTTTGTGTTCAACAAGTGTGACCGTGTGGAAAATCCGATCCATCTGAAAAGGCTCTCTTCGTTGTATCCGAATTCGGTTTTCATTTCTGCCAAAGATGGGACCGGTTTTGACTCTCTTTTCATAATGATGGAAAAAGAGGTGCAAAGGCTCCGGCAGGTGGTTGACCTTCGCATTCCCCAAGAAAAGTATGCTTTGGTGCACGCCGTACTGCAGGAAGGGCGCGTGATTCAGATGGAGTATGAAGAAAACGACATTTTGATGCGGGTGGAAATTCCCACCGCCCTGGAAAAAAAACTGGCCCCTTTCTATGTAACGCGTGAAGTGGAAACCGAATGAAAGCGATGGACAGGGACCAGCGTCCGCGGGAAAAACTCGCCGCTCGGGGAGAGGAAAGTCTTTCAGATGCGGAGCTTCTTGCCATTATACTGGGGAGCGGGACGAAAGAACTTTCGGTACTCGAACTGGCACAATCGCTTTTGGAACGGTTCGGAACGCTCCACGCCCTTTTTCTTGCTTCTCAGGAAGACCTCATGGAGCATCACGGGATTGGTACGGTTAAAGCGTTAGAGCTCAAAGCGGTTTTTTCCCTCGCCCGCCGCTTTTCCGATTTTTATCAAAAAGAGCCCGGCCGCATCGCTGCAAGTGAGGATGCTTATCTGATGGTACGCGATCTCTTCTATGAAAATGACAAGGAAAAAGTGGTTTTGCTTTTTCTCGATACGAAAGAGCGGATGATCGGAAGGCATCTCTTAAGTATCGGAACTTTGAACCGGGTCCTGATTCATCCGAGAGAGCTTTTTACCGAAGTGCTCAAAAGGCACGCCCATTCCTATTACCTTTGTCACAACCATCCCACGAACGACCTCTCTCCTTCGAAAGAAGACCTGAGAATCACCGACCATCTCATCAAAGGCTCCGAGCTTTTGGACGTGATTTTACAAGATCATCTCATTTGCGGCGCGGGCGGATTCTACTCTTTTAAGCACCATCGAATCTTTACACTAATGAAAAACTAGTGGCGGAGCTTGCGGTTTTTTTGTAGTGTGACGGAAAAGGGATTCTGTACACCGATGCGGCTTTTTTTTGCGGCTCTTTTGCTTGCGGCCCTTCTCCAAGGCGAGGAAAAAATTTTCATTCTCGATGAGAAAGAGCAAGTTCTCTCTTCGGGAAACGAACTTCTCGGAACTTCGCCTCTTCGCTTGAAAACAGGTGCTGCGCTTCATATAACGGCACCCGGAACGGAAATTCGCGGCCCGGTGGAACTTGCTCCCGTTACGTCGGTGACGGTAGAGGCGGGTTCCGATGCGACCTTCCTCGAAAAAGTGGACGGCCTCGGAGGGCTTGTCAAACGGGGCTGCGGCAGACTCACACTCACAAAACCCGTAACATGCGAGTCGGGAACCGTTTTGTCCGAAGGCACACTTGCCTTAAAAGGGAGCGGGGTCCATCTTGGCCGGGAAAGATGTCAGATTGAGGGAGGGGATCTTACTTTTTTGGAAGGAGATGTGACGCTTGCTAATCCGTTCCGTCTCAGCGGTGACTTTACCTTGTGGACCGAGGGGGGGAGTGCTGTCCTCGAGGGGGACATCCGCGGGAGCGGCAAACTCATCAAGCGCGGCATCGGCACGGTCACCCTCTCAAATGAGGCTTCTTTTACCGGCGAAACGGTGGTGCTGGGCGGAACGCTCATTCTGAACTCGAGGGCACAAAGGATCGGAACCGGCCCCGTTTCCCTCATGGAAAAAGGAAGAATTGCATTTCATGGAAGGGAGGAGCCGTTTCTCTCGGACCTCATGCAGGTCGGAGAGGGGGCGATCGATGTTCTGGAAGGAAGCGCGGAGCTCACGGGACGGGTCGAGGGTTCCGGGACGTTGTACAAAGGGGGAGCGGGCAGGCTTGTTATACACGACCTTTCCGGATTGGAAGGGAAGATCCTGCTTGAAGAGGGGTGTTTAGCCTTGAAAGACAAGGAGGCGCTAAAGGCCATCTCCATTGAGATCGGGCATAGGGCGCGCCTGGCATTGGAAAATCAAACCGTGGAAGCATCTGTCACATTGGCAGGGGATGCGGTTATAGAGGTGGAAGCAGGGGAAGTGGTCCTTGCCGGCTTAGTTGGGGGCGGAGGATCCCTCATTAAGACGGGAAAGGGAATGCTCTGTCTCCGACAAAAAGGGGGATATGCGGGAACGACCTCCGTCCGGGAAGGCTCGCTGTTTTTAGATTGCGGGATGTGCGGGCCGGTTATACTTGAAGATGCTGCTACCCTAGGACTTATGTCCGACGGTGTCGTGCCGATTTCGGTCAGTCAAAACGCGACAATAGAAGTACAGAATACGGTAGCACTAACGGGGGCCCTCATCGGCTCTAGTGCATCCCTTACCAAAACGGGAAGTGGAGAACTCTCCCTTTCCGACATCGATGCCTTTTCCGGAACGATTACTGCAAAAGAAGGAAAACTCACGTTTTGTCATCATGCTCTCCATGAAAACGTGCTTGTAACACTGTGTCATCAGACTGAACTCTGGCTGCAATCCCAGAAGGTGCCAAGTCATATTGCCGTTGAAGGAGAGACGGCATTTCATCTGGAAGAGGGAAGCCACCGATTCCACTCTTTTTCCGGGAGCGGGATTGCTCAAAAGACAGGACCCGGAACCATTCTCTTGCAAGAGCCATGCGACGATTTTACGGGAGCCCTGGAAATTCATGAAGGAAAGTTGGATCTCGATCGCGGCGGACTGGGATGCAAGAGTCAGCTATACCTGCATCCGACAGCACGTCTTTCGGGAAACGGTTTTCTGGGGCACCTCGTCAGCAGCGGAACGGTTTTTCCCGGCCACTCCATCGGAACGATTGAGATTGCAGGAGATTATACGCAACTGACAGGCGCCGTATATATCGCAGAAATTGATAACAAGGGACGCTCCGACCTTCTCGATGTGTCGGGAGCGGCGTCTCTGGACGGCACGCTCGAAGTGATCCTTCTCGGCACATCGTATGTAAAAGGGCGCACCTACACGCTTCTTCAGGCAGAAGGGGGCATCAGCGGCACATGGAACAGCACGAATCTCGGGACTCTTCCCCTCACTCTCAATCTAATTTACACTCCGAATAGCATCCTTCTCACAGTGATACAAAACGACTTTTTCGTGAATAAAACGATTGACCGGTACAATCCATTGCAAGTGAACAATTTTCTCGAAACGTTTGTCACTAATGATTCAACGGGCCTTCTCTCCATTGTCGAGAACGATCTCGACAGCCTTGATTCGGCAGCGCTCACAAACGCGCTCGATAGCATGCAGCCGTCGATCTTCGGTGCGCTCAGCCTTCTCAGGCAGGAAGTGATGAGTTCGATCTTCGATATCGTGCTCCACACACGTCAAGTGTGCCGGAAGCATCTTTTCGACGTGTGGTTTACCCCCTTTGCCGATACCCAAACGGTGCGTGCATACGAGAAAAAGTTTGGCGGATTCTTCAACCTGAACAAAGGGTTTCAAACGGCAAATTTCGGCGGCGCGGTTGGCTTTGATGTGATGCCGGTAGATGATCTCCTTCTTGGAATTTCAGGCGGATATTTCTACAGCTCGCTCCGATGGAAGAAAGATTACGGTTCCAAAGGGGAGGACAACTCCGGATTTATGGGGCCGTACATGCATTGGACCGCTTTGCACACGGTGCTCGACATTGCCCTGATGGGCACCTTTGACAAAGTACATTTATCCCGCGGCATGCAGTTTGCTACAGTGAATGCCACTGCAACGAATTCACACTGGGGATATTCTTTCGATACCCATATTGGGATGGCCTACAACGCCCTTCTCGGAATTACAACCGTGAAACCGTTTTTCCATTTCGACACCGACATTCTTTGGCGCCAAGGGTTTACCGAAACGGGAGCCGAAAGTTTGAATCTGCACGTCAAACACAGCCGCGACGTTTACATCCGTCCCGAACTGGGACTCGAAGTGAGTGTGGATGTGAAAAGAGGGCACCATTGCTTTCGTCCCGAGGTAGCCCTCAGCTGGGTCTACATAGCACCTCTCGGAGTTCCGACAAGAATGCCAAGTTTCCAAAACTATTCGACTCCCTATTTCGATGTGGTCACCTATTCGAAAAGTTATAATTTGGCCTCTCTCCGTGTGGGGATCGATGCAAGGTATTCCGACCTTTTCAAATGGTATGGCGCTTTCCGCGGCAGCCTCGCGCCTAAATACCTTTCTCTGGATTTTGCGCTGGGCTTTCAATTCGACTTTTAGACGGTTTCTCGGGGACGAGGAAGTTTTCGCGCACCAGTTTAACCGAACCGGAGGCCATCATTTGGACGGCAAGAAGTGCGATGAGGAGGCCGCCAAGGCGTTCAAAGGCCACCAGTCCTTTTTCTCCGACGAGGTATTTCACATAAGAGCAAGAAAGGACGATGATAAAAGACGGGAGCCACGCAAGGAAGACGGTAAAAAGGATCTTCCACATCACCGGCTCATAGGTGGCAAAAAGCATGATCGACGTGATGCTTCCCGGCCCGGCGAGAAGGGGGATCGCGATCGGGACGACAAACGGCTCGTGCTGCACGGGGCGCATGGTTGTATTTGCGTCGCTCGGTTTGGGGAAAATCATGGTAAGCGCAATGATGAGGAGCAAGATGCCGCCCGCAAGCCCGATCACGGCGGGAGTGATTCCGAGGAAGTCGAGGACCGTTTGCCCGAAAAAACCGAACATGAGTAAGATCCCGAGGGCGATCAGCATTTCTCGAATAATTATAATCCTTTGCCTGTGAGGTGAATACGGCTTTAACATAGCCACAAGGGCGGGGATGCTCCCCAAGGAATTGAAGACGAGAAACAGGGTGAAAGCAAACGAAACAACACTCATGAAATTAAGGACACCGGCTTTTTTCTTTTTTTTAAAGGAAATACGGAATTATAATCTATGCCATCATGAAGAAATTCAAAATCGCAACCCTCGGATACCGGAGAAACCAAACCGAATTGGATGCATATCAAACTCAACATGAGTCGTTTGCATTCTCAACCGCAGGTGATGAAGAAAAGGCCGTGGAAGAAAATACCCTATTCGGGCTGCTTGGAAAAATGATGTGATTAAGATTCGTGAGAAAATTACCCCCTTTACGCACGAAATCGGAAGCACCGTATGGGTTCCCTACACGGACTGTTTTGTCCGTGTCTATCCGGCAAAATTGTTTGTGGGAGATAGGGGAATCGATCTTCCCGTGAAAGGCCCGGTTAAAAAATTCACCGTGCTCCTCAATTTGGAGCAGGGAAGAGTTGAGGTGTTTGGGGAGGGGCGCGACGGGTTTTTTCAGCTGAATATATTTGGCGAAAATAACCGGCTCGTCATCAGGATGGTGCGCGGAGAGAAAAAAGAATGGACGCTACCGTGTGAAACAATTTTACCTTTTCCGAAAGAAAAACTCCTCCTGGGCTCTTTGAAAAAGTTGGAATGGGAAAAAGTAGCGAGCCGGTTCGACCTGCGCGAGTGGTATCCGATCCTCTTCCTCATGGGGCAAATGGGGCCGAAAGCGCCGCATCCTCTTGACGCTGCTCCGGCGCACCTTTTGGGATATCTGTCTTCATTTTTGAAAGCGGAAACGGGCGATGTGCAATTTCAGGGGCTCGATCTCAGGCCTCTTCCCGTTCCTCTTTTTTCTCTCTACCATGCGTTTTTCCAATCGATCAGGAACCGTTTCATCGTTGCAGACGGAAAAAAGATCGAGCTTCTTCCAAAGGTTGTCTCTCCGTTCGATCGCGGACGGATGGTCGGGGTGCATACCGATTTCGGAACTTTGGACATGCAGTGGAGCGGATACAAGCTCAAAACGTGCATTTTCCGCTGCACCCAAAATGCCGAGATTGTTCTTGTATCCAAACTGCATAAGACGTGCGGCGTGCGGCTTTACCTCAAACAAAAGCGACGCCTGTTTGTACTGGACAGGCCCTTCGAACTCAAGGCGGGGTCGATTTACCTGCTAGACAAATTTGAAAGCTAAGCTTATACATACTCTATATGTATAATGAACTTTTCGAGCATTCGTGTCGTAATCCCGAAATGCTTCTTGGCCTCAAAGATAAGACCGTGACTATTTTGGCTCCTAACCGGAAAGAACTCGTGTTTCTATATGGGCGCGATGTAGTTGCGGCCACCATGGTAGATGAACGGGGCGTGTTTTCGTACACCTTTTCGGAAGAGGTCGGCAAATTCGGTTATACGCTTCTATTTCCCGACGGTGCATCCTACTTTGACCCGTACAATTTTTCGATCATCACCTCAAAAGAGGACGAGTACTATTTTGCGCAAGGGGTCCACTACACTCTTTTTGAAGTGCTCGGAGCGAAAATTTTGGAACATGAAGGGATTCTAGGTACCCGGTTTTCCGTCTGGGCTCCGAAAGCAAAGTCGGTCGCCCTGATTGCCGATTGCAACAGCTTTGAAGCGGGATATCATCCGATGCGCCGCATTGGCGATTCGGGCATTTGGGAGCTCTTTTTTTCCAAGCCTCTCGAAGGGATGCTGTATAAATATGCCGTTTATTCCGATACGGGCGGCGTTGTGTACAAAACCGATCCTATGGCGAGGGGATATGAGCTCAGGCCGCAGACGGCGGCACGAGTATGCAAAGAGACGTTTGTCTTTACCGACGAGGCTTGGATGAAAAACAAGCCGGCGGTGAAACATGAAGTGCTCAGCCGGCCCATCAACGTGTACGAAATGCACCTCGGATCGTGGAAGCGCTCTAGCGGAGAGATCAATTACCGCACCCTTGCGCACCTGCTTGCCGAGTATCTCAAGGAGATGTCGTTTACCCACGTCGAGATTCTTCCCGTGTGCGAGCATCCCCTGGACGAATCATGGGGCTACCAAGTGACAGGCTATTTTGCACCTACTTCGCGGTACGGAAACTATGACGACTTTGCCTACTTTGTCAACCACCTGCATGAAAACGGGATCGGAGTGATTTTGGACTGGACCCCCGGCCATTTCCCCGCCGACGGTTTTGCCTTGCGGGAGTTTGACGGAGGGCCTCTCTACGAGAAAAATCACGATGTGATGCGCTGGCACCCCGAATGGGATACCCTCATTTTCGATTACGAAAAACCGGAAGTCGTCGCCTTTCTTCTCTCTTCCGCCTTTTTCTGGGTTGAGAAGCTTCACGTCGACGGACTTCGCGTTGATGCGGTGCAATCGATCCTCTACCTCGACTACTCCCGTCATGGCACGGCGTGGGTTCCCAACCAATATGGAGGGCCTGAAGATTTGGCGGCGATCGAATTTCTCAAGCATCTCAATTCGATGATGGCGAAAAGGAGCGCGTCTGCCATCATGATTGCCGAAGACGCTTCCCTTTACCCTTCCGTCACGATCCCTACCTATCAGGGTGGACTCGGTTTCGATCTCAAGTGGAACATCGGCTGGATGAACGACACCCTCCGCTTTTTCGTCAAAGATCCCGTGTACCGCAAGTACCACCTGCAAGAGCTCCTGAATACCTTTACCGAAGTGTTTCGTGAAAAATACATTCTCCCCCTTTCTCATGATGAGGTGGTGCACGAAAAAAAACACCTCATCTTAAAAATGCCGCTCGACATGTGGCACAAGTTCGGACATATGCGCCTTTGTTATTCGTATGCCATGTGCCATCCCGGGAAAAAGCTCTTCTTTATGGGGATCGAAATTGCCCAGATAGAAGAATGGGATCCGCACAAAGAGCTTCCGTGGCATTTGCTCCAAGAAGAGAATCACAGGAAGTGGTTCAACTTCGTCAAATACATGAACCGATTTTATCTCAGTGAGCCGACCCTATGGCAGACCGACTTTGATCCCGGCTCGTTCGAGTGGGTGCACCAGCATGTCGACCGGTCGATCATTGCCTATATCCGGAGAGGAGAGAAGCGTCTCTTTTTCGTGCACAATTTTACGCCGATGTATTATGAAAACGAATTTATTCCCCTTCGGAATGCCTCCACGATCCGCGAACTCCTCAATACGGACGGAATGGACTATGGCGGCGGCGGCGTCATGAACGCAAGCATCCGGATTGAACCGGGCACCGGCGTGTGGCTTACTCTGGCCCCTCTTTCCAGCCTCATCTGCGAGTTGGATTAGGTTTGCCGAAGAAACGGTCGGTAAAGTAGAGGGGGCAATATTGGACAGCGTTTTTATTACCGATATTAAGGCGTTTAGAACTTAAAATGATTTGCAGGGGCGGCCGGTATTTTTCCCGAAAAGATTGTAAGCTCTTTGCTTTTGTGAGAGTGCCTGATTTGACCTCTACCGGAACCGCTTTGCCGCCGATTTCAAGGAGGAATTCGATTTCGGCATTTCCTTCTTGCCAACTATAGAGAAGGGGGGTGGTACGCAGCAATAGTTCCTGCGCAACAAAGTTTTCAACAAAATATCCCTTGTAACTGCCGTAATCTCCGTCAAGAATGGCTTTGGGCGAGAGGCTTGTCATGAGTCCCAGCATTCCTACGTCAAATACGAGTAATTTAAAGCAGTTTTCTTTTGCGTAGGCTTGAAAGGGAACCAGAGCCGATTCCACAATCGGAATTTTGAGGATCATGCCGGTGGCTTCCAGCCAATCGATGGCCCCGGCCAATCTGTCGTAATGTGATATTCCCGGCACAACTCCTTTAAATTTGAATCGGCGGATCGAGCCGTCTTGGGCATGGCTCATTTGTGCAGGAACTGACTGAAAGACTCGATTGATATGCATTGCATTGACTTTTCCTGCATGTTTGGCAATATCGGCGTAATAAGAAAGAAGAAGGTCGCTTTGCTTTTTTCGGACCAGAGAGAAGGCTTCCGTTATATCACCTTTATGTTGGCAGTAAGTGGAAACCGCTTCAGGAAGCCCTCCGACCACGAAATAATGTTTTAGTTCTTGGAGGAGATGCTCATGAACCGCACTCGGGATTGCAGAATTCGATGTGATATTTTTGAAATAAGGGAGAGACTTGTCATTCTGCGCTGTCAGAAATTCTTCGAATGACATTGGCCTTAGTGTTTCGAAATCGACTTTTCCGACGGGAAAAGAGGAGCTTCCGAGCGAAAGACCTAGAAGCGATCCTGCAGCGCAAAGGTGCAAGTTCGGGCATTCTTCCCTGAAGTATTTTAGTGAGGTGAGAGCCCGGGGAGCTTCTTGAATTTCATCAAAAATAACAAGATCTTCTCCCGGTCGGATCGGTTTTTCCAGAAAAAAAGCAAGATCACTGAGGATGCGCGTGGGGACGAGGTCGGGTTCAAAAATAGAGGCAATTTGAGGCTCTTTCTCAAAGTTGAGATAGTGGACACCGGAAAAATATTTCTTTCCGAATTCTAAGAGAAGAGTTGTTTTTCCAACTTGCCTGACTCCCTTTAGAAGGAGAGGTTTTCTTTGCGGATCGGCTTTCCAGGCGATCAGTTTTTCCATCATGAAGCGTTGCATGGCACGAATGTATCAAAAAGTGACAAATTTGTCACTTTTTCGTACGAATAAATGACAAATTTGTCACTTTTTAGGATTGATATAACGGGATGTTGAAAAATTTTGGAAAATGGAAGATACTTTCTTTTGCGATGACAAAACAGGGCGATGTTACATACGAGATGTATCAGGAGCTGGTCGAGGAGGCCAAGCATCACAACAAGCTATACTACATTGATAACGCGCCGGAGATTTCCGATTACGAATTTGACAGGCTCTTGAACCGGATTGAGGCAATCGAAAAAGAGCACCCCGACTGGCTCATCGATTCTTCCCCGACGGCCAAGGTCGGCTCCGACGTGTCGAAGGGATTCAAGACGGTAGCGCACACTTCGCCCATGCTCTCCCTTGCAAATACTTACAGCGAAGAGGAGCTCGGCGCTTGGGTGAAGCGGATGCAAAAGTTTCTCGAGAAAAAGGAGCCGGCGTTTCATGCCGAGTTGAAAATCGACGGGGTTGCCGTTGCCGTGCGCTACAAGAAGGGGAAACTTGTCCGGGCGATCACGCGCGGAGACGGAACGAAAGGGGACGATGTGACCCAAAATGCCCGTGGAATCGAGAATCTGCCTCATACGCTGAAAGGAAAGTTTCCGGACGAGCTAGAGGTCCGCGGCGAAATTTTCATACCGCACGCCGTGTTCCAGAAGTTGAACCGCGAAAAAGAAGAGGCGGGGGAAATGGTCTACGCCAATCCGAGAAATGCCGCCTCGGGCTCGCTGAAACTCCTCGATTCCAGCGAAACGAAGAAACGGTGTTTGCATATCAAAATATACGATGTGGACGGCAAGAGCGGCATTTTGCAACAGAGCGAAGTTGCTCCCCTTTTGGAGAAGATGGGGCTTCCCGTCTTCGATGACGATGAGCGGAAACGGTGCACCAATTTACAGGAGATTTTGGCATTTGCACGCATGGTAGAAAAAAAGCGGCGCGCCGTGGCGTTCGATATCGACGGGATTGTCGTCAAGCTCGACGATATTCGAGCAAGAGGGCCGATCGGGGCGACGGGGAAGACGCCGCGCTGGGCGGTTG